>Ga0157372_10002157_pt1 | contig 21401 bp, 15 predicted proteins | sample C55metaG_FD_115307 | JGI IMG/M metagenome (GOLD analysis project Ga0157372, IMG submission 115307) | Corn rhizosphere microbial communities from Kellogg Biological Station, Michigan, USA - C5-5 metaG | ecosystem: Host-associated > Plants > Roots > Rhizosphere > Soil | place: USA: Michigan... | reverse complement strand
TACGATGCCTTTGTTGCAAAGTACGACAACACGGGCGCATTGGCCTGGGCAGGCGCGATGGGTGGCGCAAGCTATGATATTGGGTATGCGATCACTGCGGATAACACCGGGAACGTGTATGCTACCGGCTATTTTGCGGGTACCGGGGATTACGATCCCAATGCGGGAACAAGCATGCTGACATCCGCCGGCAGCGATGATATTTATATGTCGAAGCTGGATGCCGGCGGCAATCTCGTATGGACAACCAGCCTCGGAGGCCCGCAGAGCGATGTGGCGCTTGCTATCTTTAAGGATGCAGGCGGCATTTATCTTGCAGGCTCCTACAAAAGCACCGCCGACTTTTCACCCGGTTCGGGCACAAGCACGGTTACATCGGCAGGAAGCATGGATGTGTTTGTTGCGAAATTCGTTGAATCGGCAGCAGGCATTTCATCCGTTTCTGAAGCGCAGCTGAACGCAGCATTTCCCAATCCCTTTGTGAGCACTTCCGTGATAGAGCTGCCAAACAGCGGTACGGCGCCGGTGGAATTCATCCTGTTCGACGCGGCCGGACGCGCTGTGCAGCATCGTTATAATCTCAGTGGGACAAGCATTACCGTAGAACGGGAAAACCTTGCGGGCGGACTTTATTTCTACCACGTGATCCGCAACAATGAGCTGATCGCGAAGGGAAAGCTGATCGCAGAATAAAACCTGATCGTCATAAAACAAAAAACCTGCTTACTCAGCAGGTTTTTTTATTTTTATAAAGAGCTCTTTATCTTCTGTTCGATGGCGCTGGTAGAGAAGCCTTCGAGGTATTCGATGGTTCTCACTTCACCTCCATTGGCCTTCACGATTTCCGATCCGACAATGTATTTTTTGCTTTGCGGATCTTTTTCGTTCGCATCGTAATCGGCGCCTTTTACAAGGATGTCGGGCTTCACGAAGCCAATGAGATCTTCCGGGGTGTCCTCATCGAAAATGATCACCGCATTCACAAAATGCAGCGAGGCCAGGATCAGTGCACGCGTTTGCTCATCCTGCAATGGACGTGCAGCGCCTTTATTCTGGCGCTTTACCGAGGCATCGCTGTTGATCCCTACGATGAGCGCACCGCCCAGGTCGCTCGCTTTCGCAAGATAATCGATGTGCCCGCGGTGAATAATATCGAAGCAGCCGTTCGTAAAAACGATCTTCTTTCCGAAAAAACGCCATACGATCGACGGCTTGATAAGTGTTTCACGTACATAGATCTTCGATTGAATGACGTCTAATGCGGGATGCTTTTGTGTGTATGGAACCATGGATCTAAAGTTTAGAGGATTCGGGATCTGTTAATTCATTGCTCTTATTCAACAAGGGAAGCAGGATCAGCGACAGCAGGCCGGCGAACAGGATCAGCACGATCTGTGAGGCCCATACCGACCAGGCGAAAGCGAAGGAGGAGGTTTGTCCCATAAAATAAACGGTGGTAAGGATCTGGATCACGATGATCTGGTACACGCCGGTGCCGCCCGGAACTACCACAACAGCAAGGCTTCCGAACACGGTGATCACCATTGCCACCACGAATGACAGCGACTTCAGCTCTTCAAAAGCAAAGAAGCATACGTATACCTGCAGGATGTACATCAGCCAGATAAGTACTGTATGCAGGATGAACATCAGCGGCCGGTCCACTTTCTTCACGCTCATCAGCCCTTCCCATAAGCCATTTACAAAGCCGCGCACCTTCCCCGACATCAGCTCCCTGATCTGCCTGCGGAAATAAAAGAACAATGCAATGCCGGCCAATACGATCACAGCCGCCACGATCACAAATACCTGGTTTTGCATCAGCTTGTGCAGCTTCGCGGAAAGCGGCGTAAACACAAGGTCGGCGGCGATGCCCGAAATTTTGGTGAACTCGATGCCGAGGGTGATAAAGAACAGGAGGATCACGCACACCACGTCCAGCGCACGCTCCGCGATCACCGTTCCGAAGCCCTGCACAAACGGCACCTTTTCATAACGCGTTAAAAGCCCGCAGCGCGTTACTTCCCCAAGCCTCGGGATGGCAAGGTTGGCAAGATAACCTGCCATGACGGAAAAAAAAGTAGTGGATGTTTTCGGGTGATGCCCCATGGGAGCCAGGAGGATCTTCCAGCGCAGCGCCCTGAAATAGTGGCTTAACCCGCTGATGATGACGGAAAGAAAGACCCAGAAATAATCCGCCTGCCGAAGCGCATTCTTGATGTTTGCGATCTCGGCGTCGGTTTTATCTTTAACAACCAGCCAGACCAACAGGATCCCAATGCCTAAAAAGAAAAGGAACTTGAGTATGGCCAGCAGCGTTTTTTTCAAGATCAGCGGAGTGTATTTGTTTTGGTATCGGGAAATACTACGGTAGGCTTATGTGTTTTGGCCAGCTCAAAATCCATCATTGCATAGGAAACGATGATGATCTCGTGCCCTTCCTTTACTTTCAGTGAGGCCGGGCCGTTGAGGCAGATCACCCCCGAGCCGCGCTCGCCTTTTATAACATACGTGGTAAAACGCTCGCCATTATTGTAATTAAAGATGTCAACCTTCTCATTTTCAATAAAGTTGGCAGCATCCATCAGATCCTCATCAATGGTTACAGAACCGATGTAATCAAGGTCGGCCTGTGTAACTGTAACGCGATGGATCTTCGATTTTAAAACTTCTATCTGCATAACAGTACAAAATTACGCAAATAAACCAATAGGATTGCCCGTTTTTAGACGAAAAAGGCCGCTGATAACCCTAAAAGAGATAGCCAACTGACAGAAAAACATTATCCACCACTTTAAAATCCTTATGACTTCCCGGCAACAGAACCTCATGATAGGAAAAGTGGCCTGTTTCATAATAATCTGGTCCCACAGGATTTCCCAGCTCAACAAATTCCAGGTCGTAGCTTCCTTTTGTGAAAGCAATCCCGTTGACGGCTGCCCCCGCTTTTAAATAAACGCGGCGGCTGCAGGCCAGCTGCAAGCCTGCCTCCGGCATTATGTTCAGCGTTGATGAGCTCCAGTTGATCCTTTCCGATTTTCTGTAAGTCCGCCCAGCCGCATAACTGTAACTTTCATGGTAGTACTCGTTCTTACGCCATTGCAGCATTCCCTTGAATCCCCCAAAAAACATCAGCCTGTCCTTTTCCCGGCTCCGGAATTTCGAAGTGTAGTTATACCCGAGGCCGGCAGCATCTGCTGTTGATGCAAAGTTCATGAACGAACCTGATTCATGATAACTGCCATTGCTGCAAACTCCCGTTGACAAATGCTTTCCCTCAACAAAAAAAGAATGATGCCCGATGCGATAACCTAAGCGGAAAGAGGCATAATCAGGCTGCACAGTTTTAAGATCGTTTGAAACAAAGTCGATGTTTGACTGCCAATAATATTCGTAAGGCCGGTGAGGTACAATAAACAGATACGGAAGAGATGGTGTTGTCGCGTAATGAAGTGTTAGATCTGCGAACATCCCTTTGTTTACTACACCTGAATCTTTTTTACCACCATAGGAACCGTATAATTCATACCGCAGGCCAGCCTCCACGCAAGAGGCGAAGTAGTTCCCGCTTGACCTTTGGGAGTGACGGAGACCTGCCTGCAGATTCACCGCCAGGTATGGATTCAGCTTTAGGGAAAGCCCTGTGGAAACAAACGAGGCGACCCCTCCTTTGAGATCGTAGCCTATACCCGTTTGAAAATCGAGTGCTAAGTGTTTAAAATCAAAGATGGGAAGGTTCAGGTTGTAGGAAAGGAACACTGCTTCAAACGAACCTGTTTGCAGAGGTTTACGCGTACTTACGAAAGGGGAAGTAACGCCTTTTTCCTGGTTGGAGCGCACATACGCAAGGCCCCAGTGACGCGTTGGATAAAATTTGATCTCAAAGGGAACTGCAGTTATGCGACCGGAATGCCGCCATTCGTCTTCATACATTTTCTCGTGCGCAAAACCCACAGCTGTATTGATATACAACTGAGGCCGCGATTGTTTGAGAGAGTCTTCCCCTTTAAATTCTTCCCGGGACTGGACACTGAGGGAACAGAAAGCGAATAAGCATATACAAGCAGCGTTCGTAACTGCCCTTCTATAAGGCCTTGACATTTTTAACATGTTTACTGAAGAGCTTACGGGTTCGGATAAAAAGACGTAAGCACCAGCAAATGGTTGTTTATTATTTGAGGCCGTTATAGATCGCCTGCAGCTTCTCTTTCTGCATTCTTGAATTATCGATCAGCGTTTGCAGCTCCTGTGTGCCGCCGGCATTCGGGTTCGCTTCCTTAATCGTTTTCAGCTTCTGCTCTGCAAGGCTCTGCCTGTCTTCATACATAGTGGTGAGGTCCTTGATGGATTTCTTTGCATAATACGCCACCCATTTGCTGATGTTCTCATCCTTTGCAATGCGCTCGAAGATCGCCACGCCTGTGTTCACGGTCTCATCCTTCTTCGCCCTTTTCAGGAAGCTTGCATACTGTGTGATGTAGCCGATCTTTTCGAAGCCTTTAAAGCCGTTCTCCGAATTTATAAAAAAGGTACTGTTCTCATCACTTCCGTATTTCGCATACAGGTCGGCGATGGAATACAGCACCGCAACGCTTTTTTCGCTCTCATATTTTTTTGCAATTCCCATCCCTTCTTCCGGGTTTGCCTTTGCGATCCCGGCAAGGGAAGCGCCCAACACATTGTACGACTTATCATCCAGCCCGCTTTTGTACAATGCCTGCAGGTCGGCATCGGTATAATGATCGGTTAAATATTCGATGGCGGCAGTGCGTACGTTGGCTTTCGGGTCCGACTTTGCAAGCGCTACCAGCTTTTCCTTCACTTCCTTTTCGTGTCCGCCCTGGATATCCTTCAGCAGTGTGATCGCCGTGTAGCGCAGGTCTTCCAGCTTGTCGTTCAGCGCGGCAATGATCACCTGTGTTGAAAGGCTGTCTTTCGCTTTCTTGCCCAGCTCGCGGATGGCTTCGGAGCGGTCGAGGTACAAGGGCCCGTTCTTATACTGGAATGCCCATTCCTGCGGAGTTTTGATCTCATCTTTCGTACAGAGCAGCATCTTCTCCGCATCCACATTCACCAGCATCGGCTTTTCAGCAGCATCAAACTCAAAGGTTTCATCCGCTTTGGTGATGATGATCTTATGGCGCTGCGCCACGGTATTGCCATTGTAAATATCAACATACATCGGGATGCGGAACAAGGGCATTTTTGCAAAGTCCTGCACCTGTTTGATCTGCACCTTCTCTTTTTTCGCAGCGGCATCATAGCTTGTGCGGATGATGAGATCGGGATGTCCCGGCGACAGAAACCACTGGTTAAAGAACCAGTTGAGGTCCTCGCCTGTTACTTTTTCAAAAGCAAGGCGCAGGTTGTGGATCTCCGCGGAAGAGAATTTGTTTGTTTCGAGGTACAATTTCAGGGAAGCAAAAAATGCATCATCCCCCACGTATTTACGCAGCATGTGCAGTACCTGTCCGCCTTTGTTGTAGCTATGCCCGTCAAACATATCCTCTTTATCGTCGTATTGGAAGCGGATCAGGTTCACGATCTTGCGCTGTGCTTCTGCCAGGTATCCGGCGCGTGACTGCGCGCTGTGCAGGTCGGCTTCATCGCGGCCGTATTTGTATTCGATCCAGAGGTATTCGCCATAGGTAGCGAAGGATTCGTTCAGCGGCAGGTTGCTCCACGATTCGCAGGTAACAAGGTCGCCGAACCACTGATGGAACAATTCATGCGAGATCACATCTTCATGGTCATTGTCGAGCAGCTCGCGTTCGGTGTTGTTCATGAACTCACCGTGCAGCGTCGCCGATACATTTTCCATAGCGCCTGAAACATAATCGCGCACCACTACCTGTGAATACTTGTTCCAGGCATATTCCACGCCCAGCTTGTTGGAGAAGAACTCCAGCATTTCGGGCGTATTGCCGAAGATCGCTTTTGCATACGGCTCGTATTCCTTCTCCACGTAATAATTCACTTCCCTGCCTCTCCATTTGTTGTCTTTCACCACAGCAAACTCTCCAACGGCCATCATCGATAAATAGGGCGCAAAAGGCAGATCGGCTTTCCAGTAATCGGTGCGGGTGCCATCTCCGTTGTCGGAAGAAAAGCCCAGCTCCCCGTTGGAAAGCGTGGTGTATTTCTTATCCACGGTCATGTAGATCTCCTGTGTTTGGCGCTCGTTCGGGCGGTCGATGGTCGGGTACCACACCGAGGTGGATTGCGTTTCTCCCTGTGTCCAGATCTCCATCGGCTTGTTTTTATCCTTTCCTTCCGGGTTAATGAAATACAATCCTTTATCATCGGTGATCGCAGCGCTTCCGCCTTTTTTCTTCAGCTCGTTCGGCTTTGCGATGTAATCGATGTAAATGGTGTATTCCTCCGTGTTCTTGTATTCGCGGCCGAGATCGATGGTGATCACCTCGTCCTCGTATGTATATTTCAATGGCTTTTTTGAAGTGATCTTTTCCTCAGCAGGAGCATCCTTCTTTTTATCCTTCGCCGCAGGAGCAGGAGCGCTTGTTGTTTCCACGAGAGAAACCTCTTTGATCTCCATGCCGCGTGCATCCAGCTGCAATGTGGATGTCGGATAAAAATACGGCTTCAGCGTAATGGTCGCTTTTCCGTACATATATTGCTTTGACCAGTCGAAGCTTACATCGAGGCGCGTATGAAGCAGATCGTTCACGCGTGTGGCGGATGCCTGGTATTCCTGTGGTGCAGGAGGCGTTGCCACCGCCGAAACGGTATCTAAGGTGATGACGGCAAGGTCGTCGTCGGCAGGCTTGGCAGATTTTTTAAACAGCCCGCAGGCATTCAGCAATATGGATGCTGCAAGCACAACAGCCGGAAGAGTTAATTTCATTTGTCCTGTTTTTTTAAGAAACCAAAGGTTGTGAAAATATTGATGATTTCAAAAGATTCTTCACTTCGCTGCTCTTCGTTCAGAATGACAGGCATCCGGGTATACGTAGTGTCATCCTGAGCGGAGCGAATGGATCTTTCAAAAGGCTGGTTAAATTATTAGCGGAATTAAAGGTAAATCTGTACTTTTATAACGATTTAAACAACCAATTTATGCTGAAGGTAAAGGTCAACAACAAGAAGGAATATACCATAGAGCCGGGAAGCGATTCCACCGGAACCATTGACGGAAAGCCATTTTCATGGGATGTGGCCGAAGTGAAGAACGGCAGCTTTCATGTGATCAAGGATAACCGCTCCTACTCCGTGGAAGTGATCAAGGCGGATGCTGCCGAAAAAAGCTTCACCGTTTCCGTAAACGGCAATAAATACCAGCTGAATGTAAAAGACAAGTTCGATGAGCTGCTGAAGAGCCTCGGACTCGATAATATGAATGCCAGCAAGGTGAACGAGATCAAGGCGCCGATGCCGGGATTGGTATTAGACATCCGCGTTACGGAAGGACAGGAGATCAAGAAAGGTGATCCTGTGCTGGTGCTGGAAGCGATGAAGATGGAGAACATCCTGAAATCGCCGACCGACGGAACCGTGAAGAAGATCAATGTAAAGAAGGGTGTTGCCGTGGAGAAGAACCAGGTGCTGATCAGCTTCGCGTAGTACGGATAACGAATAATTACGAATGTTACGAATCTGTACGTCATTGCGAGGAGGTACGACGAAGCAATCTCATGGTACAGATAACGAATGATTACGAATTTTACGAATCTGGATTTGCTAAAGGTTTGTGGTTTGTTGTTTGTAGTTCGTAACAGGTCGCGCTAACACCCACAGATTCGCAAATTCGTATAAATTCGCGATCTGCACAGTCCACAATCATTAATCATTACCTAAAATCACATCATGGAAAATTCACGCAGAGACTTTCTCAAAAAATCGGCAGCGCTTGTCATCGGCACGCTCACTGCCTCTTCTATCCTCAATAATGCATTTGCAGCTGGCAACTTCGCCGACGACATCCTCATCACACCCGATGGCGGAAAATACACATTGCCGGCTTTGCCGTATGGGTACGATGCGCTGGAGCCGCATATCGATAAGCTCACCATGGAGATCCACCACGGCAAGCATCACAAAGCGTACGTGGACAACATGAACAAAGCCTTGGAAACTGTTGATGGCAATGTACTGGGAAGCCCTCAAAGTTTCGAAAACATTTTCGACAAAGTGGAAAAACTTCCTGCAGCGCTGCGGAACAATGCCGGCGGACATTACAATCACTCCCTGTTCTGGACCCTTATGAAACCGAATGGCGGAGGCGAGCCAAAAGGGAAATTAGCCGACGACATCAAAACCACATTCGGCTCGCTGGATGAGTTTAAGAAACAATTCGCGGATGCTGCCATGAAACGTTTCGGCTCCGGCTGGGCTTGGGTGGTAAAAACGAAGGAAGGCAAGCTGGTGATCACCTCCACTGCCAACCAGGATAACCCGCTGATGAACTTAAGCTCCGTGGAAGTGAAAGGAACACCGGTCCTCGCGCTGGATGTATGGGAACATGCCTATTACCTGAAAAACCAGAATAAGCGCGCCGATTACATCGCTTCCTGGTGGAACGTGGTGAACTGGGATGCGGCGGAAGGCTTGTATACTGCGAAGAAGTAATGATTGAGGCTGATTGTTTGCCACAGATTCACGGATTATAAATCAAAAACAATTAATACAAAACAAAAAAGCGACGGAAACCCGTCGCTTTTGTTTTTTAATCTGTGTCTTATCCTTACAGTAAAAAATCTGTGAATCTGTGGCTATTACACCAAAGCAATATCAAACTGCACCAGGTCAACAAACTCCTGCACGCGGCTGTCCACCTGCTCCTGGGTTAATCCAACCAAATTCTCCGTTCCGAATTTCTCCACGCAGAACGATGCAGTAGCCGATCCGAAAATGATCGCACGCTTCATGTTTTCGAAGGAGATATCCTCCGTTTCAGCGAGGTAGCCGATAAATCCGCCTGCGAAGCTGTCGCCGGCACCGGTCGGGTCAAATACATCCTCTAATGGCAATGCCGGTGCGAAGAACACCTGTTCCTTGTTGAACAGCAAGGCACCATGCTCGCCTTTTTTGATGATCAGGTATTTCGGGCCCATCGCAAGGATCTTCTGCGCGGCTTTTACCAGTGAATACTCACCGGAAAGCTGGCGTGCCTCGGAATCGTTGATCGTTAATACATCGATCTGCTTCAGCGCCTGCAGCAGCTCAGGCATGGCAATGTCCATCCAGAAGTTCATGGTATCCAGCACGATCAGCTTAGGGCGCTTTTTCAGCTGCGCGATCACCTTCTGCTGAACCTGCGGCATTAAGTTGCCCAGCATGAGGAAATCGCAATCCTGGTAGGCTTCCGGAACTATCGGGTTAAAGTTGGCGAGCACATTCAACTCCGTGGTGATGGTATCGCGGGAATTCATGTCGTTATGGTACTTGCCGGCCCAGAAGAAGGTCTTTTCGCCCTTAATCACCTGCAAACCAGCGGTATCCACGTGGTGCTTGTTCAGCATATCGATGTGCTCCTGCGGGAAATCATCGCCAACAACCGAAACCAGGTTCATTTTCTTTGTAAAATAGGAAGCGGCTAAGGAAATGTATGTAGCAGCACCACCCAGGATTTTATCGGTTTTCCCGAAAGGAGTTTCAATTGCATCGAATGCAACCGTACCAACGACTAATAAACTCATGTTTTTTGTTCTTTTCTAAAAATTTCGCACAAATATATTGCATATTTGCTTTGAAGATGCTAATATTGCACTCCTTTTTTGAGCCACCCTATATTTAGGGTAAGCAAATCGCTAAACCGCGATTCATCAAAAAAACCGGGAAAGTCCGGCATAGGTAAAAAATTAGATAACAAATTAACCAGGATAATAAATTCCCTCTTAGCTCAGCTGGTTAGAGCATCTGACTGTTAATCAGAGGGTCGCTGGTTCAAGTCCAGCAGAGGGAGCAGAGTGGACAAGCCGATAGAAATATCGGCTTGTCCTTTTTTAGTCCCTCTGTAATCCTTGTTAACTACTTGTAGCGTAACACGGTAAAGAATTTCTAATTACTATAATTTCTTCCTTTGTTAGAAATCTCGTTTCTATTCAGGCTTGGTTCTATTGGAAATGTATGTCTACTTCTTCATCACGGATGATTTGATCTAGGGCCCGATCAAGAATCCTTTTCAATAACATACATGATTCGTGTAACTGGTAGATACCAGCCTTTTCATTAAACTCTTTATCTATGTCAGCAAATGAGTCAATATCACAGCTTCCGATATTGTAGCTCAAGTGCTCATTAAAATATGAATTAGCCAGTTCCTTTTGCTTTTTAATTGGAAAGTTTGGAAAATTAATTTCCTCTAACTGATATTGTGTTAAACTGTTCGCCCCAGACCCATAAAAAGAAATAGAGTAAACATGCTTATTCCAACGTAGGTTATTTAAGAACAACATGACAAAAAGATTCTGATACAGTTCAGTCTTTCTTTCACTGTGGATAATTAAACTGTCGAAATTTGTAATTGTATTGTTTACATCCTCTAGCAATACCACTGCCCTACCTAGTTGCGCTCCTCTGGAAGAAAATACTATATCGCCCTTAGTTAGTTGAGGTAATAGTTTTTTAACTCCCATATAAACATATCTCTCTAAGGTTGAATATTCAGAGAAATTGGAGGATACGACAAGTTTATAAAAACCCGGGCGATAATCATTGTTATAAAACGTTGGGCCTATTACGCTGACAGCTAAATTGGGTCCTCTTTTCGATTTTAAACCTATGTCTGAAAGTCTAAAAGAACCATGCGTGTAGTTGCGGACTAGAAATTCATAAGCCTTATACTTTTCAGAGTATCTAAATGTATCTAACCTTCCAACAGATTGTATTTCCGAAATATTCGGATAAGTGAATGAAAATGTTCTTTTCTTTTGATTGTTTTGCAGTTCTTCATTTATAGAAAGCAGAACATTAGAATGACGGTGTTTTATTTTTCTTTCTTTTTCTATTATAGCTTGAGTTAATGCCTCTATGAATCGTATTGAATTCTTTATGTTTTTTTTCGGAAACGGTATTTTAATATCTAGTAAATAATCAATTTTAAAGGAATCCAATCCTGCTATAGAACCTTCAGGGCTGAAATTTGCTTGGTCCTTACAAAATGCGTTCTTAAGAAAAGCAAAAATGTATAGCTTATTTTCGTTTAATGGAAGTTTGTATATGTGGGAGCTGAAAATCGTATTACTATAGTCCTCTTGTGCAATCGCAACCTCTCCGACATTGCCTCCAGTTACAAAAAGAACGTCGTCTTTTGAGATAGTCCTTTGGTTTAAATTTCCATGGTGCAAGATGAAATCTTTGGGCTTAATGTTCTCATAAGTTCCAACTGTGTCAAAGTCCAAAATAAAAGAATTACCTTGTATGGCCTTTGTTTTCAGAAATCTGAAATTAGATTGTCTTACATATGCGAGAGAGCCGGGTTCCCTTCCCGAAATCGCGGGCTCTATTAACAACTCACGTATAGTCTTATAGTTATTATTCAACAACAATAAAGCTTTCTGGCTTTTTGCAGAAAGTTTATAGCCATTTGCAATCAGTTTTGAAAACGCTACTTCAGTTGGTGTAACTATATAACTTTTACCCATATTACTTAACTTTAATAAACAAGTCGATCAATGTTTTCTCTTGCCCTTTACACCACTCCTTAAAGTTCATTATCGTGTCCGAGAACTCTTCATCCAAAACTACTCGTCCTTCAGTATCTATGACGGTATCGAAGTTTTTGAAGTCGATTTTAAACTTCGGCTCGAAATACTTAACCCGCTTCTTTGTTTTCACTTCGTATCCAACTCTTTCAATAGATTTCGAAAAAACTTGATAGTCTTGAGTTTTAAGTTTTTTTAGCTCTTTATCGCTTGGCTTATATGCAACGATTATAGTGGTATTTACACCCGTCTCCGCAAAAACATTCGCTGGAAGGTCAAACATGGCTACAATTCGCATCTTATCCATTAACCATTTTCTTGCTGCTCTATGGCTATCAATCGAGGCAATCGAATTTGATAACACGATGCCCATTCTTCCATTTTCTTTTAGGATTCTATAAGCGTTTTCCAGAAAGATTACCCCCAGGTCCATTTTTTTAATACCATAAGTATCCCAAAGTTCATAACATTCTATAACGCTTTTATCATTATCATCTTTAGGTTCAAACGCCCGATCCTCCCCAAATGGAGGGTTCGTCAACACCACATCAAATTCCTTTAATTTTTTGTCATCAGGTCGGTTATTCCAGTCTCCATTCTTATTCATTTTAGGAATTAATTCAAGCAGTTCACCTTTATGGTCAAATTTGGTAAGCAATGAACCATAACCTGGCTTCGCCCTTATTTTAGCATTTCCGTCACCGTTTAATAACATGTTAAGTGTGGCTAACATCACCATTTGTTCGTCTATATCAAGACCAAATATGTTGTTATCATCGAGTTTGCTTTTTGAATTGACGTATGAAACTGAAAGAAAATCTGCGATGCCAACTGTTGGGTCAATAACTGTTTCCCCATTCCTCGGATTTACGATGCTTACAAGGAAGTCTATTAAGGGTAATGGAGTAACAAATTGAGCATTTTGATCCTTCGAGAAAGGTGTGGCAAAACGATAAAAAACAAGCTGGTATAAGTCAGTTTTATGCGAATTAACAAAGGTGTAATCTTGAAATTGCGATACAACCTCTAGTAGAACTTTAATATGGTTTTCATTTTTAACATTTAATGGATTATCCTTTAGTATCCTATAGTATGTACCTGACGCATCCTCCCTTAATGTATTAATTCGCTTGATGAAGACTTGTAAATTTTCATCTGCTAACGTTTTGTAGTTTTTTTGTATATCCGTAATATAAAAATCTAAATGTCTTCCCGGATTCTTTTCATTTCTTTTTTCATCAAAAATCTTTAAGGATAAAATTTGAATTATAATTTCAAATCCTTTTTGATTTACTAACCCTTGTTTATCCATTGTTCGGAGAATGGATGACATAGCATTATTTATTTGGGTGGAATGCACACCTGAGATAATATCTAAGTCGTAAATACTACGATTTGAACGGTCGACCTCTTTAGGTGCTGTCCATTCGATTAAGTCATTAAAGCTTGGTAAATTGAAATACGGGTCAGGAATATGTAAACTTAAATCCTTAGTTTGACTTTTATCACCCTGAATATTAAATTCTTCACTATATCGAAGAAACTTTCCATGAAACTTGCGAAACAAAAAAAGCCTTTCCGTGTCATAGAGAATACCCAAACAAAACTCTCTTTCGCTCTCTTTAAGATACGCCTTTAGCTGCTTATTCCAGACGGTTTCGACATCCTTTCCTTCTTCCTTCTTAAATTCTATTGAGACCAATAAATGCTCCCTTAACCAATCTAAACAAGCGTTATTGTTAGTTTTATAATATTCTGTATACTTTTCAAACCAGTCGACAGAATCAAAAACAGCAGCATCGAGTTTGATAGGGGCGGATGATTTATTTCCTTTTGGAAGGCAAACTTCAGTTCCTATATAATCCTTCGAAAACAATCCAGAGTTTATCACACCATGAATAAACTGCCATTTGTAATACTCTTCATTTTTCCTGCCGGTCTTATCCTTAATCTTACAACGTTTATTCAACGTCAAATGCGCAGGTATACTTGCAATTAATTCATTCTTTGTTGAGAACTTTTTGTCAAACTCTAGTTTTGACGCAGAAAAGCTGTTAGCCATTATTTTATATTTTGACAGTTGTACGGGAGTTACAAAGAAGAATAAAATGAAGCTGCCAAACAGGACGAAATGAGATTTTAGCTAACATCACTGTGTTCATAATAATAAGAACGGAAATAGAGTATGCTTCAATTATAATACACCTCTTAAGCTAAGAAGGGGCTAAAAAAACATAACTTGTAAAATTCCCGTTTGAAAAACTATTCTAACTTCTCGTAAAAATTTATTTAAATTAATCGGCAATTTCTTCAAAACTCCACTAAATCTCTAACCTTCACCTCCAACGCAGCTGCTAACGCACAAATAGTATTCAAGGTAGGATTTGCCGTGCCATTCTCGATATTGATGATCTGGCTGCGATCAATATCCGCTTCATCGGCAAGTTTATACTGTGAAAGACCTTTCTTTTCTCTCAAAGCCTTTACTTTTCTTCCGAATGCAGATATAGATTTTTGGTTTCTGGTAGCCACAGATCAAAAGTCCTCATATTTAATTTCATAAATAGTAGGATATATCCTACTATTGAATTATTTTTGTATAAAATTTTACTATGAACCCTTACCCCACCTTCTCCGACGTCGATCTCAACGATCTCTCCAAAGACCTCCACAACATCATGTACATGCTGCATCACGTTAACGAAGATGTATTTTCAAAGGAAGAAATTAAGGATGCCTGCTTTTCGGTGAAAGTGGCGCTGAACAGTATTGAAAAGATGAAGGAAAAGAAAAAGGACTAAGGTGTATGAATAGCTTCTTCCCGGCTTTTATCATCAGCAAAAGAAACCCTCTGTTGCATTTCTATAATTTCTTGTGTAAATTAGTTATCCCAAACTACTCCTACATGAGCAAAAGGCTACCCCTCTATTTTATTTTCCTCGTTTTATTTTTTAATGGCGCTATTAACGCTCAATCCTGGCAGGATGTCGGCGGCGGTACCAATAACAGCAGCCACGGACTTCTTACCTGGAACAATAAGCTCATCGATCTTGGAAGCTTTAACAATCCCTGTAACCGTGTTGCGGAATGGGATGGAACTGCCTGGAGCTGTCTTGGCGGCGGAGTTGGATTAGTTGCGCGTGCCGGAGTTGTATGGGATGGAAAGCTGATCATCTGCGGTGATTTCTGGAATGTATTTCAACCATGTACGGGCTGTAACGGCGTTGCCATGTGGGACGGCACCTCCTGGTCTCCACTTGATAATGGAGTAAATAACGATGTGTTGGTTTGTACTGTCTGGCAGAATCAATTGGTGATCGCCGGAGATTTTACCCAAGCGAATGGCGTTCCATGTTCCCGTATTGTTAAATGGAATGGAACTACGTGGGAGTCCATCGGGCCAACCAGCCCTACCACTTTCAGTAATGATATCCGCTGCATGGTAGAGTATGACGGTGAACTTTATGTTGGCGGAGACTTTAATAATGTAGGAGGCTGCTCTGCCTGTGACGGACTTGTGAAATATGATCCCTCAACCAATAGCTGGGTGGGTGGAGATGTTGGTGTTGACCTTGTCGGCGGAGTAGACTTTTCAGTTCGCTGTTTATATGTTAATCCTGCCGATGGCAATTTATACATGGGCGGTGAATTTCCCAGCCTGTGGGATGGAGATGCTCCTGCGGCAGATCCGAATATGGCGTATATTGCAATGTATGACGGACACAACTGGACACCGCTTGGAACCGGGCTGAATGAATATGTCCGGGCCATTCACGAATACAACGGAGATCTTGTTGCCGGCGGATATTTCACAAATGCCGGTGGTGTGCCGGCCAATAAGATTGCGCGCTGGGATGGCACCAGCTGGAATGCAATGGGACTTGGATTTGATGCATCCGGGATTGATGAATATGTAAAATCGGCAACGGTATGGAATGGGATCTTCTTTGCAGGCGGAGCATATACGCAGGCGGAAGGAAATCCAATGGATCATATCGCTCAATGGTATGAGGCGCCAACAGATCCGCCGATCGCATGGATGAATGCTTCTGCGTCTACACTGTGCGGATCAGGCTGCATTGATTTCCTCGACAACAGCACGAGCGGACCAACCAGCTGGACGTGGTCGTTCCCGGGTTCCAGCTTACCAACATCAACTGCACAAAATCCAGGCTCCGTTTGCTGGACTACACCGGGAACGTATACTGTTTCATTAACTGCATGCAATGGCATAGGCTGCAACACCCAGACCATGGAGATCGATGTAACTGCAGGTGCCGTTGTGGAAGTTGATGATGCATCGGTTTGCGATGGCGCTCCCGTTACACTGATCGCTGTGCCCGACATTGGCGGCGGATCGTATCTCTGGTCGACAGGAGCAACCACTCCGTCTATTACGGTGACCCCGGGTTCAACAACAACTTATACGGTAACCTATACACTTGCCGGTTGCGGTGCCGGAACAGAAACAGCAACCGTAATGGTTGGCACAACTCCGACGATCAGCTTGAATGTTGCAACACCCAGCATTTGTGATGGCGACAACGCATCTCTTACTGCAACAGCGTCAGCAGGCGGCGGCACCTACGACTGGAGCCCCGGCAGCGGTACGGGCGCATCTATCAGTCCATCCCCTTCAGCAACCACAACGTACACTGTTACCTATACATTGAACGGATGTATCAGTGCAGAGCAAACAGGCACTGTTACAGTAAACCTGAAACCAACAGTTGCTGCAGCAAATAAGGTAATATGCCAGGGAGATTCGGCAACCCTTACCGCAGTTCCATCTTTGACCGGCGGAACCTATTCGTGGACACCGGGCGGAGCAACAACAGCTTCGATCACCGTTTCACCGGCGACAACAACAAACTATGCGGTTGTTTATACCTTGGCCGGATGTTCAAGTGATCCTGATGTTGCTTTTGTAACGGTAAATCCGGCACCGGTAACAAGTGTTACTGAAGTCAGTAATCAGTTAACAGCCGATCAGAATGCTGCGATATATCAGTGGCTGGATTGTGATAACGGTTATGCGATGATTTCCGGTGAAACGGCACAGACCTTTACCCCCCTTGTCAACGGAAATTATGCCGTGCAAATTGCTTTGGGAAGTTGCATTGATTCAAGCGCTTGTATTCCGGTCATGAGCATTGGGATTGAAGCGCCCGGCAATTCAACCATTGTAGTCTATCCCAATCCCACAGACGGGCCGGTCAACGTTTCGGGTTTAAATGAAACTGTTCTTGATTATAAAGTAGTTGACCTTATGGGGAAAGTAGTTTCATCAGGAAAAATAAATGCGGACCACTCAAAAATTAGTGTTTCTGAATTATCAAAGGGGATTTATTTTGTTAAGATAGGGGAAGAAAATGTAAGGGCTTTCAAAATTATTAAGAATTAAAAAAAGCTTGCGTTTTTAACCCTATTTGCGTTCTTCAACAGATCAATATTTTGCTGCAGCCTTTTCTAAAACAGCTGCTTCAATTACATGCTCGCCTGCTGTTGTTTTTATGACCAGCATGCCTTCATGTACCGCTATTCCAGATACGAATTCATTTTTGTAGAGTTCTTCACTCAATCGCAGACAAAGTCCTTTCTTATAATTTACCATAAATACTCTCTTTTCAGGGCTTTTCTGTAAAACAAAAACTAAATCCCCCGAACAGATCGCAGCATCTATCGATGGCAGCCACAGCTTTTCGCCGCTTTCCGTGATCTCTTCATCGCTGATAAAGATCCAACTATACTTATTTTTGTTTTTAATAATTACTGCGTGAGTTGTCTTAAGCAATGTAAGCTTGGAATTATCCTGCACCGGCAAAGCAGTATATATTTCCCTACTTCCCGCTGGTAACGTTACATTTATATAATGATTGCCTGCAGTGTAAACGTACATTACAGCACTGTCTTTCTTTTCGCAGTAATTTCTGTCGGCGGGTATTTTATAGCTGTTCGGCCATTGCATGTTGTTATCCCATAACGGCGTATACCTAAGAAACAGATCAAATGTTTTGTCGTTTAAAAATCGTTTTGAGCAACGGGCATCTAGCAACCATTGCAGAGAAGCGTCAACCTTCCCTACCGGGTAGCGGAACAATACGGAATCCATGAACAGACACTTATACTTTTCAAATACCAATTTATCCATAAAAACGGGGTTCAAAAAACTACCCGAACCAAATTCCTGGCTATACACATAGCTTTGATCTCCCTCTTTTATTCTCACGTCCAATGAATAAGTGCTGGAACCAAACGATTCAAAAATAGTTACGCTGTCTTGCATTCCATTCTTATCAAAATCGCCCGTAAATGATCGTTCCTTTTCGTTCTCCTGAACAGTATTCGGGCTTTCTATTGCACAATGCTTCGTATCCGGGGTTCCGAATTGGAAAAAAAATCCCAAAAAAAATAGAAACCAAATGCTTTTTTTACAATACATCAGGTGTTTACATTTAAAATCGTTTTGGTTTTTATTTTTATGTACTTAGTCGTGGCAACTCTTTTCAAAGCTTTGGATGATATGTTCTTAGGATGATTTCCTTTGGTTACTATTACATATTTCGGATCAGAGATCGTGTAAAACGCACTAAAATCCCATCCTTTCGTTAGTTCAAGTGCAGCCTTAGCTTTCTCAAAACTTTGAAAGGAATAGTAGCTCCAAAATTGTTTTTGTTCTGAAGTTGGAGTGCCGTACCCTTTCTTCTGTCCATGATCCAATATTAAGTCTCGTGAAGAAGCATAAACTGCCGCGAGGCCATCAATTCCACTTTGGAGATTTTTAAATAGCGCCGAGGGAACTATAGTTTTTCCTCCAGCCTCATTCCTTTCCACATCCTGTCTTATAAATTCATCCTGTGGCGAAGATGAGAAGGAAGTCACCTCCGCATAACCCGCCGGCAAATATTTCTTAACCCGGGGATTAGCATACATATCAGAAAAAAAGTCAAGTCCGAGATATGTATAGCCAGACACAGGCTTATCAAAACTATAAGTATTTTGGTCGATCCAAAAGCTCAAGCCTTCTCCAATAGCTAAAGTAAACAATTCAATTGGATCGATGCTAGTTCGTTTACCCGCAACGTTAAAAACATTTTGAAAGTTGGAGCCTCCCTTAACCCAATAAAGATACCAATCTTGTTTTATATATTGATCAGGGACATATTGTGAAGTTTTATAAGTTTCAGTTATATAACTATTCGTCGTAATCCACTTACCCTGTTTTGTATTAAATATATAATTTGTGTCTGTACTGACATCTCCATCCTTTTCCTTTCCTGTAATTGCTGGTGGATTAGCTTGCTGTCGCAGAACCTTCCTCCCTACATCACCCCTCTGCTGTACCGTATGCGTCAACTCATGCGCCAATAATCCCTTCCCTTCCTGCGAGGAAGGATTATACTGCCCTTCATTAAAGTAAACATCCTGACCATGCGCAAATGCTTTTGCATTGATATTCCCGCTCATTTTCTGCGCTTCGCCGCCTGTGTGAATGTTCACGCCCGAAAGGTCGGTTCCCAAATGCCCTTCCATTTCTGTTCTCACATTCGCATCCAGCTTGCTGCCCTGTCCTTTTGTGCCCTGCAATTGCTGATCGAAGCCGGGTGTGGTGGTCATCCCCGCATCTTCACTTTTTGCATTGATATCGGATGGAGTTTGCTCCAGCGCCATTTTAGAAATGCTCGCATCACCTTTGGTAACGCCTTCCGCTACCTTATCGGCCTGCTTTTCCGACGGATCTTCCGGCTGCGAGATCGCCAGCTTGGCCTGCACCTGCTCCCGCTCGTGTCGCTTGGTATTTTCAAAGATCATGTCACCAGTTACATCCTCTCCTTTCGTATACGTTTTCCCTGCATCCTCTGTCAGCCGCGAGATCTGCTCCTTGCTCATCGAAGCAACATGACGCTGCAGCTTCTCCCGGTTGGAGCCTTTTTTCTTCCGCCTTACCTTGCCTCTTGAACTTTCAAATCCGTGATCGTATGTTCTCATCTTTGAATTTTGACATTAATGTATGCAGGAACTTAAAATAAATCAAGGACAGTTTTTGAAAAATGAGACAACGTAGTTTGCTTTTGCCTCTCCCACGAAATGGGTAAAAACACCCATTTTGCGATCACTTCAATGTTTTACTTTTACAAGAAAATCAATCACCATGGCAGCAATACCCGTTAAGATCCAAACCAGGATCGCTGAAGGATTAAAAAGATTTCAGCCAATCGTTGAATCCGCAAAGACCAGGGATGTAAATGAATCCGATACAGTAGTGCTGCTCACAGGCATCCTCTCCGAAATTCTCGGTTATGACAAGTACACGGAGATCACCACCGAGCTGGCCATCCGCGGAACATTCTGCGACCTCGCATTAAAAATAAACGGGAAGGTTTCCATCCTGCTCGAAGCAAAAGCCATCGGAATAGAGTTGAAAGAGCAGCATGTAAAACAGGCTGTGGATTATGCCGCCAACAAGGGCATCGACTGGGTGATCCTCACCAATGCCGTATCGTGGAGGGTTTACAAGATCCTGTTCACAAAACCCATTCAGAATGTGCTGGTGCTCGACATCGACTTTCTGCAGCTGAAACCGAAGTCGGCCGACGACCTCGAAGTATTCTATACCATCGCAAAGGAAGCTGTGTGCAAATCATCACTCGAAAATTGCTTTACGCAGAAGCAGGCAACCAATAGGTTCATGATCGGTAATATCCTGTATTGCGAATCGGTGATTAACGCCATCAAAAAGGAATTGAAATTTCTCTATCCCGATATTAAAGTGACCAGCGACGAAATTCAAAACGTGCTGAACAAAGGCATCGTAAAGCGCGAGGTCATAGAAGGTGAAGAAGCGGAAGAAGCGCAGAAAAAGATCGCCAAAGCCGTTAAGAAAAAAGAGAAGGTGAAATTTGTAAAGGCTACTGAACCTGTAGTTGAGATCATTGCAGAAGAGCCTTCTGAACCCATAAGCGAATCATAAATATAACCGGTCCCATTTCAAAAGCACTTTCATCCTTTGTGAAAGTGCTTTTGTATTTATAGATACAGATGAAACTATAAAATCTGACCGCGGGGAAAGACCAGCACGGAATTTCTCTAATATTAATTCCGATTTAATCACACAGGAATGTCGTTCCCCTTCTACAAGCAACCCGATGAAATGGACTGCGGCCCTACCTGCCTGCGCATGATCAGCAGGCATTACGGGAAGAGCATCAGCCTGCAGGAGATCCGCGAGCTGGCAGGAACAACGCGTGAAGGAAGCAGCATGCTGGGCCTCAGTGACGCTGCCGAAAAGCTGGGCTTCCGCACGCTTTGTGTAAAGGTGAGCTTCGAAAAGCTGCTCGAAGATGCGCCCCTTCCCTGCATTGCACACTGGAACCAGGATCATTTTGTTGTATTACCGCCACAGAATACTTCCTTAAAGAAAACGAATAATAAGATCCTGATTGCAGACCCGGGACACGGATTGGTGAAAGTCGACCGCGAGACTTTTATCAACAGCTGGATCAGCAAGTCCGACCAGCAAGGCATCATCATCATGCTCGAACCCACTCCTTCATTTTTTGACCAGGAAGATGAAAAAAGAAAAAATGGTGGTCTCGGATTCCTGTTTGAATATATCAAACCTTACAAAAAATATATCGTACAATTATTTCTCGGCATGTTATTGGCCAGCATGCTGTCGCTCATCTTTCCATTCCTGACGCAAAGCCTGGTAGACTTTGGTGTGAACCACCAGAACCT
>Ga0157372_10002156_pt1 | contig 21409 bp, 12 predicted proteins | sample C55metaG_FD_115307 | JGI IMG/M metagenome (GOLD analysis project Ga0157372, IMG submission 115307) | Corn rhizosphere microbial communities from Kellogg Biological Station, Michigan, USA - C5-5 metaG | ecosystem: Host-associated > Plants > Roots > Rhizosphere > Soil | place: USA: Michigan... | reverse complement strand
TATCCCAGGATTCCACTTCTTCTTTTATCGCTGCTGCCCGCGGGCTTGGGCATAGTTTGGACTACAGGCGTCGCAAGTTTCTATCCGGGAGAGGTAAATCTAATCAGCCTGTCTTTTATAGCGATTCTGGCGGGACTGGGAGACGACCAGATCGTACATTTCTTCAACCGAGTGCCGCAGGAATGGGCCAAAGGCGGGACGCTGGATGATGCGGTTTTGCGAACCTTCGAGACTACCGGGCTTAGTGTTTTCCTCTGCATAGTAACGGCGGCCACGGCCACGGCCTCACTCGCCACTGCGAAGTTCAAGGGACTGTCGGAGTTCGGGTTCATCCTGACGGTGGGAATGTTCATGATGATGTTCCATACCCTGCTGACGGTTCCGGCGCTGCTGCGGTTATGGTGGCGAATTTCGAAGCCGCGCGCGCCGCAGACGATTACCTTCCGTTTGCTTCCCTTCGTGGCGCGGAAATCCGTTGACTTCGTGGGACGGCACGTGCGTCTCGTCATCGGGTTGGGCCTGGGACTCTTTCTGCTGTCATTGATATTTCTGCCGAAGATCAAATTCGAAAAACACTTCGAGATAGCGGGCGCCGATAACCCAGCCGTGGCGGCGCAGAACCTGCTTTCAGCGAAATTTGGCATTGAGGGCAGCCCCCACGTGCTGCTGATCGCCGGCGGCGAGCAGGAAGTGCTGAACCGAGCCGAAGAGTTGACCAAGCAACTGGAGGACTATCGGCGCCGTGGGACTATCAAGTCGATCTTCTCACCAACGATTCTGCTTCCGTCAGCTCGAACGCAACGTGAACGAGCGAGTTCACTGGCCGGTATAAATTTCGCGGTCTCAGCCCGGGCGCTTGAGGATGCGCTTCGCGAGAATGGTTTCCGCACCGCACCGATCCAGCCTTTTATCGATCGGCTGCGGCAACTGGGAGAAGATCGAGGCAGCAATCCGCTTACCCTCGAAACCGTCGCCAAGTTCCTGCCGCCGGGAGTGCTCAACAACAGCATTCGCAAAACCGCGGATGGCAGCTACGTTGCAGCCATCACCTTTTACGGCACCGATCCCGATGCGGTCGAAGTAATTCCGGAGAGCGTGGTTCAGTCCTGGCGCAATCAGTTTGGCGGTTTCGTGGAGTTTTCCTTTGACAAGATGAACCGCGACCTGCAGCGGCAAGTGCTTCATGACAGCAGAAAAGCATTGGTCTGGACGGCGGCGGGGATTCTTTTGATTGTCTACCTATGTTTTCGCAATCTCCGCGTGTCTCTCATTGTCCTCATACCGATCCTGTTCGGCGTGGTTGCAACTTTTGGTCTCTTGCTTTTAGTGCATCACCACTTCAGTTTCACGTCGATTACGGCGATTCCGCTCATCATTGGAATCGGCATCGACAACGGCATCCATTTGGTCCGGCGATATCAGGAGAGCGAGCACAACGAGATTCTTACGGTCGCGAAGGCTTCGGGTGCGGCCATCATTCAATCGAACCTGACCACGATGGTCGGATTCGGCGCGCTGATGACTTCGAGTTTTGCCCCGCTTGTGGAAATGGGTCTCGTCACTACGCTCGGCGTCGCGTTGGCGCTGGCTGGTGGCTTGTTGCTCATTCCCGCTGTTATTCTGCTGGGAGAACGTCGCCGCACTGCGACGAACTTGCCAACCACCATTGCAAACGAGGGTTGATTTGGGAATTACGGTTTTACCCATTGCTTGGAATTCGCGAAAGGGTCATCTACTGGCAAGTTGCGAACGAGTGACGTCGATTTTGCTGTTTTCTGTCCTTTTGCTTTTAGCAGTGCCCGCGTTTGGCGGACTGCCGCGAGTTGCGATCTCGATTCCGACTGACCAGAACCTCGCCACGGGATTGCAAGCCGGGGAGCAATGTGGTGCGCCCGGCAAAGTCATCGTGCTGCCGCCAGTGTCGTTCGGTTTCGCGAGTGGCGAAAAAGTTGGCGGCGTTTTTGAAGGGCAAACCATCCAGAGCGTGCCTGAGGGATCCGAGGTCTGGCTGCATGTGGTAACGAATACCGGTTCACTCACTGGCAAAGAATCCGAGCAGGAGATTAACCAGCAGGTTGACGCGTTCGTAAAATCTATGCCGCTTTCGGTCGCCGCGGTGCGCGGGCTTCTGGTGGATATTCAAGAACCGGTCAGGACTTTCGATCTGCTTGCATTCGAATTGGAGCGTCTGGCATTAGCCGCAAAGGGAAATAACGCGGGATTGCGCGTAGCGTTTATTTTTCCGCCGGGTTTCATCGGCAAGCACGGCGATATCGTAAAAAGGCTTGCCACTTATTCCGATCTGCTGGGAACCGATTATTCCGAGGGATGGCGCCAGGACAGTGCATGGATTGCCGAAAGGGCGCTGAATAAACCGGTCATCCTCAAGTTGGACGCTGATGCCTCAGCGATGCCGGCGCCGTTTTTGAGCGCGATCCTCGCTGCCAGCGGGACTTCGGTAGAAATTGTCTGGGCAGAGCCGCCGGATGCCAAGGCCGCCACTTCCTTGTGCTCAGCAAGCAGCTTTCTGAGCCGTTCCATCACCGACAGCATGTTCGCGGCGGATTCCGTCCACTCTCCATTCAAGGTGGATGGGGTAAAGAACGATGAGCAACGTTCGTTCGTCGGCGGTTCCTCGGATGTGGTGATTGTGGCGCGCGTTAATGCAAGCCCCGGCTCACCGAAGACGATCGAGTTACATAGCTCTAAGTCAGGGCCGTTCGAGGTCAAGTGGTATGACCCTGCGACCGGCATCGAGCTACCGGCCAGCGAATTGAAGAAGACCGACAACGGTTTTGCGCAAACCTGTGCCTGCACCAGCGAATACGCGCTGATCTCGATTCACCGAAATACTGAGTCCGAACAGGCGCTCTATAACACAGTGGAGGTTAAGGGTGGAGTTGACCTCAGCGTGGAGGAAATCATCGCTCGCTGGCAACAGAATCGCGAAGCGCAGAAGCAGAGGCTGGAAAACTTTATCGCCTCCAGCTTCATGAGCCTGCACTTTGAATCCACCACGCTCGAACCGGGATTCGATTTCTCGATGCAGCTCAAGCAATTCTTCAGGCGGGACGGGCCGACGGAACTGGCGCAAAAAGAGTTCTATATCAATGGGGTAAAGTTCGGCAAGAATCATGAGTTTCCGTTGCCGGAAATCGAGCCGGAAAAAGTAATGACCCAGCCGCTCGAACTGAAACTTAACGAGCGCTATGCCTACAAATTGCTGGGGACTGAACAGGTAAACGGGACCTTATGTTTCGTAGTTGGAGTGGAGCCCAGGGTGCAGGACGAGGCACTTTACAGTGGCAAGATCTGGATTGACGGTACAACTTTTCGCGAGGTGAGACAGTCTCTGAGTCAGCGCGGCACCAAAAGTAACGTGCTAGTAAACGTGGAAACACAAAATTACGACCTGGTCCGCGACGAGAAGGGCAATCAATTTAACTTGCTGCGATCGATTTCCGCACAGCAGTTACTGAATGCTGCCGGACGCGATTTTGTGTTGCAAAGGACAGTGCAATTTTCGGATTACGTCGTCAACACAGTGAACTTCAGCGCCGCCCTGGCCGCTGAGCATAGTTCTGACGACCCGATGTTCCGCGACACGGACCATGGACTGCGGTCGCTGCGGAAGAAAAACGACACGCGCGTTGTAGTGGACCAGAATGCGAAGCGCATCAAGTCTCGGGTCGCCGGCTTGATGTATGGGGGCACGTTCAATTTTCCGATTCCGTTCCTCGGCGTCAGCACAGTGGATTTTGATTTTCATCACACTGGGGCACAGCTTTCGACTTTTTTTGCCGGGCCTATTCTTATTTCCGACCTCTCCAAACAGTTCCGGCCCAAGTTTCGCGTGGCGCTGGATCTATCGCTCTCAGGTTTGCCCGGCCAAAATCGCATCTACGGCAATAACACCGAACTGTTGCAAGGAGAGGTATGGACGTGGGAGCAGACTACCGGCGTACGCGCCTCGTGGCAAGCCAGCACTCACCTGAGCCTAACGGTCTTCAACTATTTCACTTATGACAACTTTCTGCGAACCAGCCACGCGGATGAGCAGTACGAACTGCCGCGCAACGGATTGAATATACTTCCGGGCGTTGAAATAAAATACAGCCGCAACGGTTATGTGTTCGACGCGCAGGGAACCCGAGGCGAGCGTATCGGGTGGAGACCGTTCGGGTGCGTTTCCCTTACCCAGACCGCGCCTGGATGCGGGGCATTGTCGTCCAACCAATCGTCAAACTTGCCGCCCGAAAACGCTTTGCTGGTTCAACGTCCACAAAGTGCGTACACCCTCTACAGCGCCGAATTGAACAAGGACTACTACGTCCGCAAGTTCACCAAAGGCGGATGGGATGTTTCTTACTGGGGCGGAAATCAGCTGGACCGCTTCTCGCGTTATTTCCCGTCGTTTCTTACGTCGCCCCGCCTCCACGGCATTCCTCCCGGCACGGATTCTTTTGACGCTATTGCCATGGCGAATGTGCACTACGGTTTCAATGTGATGGACCTGGTCAAGGTTGATGGAATGTACGCGTATGCGCGCGCACGCAATCTGGATGAGTCGCTGCGATTCCGCAAATTCGACGGCCTGGAACTTAACGTTAACACTCCCGCTCCTTGGGGCACGCTGCTGCAAGGCACGATTTCCTACGCGCTGGACGGCAATATTCCCCGCTACAACTCGCGTTGGGCCGTGTACATGTTGCTCTTCAAGCCGTTGCGCTAAATTCGACGATATGACTGACCTACGCATGAGTGATCGCACCGCCGAGCGAAGGGTCGCGCTAGTCACGGGGGCCTCCGGGACAATCGGGGCCGAGATCGCAAAAGCTTTGGGTACGGCAGGGTTTCGCGTGGCCGTGCACTATCGGCACGGGAAGGAATCGGCAGACCAGGTGGTCGAACACATCGTCGCCTCTGGCGGAAGCGCATTGGCAGTAGAAGCCGATCTCTCTCGCGAAGAAGCCGCTGCGCCGATGTTCGCTCATATCGAAAAACAACTTGGCGAGGTCGATTACCTGGTGAACAACGCGGGCATCAACCGTGATGTGCTGCTGGCCTTTATGTCGGACGAGCAATGGGATGAAGTAATCGACACTAATCTGCGCGGCACCTATCTGTGCTCGCGGTTGGCCCTTGCGGGGATGATGCGCCGGAAACGCGGAGCAATTTGCAACATTGTGTCTCCCGCTGGGATACGTGGACAGGCCGGCCAGTGCAATTATTCGGCAGCCAAGGGTGGCATTATCGCTTTCACCAAAGCACTCGCGCGCGAGGTGGGTCGATTTCAAATCCGGGTCAACGCCGTTTGCCCGGGCGTGATTCCAAGCCCGATGTCCGCTAAATACATTGAGAAAGAAGAGAAACGATTGCTTTCGGAGATCCCGCTGGGGCGCCTTGGCAAACCGGAAGAGGTGGCACCATTGGTGGCATTTTTGGGGTCCGAGCAGGCGAGTTACATCACTGGCCAGGTGATTGCTGTGGACGGGGGGCTGCTGTAGCTTTGGCGCGTAAAGCGACAAACAACGAATCAGTACCAGGGATACACGAAATCCCGTGAAGGGCGCGTCCAGAAGGGCTTCCGAACCGTTTGTGAGATGCGCTTTGTGGTATGCTGCTTTTTAAATAGACAATATGCCGACCATCCAGGAGCAACTTAAGCCCATCATATTGAATAGCTTGCGGATCACCGACTTGACCCCGGCCGATCTGCGCGACGATCAGCCGCTTCTCGGCGGAGAACTTGAAATCGATTCCATCGACGTCCTTCAACTCGTCCTGGAGATCGAGAGGCATTTTGGCATCAAGCTGGTACAAGGCAACTTTAACCAAAAGCATCTCGAAAACATCAATGCACTGGCTTCGATCATCGAATCGAAAATGGCGGAAGCAAGCTCCTGATATCGAAAGTCTCGGGTGTGCCTCTCGCTCCTAACCCAAGAAAAATTCCGAATACAATAGCGGTTCATTCAACTCAACATAGCGGCCACTCTATGCGGGGTAACGTCGCCACGGTTGGCCTCGTAACGGCGCTCTCGGCGCAATCAGGCAATAGCACCGTGAGATCATTCGCAACTTTTGGTGTTTAAGAAAGTGACCTGTAACATGGGCGATCACATGATGGCGGGCTGGAAGTGACGCGTTGGTACGAGCACCGCTTTCACAACACCACGGCGCTGCGAATGATATTCGTCATTATGCCGAGGGTGCCGCGCTTCCTTCATCCACCGGTCGCGACGGCAGCGGCGCTGATCTTTTTCATCATTTTGAAGCGGGAACGTCGCGCAGTAACCAGAAATCTGCGCCGGGTCTCAGGCAAGCGCGGGCTTGCACTGCGATGGAAAGTTTATCGAGTCTTCTATTCGTTCTGCGACCTTATGGTCTCTTATTGTTTTGTGCCACAGGCCACACACTCGCAACTGCTCGACATGCTGGTGGATTCGGAAGGCAGCGGCGACAAGATCAATCAATGCCTGGCCGCGGGCAATGGGCTCATTGTATGGACGGCGCACGTGGGGAATTGGGAATTCGCGTCGCGGCTGCTGGCAATTTATGGCCGAGTTAATGTGGCGCGAGTAGTCGAGGACAATCCAGCGGAGGTCACGCTGCGGAATCTGATGGCTAGCGACCAGGTCAAAACTGTGGACCTCAAGCAGGGAGTTCCAGCTACATTAGAACTTTTGCAGGCTTTGCGTCGCAACGAGATCGTCGCGATGCAGGGAGACCGCGTTTATCAGCGCCACACTTTTGATGTGCCTTTTTTTTCGCAACCCACCAGCTTTCCCGTTGGCCCTTTTATGCTTTCGCAGGTTGCGGGTGCGCCTGTGTTGCCTGCACTGGTGATTCGCCGCGGCTGGCTGCGTTACCAAGTCCTCATGGGCGATCCAATTCAGTCGGTTCCGCGACGGGCCCCAAATGCCGACGACAAAGACGATGCCAGCTTGCGCGAGGCCATGTCCCAGGCTGTCAAATTTTTGGAAGCAGCGTTGACAACGCATCACGATCAGTGGATGAATTTTTTTGATTTTTGGCCAGTTGCTCCTGGCAATTGAACATCGCAAAATCCATTCATCGATATCTCCATCCAATCGATTCCAGTTCTCCGCCGCAGACCGACCTGAGCGGAAGTGCCGCCGGCAGATGATGAATGTGGCGTCAGAAGGCCGAACCAGGGCCATCTTTGGCTGCACAAGCGTAATCGGAGCAATGACATCCAGCATTGCAGACAACCAGCAGCAACCCAGGATCATCTGATTCTCGGTATTAAGCGGGTTCCTCGCGAAATGTTCTGGCCGAAGTTTTGTTGTCGATTTGTTCCAGCCTTAAGCCTTCTTTTTCTTGCCGGCTGTGGTGGTGTGGTACCTGATTCCCAATCACCAACTCCAAAATATCAGCTGACGGTTTCTGCTCCTGCTTCGGGTGCAGGAACGGTGACGAGCACACCATCCGGCATCAATTGCCCAGGCACGTGCTCCGCCAGCTTCGCAAGCGGAACTCAGGTTACGCTTACTGCGACGGCGGGCAGCGGCTACTTCTTCACTGGGTGGCAGGGAAGCTGTTCTGGTACGAGCGCTTGCACACTGACGATAACTGCCCCAGCAAACGTCAATGCGATGTTTGCGGTCGGAAACGGACTGACTGTGGCCATGTCCGGGGCAGGCTCGGGTACTGTGACGAGCAGTCCGAGCGGAATTAATTGTCCGACAACTTGCGCCGCGAGCTTTCCTCAAAATACCCAGGTCACACTGACCGCGACGCCAGCGAAGACAGATAGTTTCGCGGGATATTCGGGCGCGTGCACATCGAACGACGCCACCTGCAGTATTGTTCTAAATACTTCCACGGCTACTTCGAGCACGGTGACTGCGACTTTCGGGGCCACTCTCAAAAGCGTCAATCACATCATTATCTTTGCGCAAGAGAACCGCTCGTTGGACCATTATTTTGGCGCGATGCGAGCATACTGGGCACAGGCGGGCATTCCGGACCAATCTTTTGATGGACTGCCACAGTTCAACCCGCCAACTGGAGAGGCGCCGCTGCAGGGCCCAGCTCCGGCAATTCCGGGTTGTGATGCTACGCAGCCGTTTCCTGACTCTGATGTATGTCACGCGGATGCAACTAACTTGATCAGTTCGTTTCACATGGCGTCGGTCTGTCAGGAGGAGCCGAGTCCGTTCTGGAATGAAAGTCATCGAGATTGGGACCTGAACGATCCCGTGGGGAACTCGCCGGCTGCATTGAATGGCTTCGTTGTCACCGCAGCCAATGATGCGCGCCAGCAATCACCCAATCTAATGGACACCAACGGCATTCGAGCCATGGGTTATTTTGACTGGACTGATCTGAATTACTACTACTTCATGGCATCGAGCTTCGCTACCTCAGACCGATGGTTCTCTCCGGTGATGGATCGCACCCAAATCAATCGCATGTATCTTCTGGCTGCTACCTCCGCTGGGCACGTTCATCCATTGTCTCCGCCGGCTTCGCCGCTGACGGTCAAGACAATTTTTGAGGAGTTGCAGAACGCCGGCATCACTTGGAAGATTTACGTGAATCCTCAGGGAACGAGTTGCGCCAGCAATCCGACCGGCTCATGTCTTGAGGCGTTCAGCTACATCAGCGAGTTTCACTACGGCGCGGTTATCAGGGACAGCTCTACATTGTCACAGAACATCGTTCCCATCTCGCAATTTGCGACCGACGCACAGAACGGAACTTTGCCTCAGGTAGCGCTGATTGAACCCGCCGATAGCGCCGACCTCGACGAACATCCGACTGATTTCGACACCCAGCCGCCAGTCAATGTGCAGAACGGAGCGAATTATGCTTCTGGGTTGATCAATGCTTTTATGAACAGCCCCAGTTGGTCTGATTCCATCATGCTCTTTACGTATGACGAGTTCGGAGGCTTCTACGATCACGTATCGCCGCAGCCAATGCCGAGCCCCGATAATACCGCGCCAATGGATCTGACCCCCAACGACGATTGCGACCAAGCCGGACAGAGCGGCGGGCCCACTTGCGATTTCACATGGACTGGTTATCGAGTGCCGCTGATCGTAATCTCGCCTTATACCAAAAAGAATTTCGTTTCGCACCAGGTGCGCGACTACACTGCAATACTTAAGTTGATCGAATCTCGATTTGGTGTATCTCCTCTTACTAATAGGGACGCCGCGCAAATCGATATGGATGAGTTCTTCGATTTTGTGAACGAACCATGGGCTACACCTCCTAAGCCGCCTGCTCAAGTGCGAACGGGCCAGTGCACATTGAGTGCCCCGCCGCAGCCACCGCCACCGACGCCGTAGCTTCCCTTATGTCGGTTTGATTTTCAAAAATTTAGGCCGGGCTCTACCGCATAATTCCGGCATTTTGGATGGGATAATAGACGCGTGAGACTGCTACGCTCGATTGGCTTATGCTTGCAACTGTTCTTTGCCTTGCCCTTAATAGCCGCCACTCGTCACTACTACATCGCGGCCGAAGATATCAGTTGGAATTACGCGCCGAGCGGACACAATCTTCTGAACGGAAATGTTATCCCGCAACCTTGGTCGCTGAAGCTGGTGTGGCCGAAAACCCGCTTTATTGAATATACGGACGATACGTTCAGCACTCGCCAATCACAGCCGGAATGGCTGGGGATTCTCGGGCCCGTCATTCGCGGAGAAGTCGGCGATGAGATCGTCGTGGATTTCTTGAACCGAAGTAGCACAGCTCATGACATGCATCCCCACGGTTTGCGTTACGACAAGAACAATGAAGGCTCGCTTTACCTGCCGGTTGCGAAAGGCGCCGTGGTTGCACCTGGCGGACGTTATACGTATCACTGGTTTGCAAATGTTGCCAGTGGACCTCAGCCAGGTACGCTGAGTTCAAAAGTGTGGTGGTACCACTCGCACATTGATCCCGCAATCGAAATCAACGCAGGCTTGTTGGGGCCTATCATCATCACCGCGCGCGGCAAAGCTAATCCGGACGGCACTCCAAAGGACGTTGATCATGAATTCGTGACTTGCTTCATGATCTTCGACCAGATGGGCGGCAAGCCGGATGGTCTGTTCTACGCGATCAATGGCTTCATCTTCGGAAATTTGCCGGGTCTAACCATGAAGCAAGGCGATAAAGTACGCTGGTATCTTCTGGCAATGGGAAACGAAATCGATCTGCACACGCCTCACTGGCATGGCGAAACCGTAAGCGATGGACGGGATACTACCGACGTGGTCGAGCTGCTTCCCGGCAGTATGAAAACCGTGGACATGGTTGCGGATAACCCGGGTTCGTGGATGTTCCACTGTCATGTGGAGGACCATATGGAGGCCGGGATGATGGCGGTGTACACGATTTATTCTCCCTCCACCCGGTCGTGCCCAGTCGCATTTACGGCAGGAGAGTTCTGGCAGCATCCGGAAAACTTTTCAGTTGCGGTTAAGAACACGAGCAGCAAGCCAATCGCGAATATGTCCATCATCTCCGAAATGTTTTTGGCGCCGCAGGACCTAAGACGTCCCTATAACTTCGATTGGTCCTCAAAGGAGGCAATCGCTCCCGGCGAGGAACGGAATCTACAGAAACCGGGAATTCGTGCCTCGAGCGCTCAATCCGTGCTAGGGTGGGTCTTCTTTCCGTATTCCGTCACTTACGCCGACGGAAGCATCTGGCGTTCACAAAGTGAGGGAGAATGCTTCCATGTTTTCTGGCGCGACAAGCAACACCCCGACATGCCTACTCTGCCCCCCCGGCAGCAAGAGATGAATGCCGACTAGAGGGATAGAATTTTCGATCACGTTGCGCCCCCAACTCCGAAATCTGGTACCCCGCAAGAATTTGTCGATGGCATTTCTATCGGGATTCGCGTTCCGTGCATCCTGATTTCGTGATGGACGCAGGCGGCCGGGTGTGCAGCGACGTTTTCGATCACACATCCGTACTTATGTTCCTCGAAAAATTTGCCGGAGTCCGGGAACCAAACATCAGTGAATGGAGTCGCCGGACGTTTGGCAATTTCACTTCCACATTGAGATTCGGAGATGTAGGCAAAACACCTCCACCCTCGCCCGATACGGGCGGTCCGCCAAGGTTCGCGAAATAGGAGGCAACATTCCTGCCGGCTCCCCAACACCAACGCAGACCAGAAGCCTCCGGAACAAGAAGAGTTCCGGTCCTAAGATCCCGCGGCGTTGACCCTGAGTGGGCACATATTCTCCACACTTTCAGTTCGACTTGGTCCAGGCAAAGATCCTTCATTAGAGCGAGCCGCAGGAAGCAGCTTCTTCCTCGTTCCAGGATGGAACTGGGAAAGCGAGCATGATAACGCGAGATTCTCGAGTCAGGCGCTCAAATTGCCCGTCTTGAACTGAATTTTCCCGATCGGGATCTCAACACCGTTATTCATATCCGAGGGCAGTCCTGCCGATGTAGAAGGTGCGCAGGCCCATACATGCCTCTAAGCCAACTACTGAAGAGCCCTGACAGCGAATTGAAGGCTGAGCTCCAATTGATCCTGAATGCCATCGTAGAAGGCCTTTGCGGAGTAGACGTAGATGGGAATGTGACGTTCAGCAATGAAGCCTTGCTGAAAATGACGGGGCACGCTGCTGAGGAACTAATTGGCAGCAACTTTCATGAAACCATCCTTCATCGCCGCAGTGACGCACTCCCATGCCCAGTGGAAGATTGCGCGGTGTATCAGTCAATAAAAGCTCGCCGATCGGCGCATGTGACGGATGAGTCTCTTTGGACGAAGAACGGCAGCCGCTTTCACAGCGAATGTTGGGTGCACCCATTGACTCAAACGTTAGGCCGCACCGCCTTTGTGATTACCATCCAGGACCTGACTGAGGCCCAGAGGCATAAAGAGGCGCTCCGCCAAAGCGAGGAAAAATTCCGCCGGATTCTGGCCGGCGTTCCGGATGTAGTCTGGACTGCCGACCGACAGGGCCGGATCCTCTATCTCAGTCCAAAAGTAAATACATTGTTCGGATTCACCAAGGATGAACTTTGCAGCGGCGACGGTACTCTCTGGTTGCGTCGCATCCACCGCGAGGATTCTGTGCGGGTGCGGAAAACCTACCAGGATCTGTTCGACAAACAAATGGCTTTTGACCAGGAGTATCGATTCCAGCGAAAAGATGGCATCTGGATCTGGGTGCATTCCCGCGCCATCAGCACTCACCAGGAAAATGAGCTTCTGTGCGCCGATGGAGTTCTTTCCGATGTCACACGACGAAAGGAGACAGAGACTGAACTCCAAACCAAAACTGCGTTTCTCGAAGCGCAGGCGAATTCCACCATCGACGGGATCCTGGTCATAGATGAGAACAACCAACGGCTGTTATTGAATCAGAAGTTGATTGAACTGTTTAAGGTTCCTCCAGAGATCGCAAGCGACAAAAATGATCGGCACCTTCTCGATCATGTCGTCACGCTGATTAAGGATCCCGAATCTTTTTTATCTAAGATCGAGCACCTCAATCAATATCCGGCTGAGATCAGTCGCGACGAGATCGAACTTCGGAATGGAATGATTCTGGATCGCTATTCTTCTCCCGTGGTGGGCAAGAACGGGGTCTACTACGGGCGAATCTGGACCTTCCGAGACATCACAGAACGGAAACGAAACGAGGATACTTTACAACAGCTCTCCATGGCAGTCGAACAAAGCCCGGTTTCGATTCTCATTACTGACCCCAAAGGCAAGATTAGCTACGTTAATCGCAAGTTCACGGAGATCACCGGATACGCACCAGAAGAGGTCATGGGCGTGAATCCACGAATACTCAACTCACGACAGACCCCCGCCGAACTTTACCACGACCTCTGGTCTACCATCTCGCAGGGCCGCGAATGGCGCGGCGAGTTCTGTAACCGGAAAAAAAATGGCGAGATCTATTGGGAGACAGCAACCATCAGGCCGATTACGAGTCCACAAGGCATCATTACCCATTTTCTCGCCATAAAGGAGGACATCACCGAGCGCAGGCTGACGCAGGAGACTTTGAAAGCGTCAGAGAAACGGTACCGGTTACTGTTCGAGCGCAACCTGGCAGGGGTTATCCGCACCACATCTGAAGGACGTGTGCTCCAGTGCAATCAAGCCGCTGCCCGCATGTTTGGCTACGAGTCCCCTGACGAACTCCTGCTTCTCTCGTCGGCTGATCTTTATTACGACGCGTCTGAGAGCACCATGGTCATGGCCCAACTTAAGGCCAAGGGAATCATCACTAATCTGGAGCTGAAGTGCAGGCATAAAGGCGGAGACCCCCTCTGGATCATAGCCAATTTCAATTTTGTCGATGACGATTCTGCGGCGGGCAAAATTGTGGAAGGCATCCTAGTTGACATTACAGAGCGTAACGCTCTGGAGAGCCAGCTTCGTCAGGCGCAAAAGCTCGAAAGCGTCGGTCAGTTAGCCGCAGGCATCGCCCATGAAGTTAACACTCCCACGCAATTTGTAAGCGACAATCTCACATTTTTACGGGATGCATGGCAAACGATTTTCGGTTTGCTGGGAGTTTATCGCAACGCGATTGAAAGTGCAGCGGGCGCACTGCCGCCGCAGATCGCTATATCCATCGATAAGGCCGCACAAAATTGTGATTTCGAGTTCCTTGCCACCGAAGTGCCGCGCGCTATCGATCAAGGCCTCGACGGCTCCCGTCGCATAGCCGAGATCGTACGGGCCATGAAGGAATTTTCCCACCCTGACTTGGCAAACAAAACCGCTGCTGATCTCAACCAGGCCATTGAATCCACAATCACTGTGGCTCGCAGTGAGTGGAAATACGTAGCGACAATTTTCACTGACTTTGACCGCTCTCTGCCGCCGGTCATGTGCTATTTGGGTGATATCAATCAAGTCATTCTGAACCTGTTAGTGAATGCCGCTCACGCCATCGGAGAAAAATCAGGCGAGACTCAAATGGGCCAGATCACAGTACGCACTCGCCAAAAAGGTCCATTCGCTGAAATTGCTGTGAGCGATACCGGCACCGGAATCCCCGAGGGCATTCGCGCACGAATCTTCGACCCTTTTTTCACCACCAAAGATGTTGGCAAGGGTACCGGACAGGGCCTGGCTTTAGCCCATAACGTGATCGTCAGGAAACATGGAGGCAAACTCCGATTTGAAACGGCGATGGGCAAGGGTTCTACTTTTCTTATCGAGCTTCCCATCCAGAATATCGAACCGGTTGAGGGGAATTGATGTCCAAGCGACTGCTCTTTGTTGACGACGAAAAGATGGTCCTCGATGGCCTAAGACGAGCCTTACATGGAATGCGCCAGAAATGGGAGATGAATTTTGTGGATAGCGCGGCGGCTGCTCTGCAGGCCCTGGAGCAAGGGCCTTATGATGCCATCATCACCGATATGCGCATGCCGGGAACAGATGGCGCACAGTTGCTCGAACAGGTAAAACAAAGCCATCCCGATATGGTTCGCGTTGTTCTTTCCGGACAGTCGAGTCGGGAGGCGGTCTTCCGCTCGATTTCGCCGGCTCATCAGTTTCTTTCGAAGCCGTGCGACCCGCAGGAACTGGTGACTCGGCTCGGCCAGGCCTTTGCCATGCGGGACCTGCTTTCAAATCAGTCCCTGAAGACCCTGGTCTCGAGCATGCAGTCGATCCCGAGCCTGCCCATGTTATATGAGGAACTAACGGACGTCCTGCGCCAGGAGTCATCTTCTCTGGCACAGATCGAACGCATCATTTCGAAGGACGTGGGCATGGCAGCCAAGATTCTGCAGCTGGCAAACTCCGCTTTTATCGGCGCGCGCGGGCAGGTATCGAGCGTGCGGCAGGCGGTAAATCTAATTGGCATTGAGAGTGTACGCACTTTGGTGTTATCCATCCATGTCTTTTCACGCTGCAGGGCGAATTCCGAAGAGTCCGCTTACTTGCTTTCATTATGGGAGCACAGTGTGAGCGTGGCGGCCTTGGCGCAACGCATCGCTACTGCAGAGGGCTGTCCAAAAGCGGTTGTCGAAGAAAGCTTTGCCGCGGGATTGCTGCACGACATCGGAAAAGTGATTTTTCTTTCCGAGATGCTCGATAAATACCGTCCTGTCCTCGAATCCGATCCCGATTCAACCGTGGCTCTGGAGTTAGAGCTACTCGGCTGCACCCACGCGCAGTTAGGCGCATATCTGGTGAGCATTTGGGGCCTCCCACTGCCGCTCGTGCATGCCGTAGCCTACCACCACTCTCCCGCGCAGACGGCTGACATGCAGTTTTCCTCACTCGCCGCAGTGCATTTTGCGGATGCTATCGCAAGCACGAATGACGCCGCGAATCTCAACAGAGATATTGAGCTGGATTTGAATTACCTGGATCGCTTGGGTCTCAAGCAGCGAGAAGCCGACTGGCGGAGTTTTTACGAAGAACAGATGATGCTCAAGGATGCAGCAAAACCTCAGTAGCAATGATTGGCAAACGGAACAGAGACTCTGAGTTTCAAAAGGATGCGGGGCCCGGCCATTATTTTTGGGAAAAGAATACTGGCTTCGCCCTTAAAGCAAAAGGTGCCATATGCCGATGGAGTTAAGGAAAGGTGCGAGCGCCAGGAAAACGGGAGGAATAAGCAAACGGCATGGCGGAAAAAATCCTTTTAGTCGATGACGATTCCCTGGTGCTTGCAGGCCACATGCGCAGTCTGAGCCGCGAGTTTTCCGTGGAAACGGCGTTAGGGCCGATACAGGCTCTGAAACTCGTGACAGAGAATGGGCCCTATGCGCTCGTGGTCTCCGACATGCGCATGCCGGAAATGGACGGCATCCAGCTATTGAGCCAAGTCAAATCATTGGCGCCGGACACCGTTCGGGTCATGCTTACCGGCTATACAGACATCGAGACTGCCATAAGTGCCATAAACGAAGGGAGTATCTTCCGTTTTCTCACCAAGCCCTGCAGCCGCGAGATTATGGCAAAGACTTTAACGGCGGGGCTGGTGCAGTACCGTCTGATCACGGCCGAGAAGCAGTTGCTGGAACAGACTCTAAGCAGCAGCATTCAGGTCTTGACGGAAGTATTAAGCCTGGTCAATCCCGCCGCTTTCAGCCGGGCGGAGCGTGCCCGACGCTACATGCATCACATCGTTACGGTGATGAAATTGGGAAACGCCTGGCAGTACGAAGTTGCTGCAATGATGTCTCAGTTGGGTTGTGTCACCCTGCCTCCAGAGACCATCGAAGCGGTTTATAAGGGAGAAAAGCTCACCCCTGCCGAACAGGTTCAGTACGATGAACATCCCCGTGTTGCGTATGCCCTGCTGTCAAAAATTCCCCGACTCGGACCAATTGCATGGATGATCGAGCACCAGGATCGAGCTGTCCTCAAGGAGGATAATGCCGAGACGGAAATTCGTACAGGAGCGGAAATTCTTCGCCTGGTTTTGGCTTACGAGAGAATGATCCATAAAGGAACTTCCCGCACCGAGGCCGCCCACCAGTTGGCGCGCCAGAACGCGAATTTCAGTCCCAAATTTTTTGACGCTCTGGTGATGTTGGACCCGAATGCGGATGAGGGAGTAGTAAAGAAGTGTTCTATCGATGACCTCGCAGCTGGCATGATCATCCAGGAGGAGGTCCGCACCGCGGATGGTGGGTTACTGGTCTCCAAAGGCCAGGAGGTAACCCCCACGGTCATCTTCAAACTTAAGAATTTCCAGGCGAGGCGTGCCATTAGTGGAACCCTGAGCATCTCAATGCCGACTAGTGCATTGGCGTTTGTGAAAGGCGCTTCGTGATCGGGCATTCATGGACGCCTGACTTCTTCCAGATCAGGTCTTCGCAGTCCAGCCTTCATGACTTTGGACGATTTTCCAACTCGGTCGCGTCAGGAACTCGCCGCAGCCGTAGCTTGCTCGATCGGAAGACGCAGGAAAAATGTTGTTCCTTTGCCGGTCTCGCTCTCGAACCATATTTTGCCGTTATGCGTTTTTACAATCACGGTGTGAGCTAGAGCCAGGCCTTGTCCGGTCCCCTTACCAACTTCCTTAGTAGTGAAAAATGGCTCGAAGATTCTGGCTCTAATATTTTCGGGGATTCCCCGTCCAGTATCGCGAATCTGCACCTCCATCCATTCGCCGTCACGTCGCGTGGCAATCGTGATGGTGCCTTTGCTTCCGGCGGATCCTTGCACGGCATCTCCGATAGCGTGAGCCGCGTTGATCAATAAATTCAGGATGACTTGATTGAATTCGCCCGCTAGACACACTACCGGTGGCAAATTCTCGGCAAAAGAAGTTTGAACGTCGGCCACATATTTCCACTCATTACGCGCGACCGCGATGGTGGTCTCGATGGCGCGATTGATATCGATCGCGCACTTGCCCTCTGATCCGGGATGAGAAAATTCCTTCATCGCTCTTACGATTTTTGAGATTCGCTGCACTCCTTCCAGCGCCTGAGAAATTGCCAGCGGTACTTCTTCAAGAAGGTATGTGGGATCGGTATTTTCCGCGCATTGGAGCAACTTCGCGGCAGTTTCGGGAGCAATCGGTCCCGCCGCTGACTCTACTCGCAGCTGTAAGCAGGCTTGCAGGACTGCTTTGATGGCCGGCCATGTGTCCTGGAGGAATGTGGCATTGTCGCCGACGAACTGTGCAGGAGTATTGATCTCGTGAGCGATGCCCGCTGCCAGCTGTCCGATTGCCTCGAGCTTTTGAGCTTGGCGCAGTTGCTCTTCGAGGACTTTGCGTTCGGTGACATCGGCGCCTGTAATAAGGAAGCCGCGAGGTTCGCCTCCAGGAATGTAGTTCGTGTTGATAATGGTCAGACCCAGGAAGCGTCGTTGTCCGTTCTTCTCGAAGGCGACGTCCTCGCGTTTCTCCGACCCCCGGATGACGAACCAGGAATCAACTCCTTTGCTCGATGTTGAATTCAGCCAGCTGATTCCGCAGTCCTGCAATGGCTTGCCCAGCACGGCATCGGCCGAGAGGTTGAACACGTTAGCCGCAGCCAAGTTCCAGCGGTTGATACGGCGGTCGGCATCGGTCCCGATCAAAATGGATGGAACCGATTTGATGAAAAGTTCCGACTGCTCGTGGGCCGAGCGCAGAGCGGCCTCGGCGAATTCGATTTCCTCCAGCATCTCATTGAAGCTATCGACCAGAAGTCCCAGCTCGTCCGGCGCAAACTTAGGGGCGCGGACACCGTAGTTCTTTTCCCTGGAAATCCGCTTAGTCGTCTCCACAAGATCAAGAATCGGTTTCGAGATAAAACGGCGAAGGGAAAGTGCCACCAGGAACCCCGCGGCAGATGCGGCGGCCAACAGAACCAGGGTAAACATCACGAAGCGCCGCATGCGCACGTGAATTTCTTGCAAGTCCGATACCAGATAAATGTACCCAATCGAATCCCCATCAAAAATGATTGCGTCGCACTCGCTTACGTAATCGCGGTCAAGATGATTGACTAACGCGGGTGCGACCTCTGGCAATTGAATTACTGAAGGAAAGGAAGTTCGCTCGTACGAGGCGAATGATCGGCCCTTGGCGTCATAGATTCGTGCCGCAACAATGTGAGGTTCGGCGCGGAGAGCATCGAGGACAAGGTGGGCGCTTTTAGGGTCGTTGTAGGTGAGGGCAGCCGCAACGTTCTCGCCGGTGATATTTGCCAGGCCGTGAAGGTGGTCGACCGTGTTGTGGCGCAAAACGATTGCATCATAGCTGAGAAAAGACACGCAAGCCACCACAAGCGCCGTGCTGCTGGTGGCCATCATTGTCAGAATCAGTTTTCGCGCTAGCGTAAGACTAGAAAACCCACTCATGGCTGGCCTCCGACGGGACCCGCCTTGACGAGGCGACCGACCATCAGAAGACGCGAACTGATTTTCAAACCTGCCGCGCTCGAAGCGTCAGGATCGATTTCCAGTTCGATTCGGCTATCTTTCAGTGCGAGATTGATCATTCCTCCGAGTGCGAGAAATTGATCGCTTTGCCCCACCGTTAGAACACTCGCTCCTTGCAGCTGCTTGAGGAGCTGGGTAATGCGCTGCTTGTCGGAGAAGCCGATAAAAAGAACGTGGCACGATCTTATTCCCGAAGAGGAATCGGGTCTCCGAGCTTCCACCAACTTGCCGCCGGCTCTTTTTCCACTCAGGCCCGACTCCAGCACGTCGCTGGTTCGCTCGTCGCCTACCACACAGATCACGGTTGGATCCTCGGGGCTGCGGAATGCCTTGGGAGGCCACTCCACAAACTTCGCGAAGTTGTAGAGGTACGCCGCTTTCACGCGGCTGTCCTCGACGGTTTGGGCCGACAGTTGGACGGACCTATCCATCCTTATTGCAAGGGCGAGAAAGCTCAATACAACCAGGCGTCGGCCGATTGGGATCTTGTGAAACCGGTATGAGTCAATTGATATTGCGTGCCACGCCCGGTGGTGTGAGCAGTCGCATCCGAGATGAAAGTAACTCGACATCTGCCGCTCACTTGAAACGAAATGCGCGAGTAACTTGGATTCGGAATTCCCGGCCATTCTGTCGCACGCTGGATCGTAAAATTTCCGGTCCGACAGGATCGCTATACGCGACGTTGAATACGTTATAAACACTCCCGGACAGACGATATCCTCTTGCGAATTCTCGACTGGTGACGGTCACATTGGAGATCGTGTAGCCACCGAGTTGAGCTCCCTGCAAAGTTTCTCTGTCACTGTCGTATTGCAATTCGAATCCGGTATCCAACCTGAGGCGCGAGACAGGCACCAGTAGGTTGGCCTTTAGCAACTGAGTCGGAAAGTCTGTCAATTGCACGCTGATATTGGAGTCCGTCCGCTGCACCATATAACTCACGCGCCCTTCGACTCCAGAATGCGTCTTGCCCCTCAACTCCATTTCTAAACCGAACGTATTCACCATGTCGCCGTTTTCGAAGACCAGCAGGCCGGTTTGAAGGTCGGTCTGCTGAGTGATCAAATCGTTAAAGTGACTGCTAAAGCCGGAGGCTGCGAACTGGAATTTAGCCCCGACATTTTGCTCCCATATGAACTCGGTCGTATGGATTGTTTCCGGTTCCAATTTCGGATTCGGTTCCAGGCTGACATGGTCGCCATAATAGAGCTCATACGTATTAGGGACACGAAATGCCTGACCGTATAACAGTTTGAATGTTGTCTTTTTCAAGGGACTGTAAATCAGCGCCAATCGCGGATTGGTTGTGCCCCCGAAAGTGGGATATTGATCGTAGCGAAGGCCGGCGTTGAGGATGATGTTTTTGGTGATCGTGAACTCATCCTGAGCGTACACCGCCCACTCTTTTGAACTTCTCGAATCGTGCAGCACCAGCTCGTACGGGTCGAGGTTGTAGTTGGTCTGATCCTGGCGAAGATTGTCTCTAAATTCCGTACCAATCGTAGTCTTATGTTTTTTCCATAGTGTCTTAGTAATCCTGACGGCAGTCCCCAAACAGTCTCCACGTGATCCGTCGAGGTTTAGCACATCGCTTTCAATGCCGGCGAGTGGAGGATAAACGTATACGGCGTGGTAAATGGCGCGATCGTAGAAGACGCTGCCAGTGAACTCCGCACCATCAAGAACTGCGTGACTGTAACTAAGCTCGACATGCCCGCTCGAATCCACGGTGTGGCTGCGACGGTCGTTAAATACTTGGTCGAAGGATCCGGTGGGGATGCCTTTCTGCCGCGTGGAAAACACAGTCTCCACCGTAAAATCGCGCACATGTAACCTGCCAAAAAGGCTGCTTGAAGAATCATCGTCCGCGTTTCGAGCAATTCCATTGCTAGTTGTCGGAGCGTCGTACGCCGGGAAAAACAATCGTGATGCACCGGGATTGCCGTAAATCGTCCCGGAAAATAATCCTTCAACGCCGTGATAGGTTCCACCGAAGGTCGAGCGAGCCCGATAAAATCCAAGACTGCCCGTCTCGCCAGAGAGTTCTACACCGTCGAAGCTCTGCACATTCTTCGTAATCACATTGATCACGGCAAGAAAAGCACTCGTGCCATAAAGAGACGAACTGGGCCCGCGAACGATCTCGATGCGCGCTATCAGGTCGATGTCCAAAGGAAACTCAGTGCCGATCTGAGCTGAGTTGTAGACGTTGTCATTGAGGCGGTGTCCGTCGATGAGTAACAACACGTCATCGTTATAACCGCCGGCACGAGAGAACCCTCGCGCACCGACATAAGCATAGTTGCGGTCGTAAGTGACATCGAACCCACGCACACTGCGAAGAACATCCGCCAGCGTACGGTAGCCGAACTGTCGAATCTGATCGGCAGTAATGACCGTGACCGAAGACGGCGCCTCACGATCGCTCTGTAGATACAACGATGCGCTATACACCTCAACGCTTTTGAGTTCTTCCGGACTAAAGTCAAAAACGTCCTTGCTCTGCCCACCAGCTAACGCCGGAAAGATGATGGATATGGC
>Ga0157372_10002153_pt1 | contig 21422 bp, 14 predicted proteins | sample C55metaG_FD_115307 | JGI IMG/M metagenome (GOLD analysis project Ga0157372, IMG submission 115307) | Corn rhizosphere microbial communities from Kellogg Biological Station, Michigan, USA - C5-5 metaG | ecosystem: Host-associated > Plants > Roots > Rhizosphere > Soil | place: USA: Michigan... | reverse complement strand
TGGTGGTCGCCTGGTCGAGTGAATCCGCGTAGTAGGATGCCCCTTTCGGCAGCCGCCACACGCCCGCCTCGTGCACCGCCCTTGGCTGCAGCGATTTCATGAACTCGATCTGGCGTTCCAGCGCGGGATAGACTTTGCCGCTGACGACTTTTTCCGCCTCTGGCCCGTAACTACCAGCGACATTCTTCTCTTTGGTGCGGCGAACCACGGACTGAACGAGCACCGACTGTTCCGCCGGCGTGTTGCGTATGCCGGTCATTTGCGGCAGCGCGCGCGAGATGACGAAATCCGGCGGCACCACACCCAGGCCGGTATCGTGGCGGGCGAAATCTGTTTCCTGATCGAGCACACGCGCAAAAGCATCGAGCCGCGCCAGGTAGGCATCGGCATCCGCTTTGTCGTTGATGGGATGTTGGCTGTCGAGGAAATCCGGCACCTGTTGATAGGAGCCCGTCAGCTGCGAGATGACGTAAGGCCCCTGCAGATTGCCGCCCGCGTAGGCGTATTTCCGGTTGGCGGCATCCTGCGTTTTCAGCCCGTAAAGCACGACATCGTAACCGACCGCGTCACTGGGACCGAGCGACGCACGATTGAAGGTGTCCAACCGCTTCAGCTGGCTGGCCGTGAGCGCCTTCAGGCGGTCGGCTTCCGCGAGCGAGCGGTCCGACAGCTCGCTACGCTGGCGAGCACGCGGGCCGGTGTCGATCCCCAGGCTGGTCGCGGCTTCCGGCGCGTGATCCAGCTGCTCGTTGACAAAGGCGTCGAACAGCGCATTCAGCTTGCGCGAGGCTTCGTCCTTCGCGGCGGGGGCAACAGCCGCAAAGGCGCCCCGCGGAAGACTCGCGGCCATGGCCGCGGCAGCGCTTGTGGCCAGCAGATTGCGTCGGTCCAGCATGAAGAGTCCTCGGTGCGCCTCAAGGCATGGTTAGGGCGGGTAGCGACGCTCGACAAGGGCTCCGCAGCCGGCCGATTTGCCAGCAGGTTCAACTTGCTGTGTGGCCGCGCCTTTCGGGGCCATGCGCGCCCGCAGGTTTCGAATGCGGCAACGGTCAGCCCGCCAACAACCGATATCGCTGCAGTTTCTCGTAATAGGGCCGCGCTGCTTGGGCGATCGGCTTCAGGTCGTCGCCCAACGCCGCGAACGGCACTGGCGCTCGGGGGGGCGCGAAGCCGGTGGATCGCTCGACAGCATCGTACCAGGCGGGCGCCCATACGCCATCTGTATCGCGGCGGCCGGGCGGCCAGTGCAGCATTTCCCCGGCGAAAGGCATATCGAGGGCTCCGCACAGCGCGGACAAGGTGCCGCGCGGATTGCGCAGCACGTCGGACGCGTCGACCACCGGCGGCGCGCGCCCAAGGCGCCCGGCCTCACATTCGAATATCTCGGCCTGCTGCACAAAGCCGATGTCTTCGAGCGCCACCTCGCTGCGCTTTTCCGTGTACGACGCCAGCACGTCTTCCGGCGCGCGAATGAGAAAGGCGTTGCGGCAGCGGGCAATCCATTCGCGGCCGAATTCCGGCAGCATGTGATGGGTCATGTGCTTCTGGTAGAAAACTGCCTTGCCTCCTGGGACCGGTCCCAGAACGGCTCGCACCACCTCGCGCCAATCCGTTGGCTGAGCTGCCAGCGATTCGTCCCGCAACGGATGCTGGATGCCCGTTGCCGCGAGATACGCGGCGTAGAACGGTTCATCGACGACCGCAGTATCCGCGCGGTTGCCGAAGCTGCGCATCATCGCGGTCGAGATGTTTCTTGGTCCCGACCACATGGCAATCCGGATCGCGTCAGCCATGGCGCGCCGCTTCCTGATCTTTCAGCTGCTCGTAAAGCCGCCGCAGGCCCGAGGTCACCCGTCCCGGCACACCCCCGCGCAACACGCGTTCGTCGATTTCCCGCACCGGCGTGATACCGCCGAAGGTGCCGGTAACGAAGGCTTCGTCGGCTTCATGCACGTCGTCCAGCGCGAAGTCGCCAAGGCGGATGGGAATGCGATTGTCATGGCAGAGCGCAATGACGTTCCCGCGCGTCACGCCGTTGAAGCAATACTCGCCCGTGGACGTGCATACCTCCCCTGCCCGCACGAAGAAAAAGTTCGTGGCGTTGCAGCTGGACACAAAGCCATGCGGATCGAGCATCAGCGCTTCGTCGGCTCCGCGAGGCAACACGTCGAGCAGCGCGCGCACCAGATTGAGCCGGCTATGCGAGTTCAGCCGCATGTCGAACATGTTGGCCGGCGTGCAGCGGATGGCCGATGTGGCAAGAACAAGCCCCTTGGCGACGATTTCCGGGCTTGGCTCCTTGTACTCCGCGACAATCACGACAGTGGGCCTGCCAAGCGCGTTCCGAGGATCCTGATTGGGTGCCTTTTTCGGCCCGCGGGTCACCATGAGGCGAATGTGCACCCCCGTTTGCATGTTGTTGGCTGCCAGAGTCGTACGAAGTGTCGCCTTCACCTCTTCGCGGCTCATGCCGACGTCGAGCTGGATTGTGCGCGCGCCTTCAAACAGCCGGTCCAGATGCGCGTCTTCGAACAGCAGTGCGCCCTTGTAGAGCCGGACGCCCTCCCACACGCCGTCGCCCAGCACAAAGCCGCCATCGAAGATGGAGACCTTCGCGTCCGCGCGGTGCACCAATTGGCCGTTAAGATAGATCAGGACGTTTTCGTTGCGGGGGTCGGTGGCAAAATCCTGACTGCCGGGCATGTCTCACCTTGCAAGAGAACGGTACACGAAAACGCTAGCGCTTCCGTGTCAGCATCTTAGGCTTTCGGATGCTCGCGGCGAAGCCCGCCGACCGGGTACTCGAGACAGTGACTACTGGTCTGCAGGCCAGAGCGCCTTCTGCGGCTTGGCGTGTCCGACCACCTGGGCCATCACCATCCCGCCTTGCCCCATCGTGCCGCGCACCATGACGCCATGTCCGACCGCCGGCGGCGCCGCGCGGTGCGCGCGCTCCGCAGCGCCGATATCAACGGTAACCTTGGTGCCATCGCGCTTCAGCACGCTCATGCTGTGCTGCTCAACACGGGTGACAAGGCCATAAAACTCGTGCTGGCCGGCCGCGAGCTGCGCAGGCGTTTTTCGGCCGCCCAGCATCGGCTTCACAGCGGCGCCCCCGCTGAGGCCAAAGATGGAAACAGTCTTGTTGCTGGCAACGTAAACCCTGCCGTTCGCGACGGCCGGTACGATATTGGAATTGCCACCGGTATTCGGCCAGTCGCCTGCCACACCGGAAAACAGCTCCGTGCCGTTGCTCGCATCGAAAGCATAAAGCGAAATGCTTGTGTCCTGATCGCTCATGGGCCGGCTGACTGCCCAGACGATTTGCGTCCCGGGCTGGGTGCCATTGGAGGATACGCTGGTGAAGAACCCGGGATCCTGCCCGGTGGCCATCGCGGGTAATGCGAACTCCCCTTCCAGGTGCGGGTTGGCCCCAGTCACCACCTTCCAGATTGCGCCGCTTTGGCCGCCGCTGGTCACCACGCGCCCGCTGCCGTCCGCGCCGGTAAAGTAGGAGGAACCGCACCAGCATTCCCCCATGTTGTGGTGGTCGAGAATGCTTTTGTTGCCCTTCGCGCCGTTCGTCAGATCGTCCGAATTCAGCAGATAGAGCACGCCGACTTTGCCAGCTGCCGCCAGCAGGTTCGAAGTCTGTCCACTCTGCGGCGGCAGAAGCATGGCGCCCCCCGACCCGAAATCGAGGTCATACTGATCGAGGACCTGCCAGCCGAGTTCCTTTCCTTTTGGCGTCCAGGCGCTCCTGACTTTCCTCAGATCCTTTGAAAGTTGGACGACGCTTTCGGTGAGGTTCAGATGCTTGTCATAGGTGGTGCCGCTGTAGTCGGAATTGCCCGTCACGAAGTAGATATCGCCGGCAGCACTGGCCGCCAGTCCGTAGCCGGACATCCAGATCGAGGTGAGAAAAAAATTATCAGGCGATTGGGCCAGCGCATTGTCGAGATGGTTGGCCGGAAGCGGCGCGAGCGTATTCGAGTTCCAGCCCAGCACCCAACCCCGCGACTGATCGGCCGCTTCATCGCAAAAGCTGGCAAAGCCCCCATAGACGGTTCCGTTCGCCAACAGGAGAGCCGCCCGTTGGCGACTTACCGCGGGGTTGAAGGTGTAAGTCGAACCATCCGAAAGGTTGCCGGAAGCTGTTATCACTGCCGGAGTTGCCTTATCCGACAGAGTCGAAAGGTCGAGCGCGCGGAGCCGATACGTCTGCTGCCCGTGCTCATAGCTGTAGGCGATGACGTAAAGGGTTCCGGCAGCGGCGTCGATCACCGGTGTTCCGGTTATGCCGATATTCGGGCCGTTGTTGTTGCATTGTCCCGGCAAGGCTGACTGCGGTACCGGCTTGCCAAGATTACGTTGCAAAAGAATGGCGCCGGTCGCCGCATCCAGCGCATAGATGGTGTTGCTTTCGGTTGCCACGTAAAGAACGTCGTGCGTGCCCTGGCCCTTGATGAGCTGGTTCGCCATGAACAAAGGCTGGGCATCGACCTGGTCATCGAGGGCGGCGGTTGCGATGATCTTGAACTGTGAACCTCCGACAGCTGCAGGGGTGAGTACCGTCTCGTTGGGATTCCAGCCGGTCCTCAGATTGTCGTAATGATACGTGGTGAGGTTGGCGGAAGGAGCGCGCGTTGCGGCGAGACCCTGCGTAGAAGCTGCCGCGAGCGCCACCAACGCCCATCTGGCCACCACTGTTCGAACCGCAAAGCGGCTGCCGAATTGCATCTGAAGTCCCCAAGAGGTGTTTCGCGAGTGTACAGATCGGCCGCCGTGCTTGCCAGTCACGCGGCGTAGCACAGGCGCAAGGGCGCTGTGGACAGAGTTGCCCGTTAGGATGTCTACCCGCGAAGCCACGCCCCGAAGGGGTCCAAACCCGTCGTAGTTCTTTGCGAACACGCTTGTGCGCTCACCCCCCAACCCTGCCCTCCCCCCGAATGCGTGTGAGAGAGGGAAGCAGGATCGCTCAGGAGCGAACTGGCGCGCTGTGCGGAATCCGACGGGGCGGAGCGTCCGGCGTCAGCCCGCGATGCTTCAGCATCGGCCCCAGATCGGGGTCCCTGCCGTAGAAGCGGCGGAACATCACGCCATAATCCTCGGTGTGTCCCTTCGACAAAATCAGGTCGCGAAAGCGCTGGCCGTTGGCGCGCGTCAGCCCGCCGTTCTTCTCGAACCAGGCGTAGGCATCCCATGGGCAGAGCAGCCCAAATTCCTACGCATCCTCGGGCAACTGGATAATCATGCGATAACAGTCGAGGCTGCGGCTCAGGAACTCGTAGGCCGCGCCCCAGAGATACAGCCGGAAACGCCGGTAGTCGAATTCGCCAAACCTCTCGATCACGAACTCCCTGTGCGCGTCGAAGTTCTTCGCCCATTGCACGAAGGTATAAAAATAACTGAGCCGGTCGTTGAAGACTTCCTCCACCTGCAGCGGCGTTTTGGCCAGCTTGTGCAGAAAATCGTCCAGCACGAGGAACGAGTGATTGCCGGGATAGATGTATTTCACCATGAACGACGACAGCTCGTATTTTTTGGTGCTGGCGCTGCCGTCCAGGAAAATGCGGCCGCCAGGCTTCAGCAGACTGATAAATTTCTGCAGCACCCGGAGGTAATCCGGAAGGTGCTCGATGACGCCCATGATAACGATCGCATCGTATTTGCGATCTGACTCGTATTCGAACAGGTCGGTCTCGATCAGTTTCCAATCGTGTCCAAGCTCTTTCGCGCGCTGATTCAGATAATCGATGGAGACTCTGGAGATCGATATTCCGGTGCATTGGACGCCACGGGAAGAGGCGTACTCAAACCACGCGCCCCACCCGGGGCCGACTTCCAGGATGCGGTCGCCAGGTTTGAGCCGCAGCTTCTCGAAGCAGTAGTCGAACTTGCGCAAAGTCGCGGCGTCGAGGGTCTCGTCGGCGTGGTCGTAGACACCCTGCGTGTAGCAGGGCGTAACCGGATCGAGGAAGCTAAGGAAGAACGCCGGGTCGATGTCGTAATGGGCAGTGATGGCCCGCTTGTTCGTGTGGACCTGCCCAAACAGCAGCGGCTGAATAAAACGCCACGCTTCGGCCAGCAAGTGGACGTCCTTCATCGAGGCGCGGAGCTCGAACGGCTTCAGCATGTCGCCGTCGAGGTCTATGTCTCCCGCCAGATACGCATCGGCGATACGGCCTTCGTCGATGCTGGAGATCGCCCGCACGGCATTCCGATTCTTGAGGGTGACACAAAAGGATGGAGCACCTCGTCCGAAAAGCTGCGAAGAGCCATCCGGCATCATCACCTCGAATGGCACTGCAACATTCGAATATTGAGCGGCAAAGCGGCCAAGCAGGGATTTGCGCGACGGTCCCCGAGGGGCGTCCGCATGGTCGGCATCGATTTTGACTGTCTCGTTCACAATAGCATCCGATTCCGCGAGGGCGGCTGCCAGAGTAGAGGGTGCGAAGAGACTTGTCATCGTGGGATGAAATGAAGGACGCACGCATCGACCAGCTCGCCCCCGCTGGTTCGCTCTTAGTCGCAAGCGCCGGCTGCGGATTTATCTCGATCCGCCGGGACGGCTGTCTAGTGGATATCGTTCGGACATGCGCCGAAGCGGCGCCGAAACTGGCGGTTGAACCATGACAGATCGGCGAACCCGGCCTCGAGGGCGATGTCGCTGACGCGCAAGTGCGAAAAGCGGGGGCTCGACAGCATGCGGTAGGCAAGCAGCAGCCGCTGTTCCCTTACATATTCCGTGAAGCTGGTTCCGTCCTGCTCGAACAACCGCTGCACATGCCGCGGAGAGAGCCTGTGACGGGCCGCAACCGCTTCCACGGAGTATTGGCGGCCGGCGTTCTCGGCGATTTCTTTTTTGATCGCGCACAGACGCGCCGCACCGACGCCGCGGTGTGTGGCCATGTGCTGCGCGTCGCGCGTGGCCCCGACCGCGAGCGCCAGCAAATCATAAACATGTAACGCGGCGAGCCTCTGAAGCTCGGGCGTGGCGATCGCGTCTTCGTGCCTCAGCATGTGGATGTAGTGCCTAAGCAGCGCGAAGGCGGGCGTGCCCGCCGGCACCGGCCAGCCAGCGCAGTTCTCGCCCTCACGAAGCAACGGCGCGAGCGCTTCACGTGGAAAGGCAAGACTCACCATCGGCGCTGCCGAGGGAAAGGCCGAGCCGCCCGGGTCGCTGCACGAGATCAGAACGCCATCGTTCGAAGCAAGCTCGAGATCGCGGCCCATGTGGTCGCCCGAACTCGGGGAGGCGGACCACTGAAAGGCCAAGCCGTCATTCCCGTCCGCCAGTTGGGCCCGTGTGCGAGCGCCGCGCAACGGTGAATAGTTTGCCCAGAGGATATTCAGGCCGGGCAGTTGCTTCACCAGAACATCGGCGCGGAATTGACCGTCGCCGAGCGGTTCTGCGACATCGATGCCGAGGATGTTGCGCCCGAAGACCTCGCGGAACATCGGCACGCGCTCGCGCGCCGGCAGAACATCCGTCGAGAAACGAAAGCCCGGCGCGCGGGCGCCGGGTCTGTCTCTCAAATTCACTCCTGCGTCTGACATACCTCCACCGCGCGGCAAACTGGCCCAATGGTCCGTAGTATAGCCCAAACCGGAGTCGTTTTCAGCACTATACTTTGTCGCTTCCCGCCAAGACGAGGATTTCGCTTCCAGGCAAGGTGAGGGGCTCGGGGCCTACTCGCCCATGCCGCGAACTGAGTGCGCAGGCAGGCCCCTTCGGAATGGGGTCAATGCCTGTGCGTCAACCGCGCCTACTTTGCGCCGTGTCGGCCTTCCTCCTGCTCGCCGCCGCGCCGGCCTTCGCAATCTCGATCAAGCTCACGCCAACATTCGATCATCCCGGCGCGAAAATTGACGTAAGCGGCAAAGGCTTCGGCGCAGACGCCGTCATCGACATCTATTTCGATGCGACAGAGGAACTTGTCGTGACCGCGAACGCAAGGGGCAAATTCAGGAAGCATCCGTTCCAGATTCCGGCAGGCGCATCGCCTGGCGAGCACTGGGTCACCGCGGTCGAGCGAAACGACGGCAGAGGCGCCCAGCGGCCGTTCCTGGTCAGCGCCAGTTGGGTCGAGCACGGCTACGATCCGCGCGGCATGCGAAGCAATCCATACGAAACCGTGCTCTCGCCGACGAACGTCGATCGCCTGAGCAAGCTGTGGGTCGCGCAGACCGGGTGCTACATCGAATCGTCTCCCGCCGTTGTCGACGGCGTCGTTTACATCGGCTCGGAAAGCGACTGCGGATTATTCGCCCTCGATGCAGGCACCGGCGCCCTGCTCTGGAACGCGAGCACGGGCGGCAACCTCGAATCCACTCCGGCCGTCGCCAATGGCGCCGTTTATATCGGCTCGGGGGACGGCAAGCTCTACGCCTTCGATGCCAAGACAGGCGCCCCGATTTGGACGGTGCAGACCGGAAACTCTATCGCCTCATCCCCCGCGGTTTCCGGCGGCGTCGTCTATGTCGGATCGGAAGATCACAACGTCTATGCCGTGGATGCCGCCAGCGGTGCCGTGCTTTGGGCGACGGCGACCGGCAATCTGGTCGAATCGTCCCCGGCGGTCGCGGGCGGCAAAGTTTATGTCGGATCGGAGGACGGTCTCCTTTACGCGCTCGATGCAGCCACCGGCGCCGTGCTCTGGAAGGGCGTGACCTTCAACGGCATCCTCTCATCCCCAGCGGTCGCCGACGGTGCGGTCTATGTCGGCTCGGGGGATTTCAACCTGTATGCCTTCGACGCCAATACGGGGGCGACGCTGTGGTCCGCAAACACCGGGAGCTACGTGCTCTCATCGCCGGCAGTCGCCAACGGCGTCGTCTATATCGGCAATGATGCCGGCCGTCTTTTCGCCTACGATGCCCGCACCGGCGCCCTGGTTTGGAGGGTGGTGCAGACCGGAAACCTGATCCGCTCATCTCCGGCAGTCGCGAATGGCGTTGTGTATGTCGGCTCGGCCGACGGCAACATTTACGCCTTCGACGCCGTGACCAGCGCCCAATTGTGGTCGGCGCAAAGCGGCGTGATCGATGACAGCTCGCCCACGGTATCGGACGGCGCGATCTATATCGGCTCACTCGACCAGCATATTTACGCCTTCGCGCTCGATGGCGGGGACCACGCCGCATACAGGCACGGGCACACCAACCCGCCCTCCTACGCTTCGCTGCATCCCAATCTTCGTCTGAAGCCGGAATCCGTGGGGAGGAATCCATGAGCAGATCGTTCTACGCGGCCGCTTCGCTTGCGGCGCTTCTGACCGTCGGGGCGTCGCCGGCGCTGGCGCTGGCGATGACCATCACGCCGAATTACGATCACCCCACCGCAAAGGTGAAGGTCAACGGCTCCGGTTTCGGCGCGCACGCCACCATCGACATCTACTTCGATGTCACCGACCAGCTGGTCGTGACGGCCGATGCCAACGGCAACTTCGCCAAACATACTATCCGGGTCCCGGCCGATGCTTTGCCCGGCGAGCACTGGATCACCGCGTCCGAGCGCGACAACGGCCAGGGCGTACAGAAGCTGTTCACCGCGAGCACCGATTGGACGGAGTTCGGCTTCGACGCCCGTAACCGCCGGAACAACCCCTGGGAGAATGTGGTCTCGACGGGCAACGTCGGCACCCTCGACGTGATGTGGAGCCGCAAGACGGGGGGTTCGATCGGCTCGTCCCCTGCCGTGGTCAATGGCATCGCCTATGTCGGATCCGGCGATGACAATCTCTATGCCTTCGATGTCGCAACGGGCGCTGTGCTGTGGAGCGTTCCGACGGGCGGTTCCGTACGCTCATCACCCGCGATAGCGGCAGGCATTGCGTACTTCGGATCGGACGATGGAATGGTCTATGCCGTGGACGCAACAACGGGCGCTTCAAAATGGACCTTTTCAGTGGGCCAGCTGATTGACTCTTCGCCGGCGGTTGCCAACGGGATTGTCTATATAGGCTCTACGTCCGGCACATTATTGGCGCTCGATGCCACGACAGGCGCCCCCGTATGGGGAGCGCCGACGGGCTCCGCAATCGAGGCATCCCCTGCTGTCACCGATGGGACTGCCTATGCTGTATCAGATAACGGCGCCATCCATGCCTTCGATGCCGTCACGGGCACTCAACTCTGGAGCAATTCGACCGGCCAGTCGAACAACTCCTCGCCAACCGTATCCGGCGGAAGCGTATGGGTCGTCTCCAGCACATTCAACAATCCGTATATCCTTAATCGGTACCGCGCTGCGGACGGCGACATTGAGAGCAGTGCGAATCTCGGGGGAGCGGGCGGGTTTGAGACGGTCGATCCCACCCCGGCGGCGGCGAACGGGATCGTATACGTCAGCATTAGTGGCCAGATCATGGCGCTTCGGCCGAACGGCGCGAACCTCACCACGTTATGGACGGCCAATCTCGATTCAGACGCCATTCCCACCGCGCCAGCGCTTGCGAACGGCGTCGTGTATGTTGGCTCTGGTGTCAATGGCGATTTCTTCGGGCTCGATGCCACGACCGGGAATACGCTCTGGTCGGGACTCACCGATGGAACATTCAATTCTTCTTCCGCCGCTGTTTCCAACGGCGCAGTGTTTGTCGGCGGCGACAAGAGGCTGTTCGCCTTCGCGCTCAACGGCGGCGACAATGCGGTGTACAAGCGCAAGCACACCCAGCCACCTTCGTTCTCCAGGTTGCATCCGAATTTCCATCTGAAGCCGGTGCGCTAGATTTGGGGGTTCGCCCGCCGACCGACGTCTGACATACCGCCACCGCGCGGCAAACTGGCCCCATGGTCCGCGGTATAGCCCAAACCGGAGTCGTTTTCAGCAGTGTATTTGGTCGTTTTCCGCCAAGACGAGCATTTCAGGCCGAGGCAAGGTGGCGGCGTTGGGGCCGGCTGCGCCCAAGCCTCCAGGGGTCGGCGCAGCAAGGCTCCTTTGTCGAATGGGAGGTTTCGATGCGCGACAGCCGTTTATCCGGTGTCCTGGGCCATAGTTCGATGACGGCCGCCATTGCCGCCGGGCTTGCGTTCTGCCCAATCAGCGCGCCTGCGGCGCAGTACGACCTGATCCATGCCTTCTGCCAGCAGGGCAACTGCGAGGACGGGAGGAATCCCGAAGCCGGCCTGATCCGGGACAATGACGGGAATTTCTACGGAACCGCGGCGGTCGGCGGCGCTAATGACCATGGCGCCGCTTTTGAGCTAACCTTCAACAGCACCACTCAGCAATACGATTATCAGATCCTGTACAACTTCTGCGCGCTCGCGGGATGCACGGATGGTGCATATCCAGAGGCACCTCTCATCATGGACATCCACGGCAATCTCTATGGAACCACCAGTCAGGGCGGCGCGGCCAATCTCGGCACGATTTTCAAGCTGGTTCGCAGCGAAGGCTACGCTGTGCACGTGCTGCACGATTTCTGCGCCACGCAGGACTGCGAGGACGGCTCCCTTCCCGAAACCGGCTTGACCTACCCGGGCCAGCAGACAGGCGCACTCTACGATGGCCGCTCCCAGCTTTTCGGCACGACCCTTCGCACAGACTCCCGGGCCGACGGCTCGGGCGTGGCATACGTGCTCAGAAACATGCCTAACCAAGGGGGATATCACTACGAAGTGCTTCACAGCTTCTGTCTGACCGATTGTGCCGACGGTCAGTTTCCCTCGGCTCTCACGATCGACGATCACACTCATCTTTACGGCGTTGCCGAAGGGGGTGGTGCCGCCGGCGATGGCCATGCTGGCGTGCTGTTCAAAATTCGACCGCACAGGAAAGAGCTTAAGGTTCTGTATGACTTCTGCTCCCAGGCCGGCTGCACGGACGGCTACGAACCGGCCTTCCGTCAGGCCCTGGTTCGGGATTCCGGCCGCAACATCTATGGCACGACCCTGGGTGGCGGCACGCAGGGCCTGGGTACAGTCTGGAAGTTTGCGCCGCACCACGGCGGGGGAACGCTGAACGTGCTTTACAATTTCTGTAGCCAGGCAAACTGCGCGGATGGAACATCGCCTCAGTTCGGCGTGACCCTCGGGCCGGCTGGCGAAGTGTTCGGCACCACACCAGACGGCGGCACCTGCGATGTCGGCAACTGCGGTGTGGTCTTCGAGCTGCAGGGCAGCACTTATACCCTGCTCCACAGCTTCTGCGCGGACGGGGACCCTTGTGCCGCAGACGGCGCGAAGCCGTTTGGCGCGCTGGTTCTGGATCCCTCCGGAACGTTGTTCGGCGTGGCAGATTGGGGGGGTGGCGGCGCAGGCGGCCTTACCCGGGGCGGCACCGCGTTCAGCGTCACGCCGTAACGCCGGCTGCGACCGCGTGCTGGCGCTCCTCGGGCGCGGATCGGTGCTGGATCACTGCAAGCGCCGATTGGGCACACCCGTCTTCAACGAAGGCCGACGAAGATATTGCCTTCGGTAGAAAGATAGTTGTGGGTGTAGTCGAACCGATCCGCGCCCGAAAACATCAGCCAGTAGTATTTCATCTGTTCGCTCCACCAATAGCCGGGGCAAAGATCTCCCTGCTTCATGGGATTCGTGCCGATATTGTCAATGATGGTAAAGCCAAACGGCGCGCGGCTGGTGGCCTTCATCGCCTCGAAATGGGCGCGCGCCAGTTGCCGGTATCGCTCCTGCGGATCCAGCAGAAAGAGATTGAGGCAGGAATCCACGAATTCGGGGCGAAGCTCATTGGTCATGCGATCCGGCGAGGCGCGAAGGAAATCATATCCCTCCGGCAGCACGCGATAGCGCTCCTGCACCGCCCCCCATGACGCGAGATAGGCGTTACCCGCCCGCATGTTCCCGCCCTGCCCCAACAGCCCGGCGTAGAATGCCGCAAGCTCGCTCTGGTGATGGTCGAGCACCGCGCCGGTCTCGAAGTCCACCTGTGCGAACCACAATTGCCCGTCAACCTGTTGCGACTGGTATCGGAGAATGGCTTCGGTGTGGACATCGTACCAGTGCTTGAAATCGGCATCGCCGAACAGCTGCCAGCCATCCCACAAATATTCAAAATACGAATCCGTCGGCGGGCCGATACTGGCGCGCCGGCTGAGCGACTGCCCGTTTTCGATGTCGATCGTGTCGGCGACCAGTCCGATGCGCGAGCGCCGCTCGAACAACGCGGCCGCAGCGCGCTTCGCCATTTGGAAATACCGCCTGTCGCTCACCGCCTGGCCGAGAATGCCCCATTCCGCGACGTAGGTGCCGATCTCGGCGGGAAAGCTGGTGGCATCGCGCACCGCTCCGGTTTTCAGATTCACAAATCTGTACGGCATGCCGGTGGGTGATTTCGTGAAGGCCGGCGAGAGGCGATCCGCGAGATCTTTTGCCAGCCGGAGCAGCTTCGGCTCACGGGTTGCGCACCAGCCGGACAGCAGGCCGCCCACCATGCGGATTCCCGTTTCGAAGACCTGCACCTCGCCGTCAATGTCGAAATGCAGATGGTCGGCGGTCCAGCGGATTCCAGTGTCCAACTCGTGATCGAGTCCCATCACGTAAAGCGTGTCGAGCGCCTCCACGATCGTCAGGCCAAGCGGCGGTCCGTCGGGAAAGAAGAAGGGTGCCGCGCTGCCGCTCACTGGCCTGATCTGGTCGGCACCGAAGCAGCGTTCCCAGTAATTGCCCCAAGCCCACGCCATTTGGTCGCGGACATCCTGGGCGAGCGACGGCCACGCGGATGCATTGTGCGCGAGACGCGCGCAGCCGGAGAGCGCCCAAGGGACAACCGCTGCGGAGGCGAGGACTTCGCGTCGGTTCATCGCCGCCCTTTTTACAGATTGTCTTTAAGAAGCTGATCTCGCCTCATGGCTGGATCGACGCCGCGTGCGCCGCGGTGAGCTGGCCATTCAGCGCAGCAACGTCTACCTGCATGAGGTGCCGCCAGTCCTGAAGCGCGGTGTCCACGCGATGAGACAACGTTATATACGCCGCGCGGGCATCCGGGGTCGGGTCGGCGTCAGCGCCGTCCACCGCCTCCCGCAGGTTTTCCAGTTCCTCCGAGAGGCTCTTCAGCGAACCGGGCGGAGACGCCGGATCTGGCCGCATACTGCGCGTGTCACCGGGTACCGGAATTCCCGAGACCGCCGATACACGGTTCATGAGTTGCTGGATTGTTGGGCGCAGGTTCGTCCCCTGGCGTTCGCGTTTCGACAGAGAGTCAAGCAGCTTGGTGGCCTGGTCGGCTGCAGCACTCGCCTGTTTTGCTGCCGCTTCCACGCTCACCGCCAGTTCGAATTCGCGAACCAGCGCCGCCGGCGGGACCCTCACGCGCGGGTCCGGTTTGACGGCAAGCGGCTGCCTGACCGCGTGGCCGTTTGCGGTCAATTCGATGGTGTACATGCCTGGCGGCGCCCAGACACTCGTCGTCTCGAATGGATCGCCCGGCGGAGGTTCGTCCCCGTAGTGGATATCCCAAACAACTCGATGCATGCCGGCGGCCGCGCTGACCCTGGTGCGTGAGGGTACCCACTCGGGCGCAAACTTCAGGATGCCACCGTCCGCCACTGCGATCTTGTCGGCTGAGGACAGGGTTTTGAACCGGACCCCGTTGGCGTCGTAGATGCTGACCGTCACCGGCCCATTCGCCACGCTCGGCAGGTAATAATCGATAACCGCGCCGTCCGGCGGATTCGCAGCGACGGGCTCATCCTTCGGCATAGGCGTTCCGGTGAAGCCGGAGGGCCGCAGACGTATTGCGTCTGCCGGTTTGAACAGGACAATCCCGCTCGCCGCGGCGGCAGCGCGAAGGAGGTTCATCTGCCGCAGCGGGGCCACATCGTCCATGATCCAGAAGCCGCGCCCATGTGTGGCAATCACCAGGTCATCGCCATGCACTTCGATGTCGCGCACCGATGTCATGGCGAGATTCTGCTGCAGGGACTGCCAATGCTGGCCATCATCGAAGGAAACGAACACGCCCCGCTCCGTCCCGGCGTAGAGCAGCCCCCGGCAGGCGGGGTCTTCCCGCACGACATTCACAAAAGCATTCGACGGCAAGCCGCGGTCGATACGTTGCCAGCTCTTGCCGCCATCGCCGGTGCGGTAAATGTACGGCGCGTCGTCATCCAGCCGGTGCCGGTCCACGGCAAGGTAAGCAACGGCGGCATCGAAACGCGACAGCTCGATACCAGCGATCTTGGACCACGGGCTCAGCTCTGCCGGTGTCACGTCCCGCCAATTGGCGCCGCTGTTGGACGTTTGCCAGACCAGCCCATCGTCCGTGCCGACCCACAGCATGCCTTCCTGCAAGGGCGAAGGCGCAATCGCATAGATCACGCCGCGTGCTTTGCTGAAATGATCGTCGTCCGCTGCCGTAGCGAGATCCAGATTGGCCGGAACGCCGGCATCGGGCCGGGTCAGATCGGGGCTGATGGCCTCCCAATGATTGCCGCCATCCTCGGTGCGAAATAGCCGCTGATTGGCGAAATACAATTCGTGCTTGCCGACGCGGGAGAAGGCGAGAGGCAATGTCCATGCGGTGCGGTGTTCGGAAGCCGGAAACAAGAGCGTGGGGTCGATATGCCGGGTCTGGTTCGTGCGCAGGTCCAGCTTGTCGACTCTGCCGCCGTAGACGGCTTCCGGGTCGTCCGGATCGGGCGCGATCATGCCGCTTTCGCCGCCGGCCGTGACCTCATGAAACTGCTCCATGGTGATGCCATCGTAGCCTTCGGTTCGGCTCGGCAACGCAACGGCGCCGGAATCCTGCTGCGCGCCATACACCCAATAGGGAAACCGATTGTCGGTGCTGACGTGATAGATCTGTGCCGTCGGCTGATTGTACCAGCTGCTCCACGTCTTGCCGCCATGGAGGGTGATGACCGTACCCTGATCGGTGCCAAGGACCTGATGCTCGGAGTTTGTCGGGTCGATCCACATGTCGTGGAAATCGTCGCCGGTTGGATCGCCTTTCAGCGCCACAAAATGTTTGCCGCCATCGTCGGATCGCAACACGATGGTGTTCATGACATACACGCGGTCGGCATTGTGGGGATCAACCGTGATCCCGGAGAAATACCAGCCGCGTTGCCAAATACGCTTGTCGCCGGATGCTTTGGTCCAGTGCACGCCGCTGTCATCGGACACGTATAATCCGGCTTCCTCTGCCGGGCCGTCCGCCAGCGCGTAAACCCGGGACGGTCTGGAGCGTGCCACACCGATGCCAATTCGCCCCGGATGCGCGATAAATCCGTTTCCGACAATATGGTCCCAGTGACTGCCACCATCGTGCGATATGTAGAGGCCGCTGCCGGGGCCGTTCGACGGCGGATAAACGCTCCAGGGCGGCCTTCTGGTTTGCCACAAGGCCGCAAAGACGGTGTGCGGATCGCCAGGCTTGAATGCAAGGTCGATAGCGCCCGTGTGTTCATCCTTGAAAAGCACGCGCTTCCAATGGGCGCCGCCGTCTGTCGAGCGGAAGACGCCGCGCTCGGTATTTGGCCCGTAGGCGTGGCCGAGAGCCGCTGCGAAGACGATATTCGGGTGCAGCGGATTGACCAGAATACGTCCGATCTGCCGCGTATCTGCAAGACCCAGGAAGGCCCAGTGCCGGCCCGCGTCTGTCGTCTTGTAGATGCCGTTGCCATGCGCGATATCGGAACGCATATCGGCTTCCCCGGTACCCACATAGATGGTGTCCGAGTTTGAGGGGTCGAGAGCCAGCGCGCCGATCGAACCGTCCGGCTGCGAATCAAAGATCGGCGTCCAGGTGCGACCGGTATCGTCCGTTGCCCAGACACCGCCATCCACGGCGCCGAAGTAGAATCGACGGCTGTCGCCCGGAATGCCTGTGACGGTGAGGACTCGGCCCCCACGGAAGGGGCCAATAAAGCGCCAATGTAGGTCCTGAAACCAGGATGGCTGAACCGCAGGAGCCTCGGCGATATCTGCAACAGCCGCCGGAATCGCTGTTATGGTGAGCATCGCGAGACTGCGGAAGAATGCCCTCCCTAACCTGAGTTGAAGATGCACATCTGCCTCTACAATCGGCGGCTGTTGCGAGACAATTGCGCAATTCCCCGCCTGGGCCAACCACAAAGCGCTGCTGCAACCGATCCGCGATCCATCGCCAAGCAAAAACGCACGAACCTGATTCGGATATGTGCAAGTTGCAACCAGCGCAATCTCCGCTCGCCGAGAAGAGCGGCACAAAATTTCACGATGACGATTTCCACAGAAAAATTCGCCAAATGAAACAGGCGCTTACTGAAGCGAGCCAGCTTTGTCATGGCAAACAACGGGACTGCTTACTACCCTCCGGGCGATTTGGAGTGTGCGTATGCGATTCGCGAATCACAGAATCAAATTCCGTCGCGGCGGTGCGCTTTGTGCCGGTCTTGGTGCGGCGCTGATATTTGCAACCAGGGCGACTGCCGATGTGATGGAAATACGGCCTGATGGCGCCGTGATGACCTATTCCGGCCCGACGATCTGGTCACCTGAGGGGGGCCCCCGTTCTCTGCAACGGAGAATCAGCGCCCGTAAATCGGAACCTCGCGAGCCCAGCGCGCCCGTAGCCGTTGCCCTCCATGCAGCAGCCACACGCCACCAACTCGGCGATGACCTTCTTCGGGCGATTGCCTGGCGAGAATCGCGGTGGAATGGCCATGCCGTTTCCCCGAAGGGTGCGCGGGGGGTTATGCAACTTATGCCGGCCACGGCAGCGACGCTCCATGTCAACCCCAATGACATCGATGGCAACATCGACGGTGGCGCGCAGTATCTGCATAACCTGATGCGGCGCTTCGATGGCGATCTGATGAGAGCGTTGGCCGCGTATAACGCTGGACCTGCGGCCGTTGTGCATTACGGGGGCGTCCCTCCCTATCCCGAGACACAGAAATATGTCGCTGCAGTTCTCGATACGCTGGCTGATTTCAGCCTGAACCCGCAACATGCCGGGAGTGCGCAATGAAACGCTCGTTTCTGCTGTCGGCGTTGTTGTTCGGTTCCACCGTGCCTGCCGCTGCTCAAACGGCGACGGCAGACCCCGCCGGCTCATCCCCGCTTGTCGCCGCGCTGGACTGGGTCCAAGGCACGCTCCAGGGACATGTCGCGACCAGTGCCGCCGTGGTGGCCGTCGCGGCTGTAGGGTTCATGATGCTGACCGGCCGCGTTGAATGGCGTCGCGGCGTTGTCGTGGTGATCGGTTGCTTCATTGTCTTCGGCGCGACCGCAATCGTGGCCGGCATACGGTCGCTCGCGGAAGGATTGCATTGATCCGATGTCGCGGCTGGCGCAGGATCCGGTACTCAGTGCTCTGACCCGGCCTCAGATGATCGGGGGCGTCACCTACACATACGCGGTCTTCAATCTCATCGTCACGCTTGAGATTTTCCTGCTCACCCGCTCCTTCTGGGCGTTCGCCTTTGCTGGCGTCGCACACGTGGCAGGGTACATGGGCTGTCTTCGCGAACCGCGCTTCTTCGATCTCTGGATCAACCGTCTTCGCAGTTGCCCGCGCGTGAAAAACCACTGGTTCTGGCGCGCCAACGTGTACCGGCCGTGACGAACACCTTCATCGGAACCCGGGCGGCGCGCGTTCTGGCACCCAGAGAAGCGCTCATCGGCGACCGCCTTCCCTATTTCGGGCACGTGGACGAGAAGACGCTCATCGCCCGCGGCGGTCAACTGATCCAGACGATTCATCTGCGCGGGTTCCCGTTCGAAACCGCATCTGACGATGAGCTGAATTACCGCAAATCCGTACGTGAAATGCTGTTGCGGGGAGCGGCGAGTTCACGTCAGGCAATCTATCATCATGTTATTCGGCGACGGATCGTCCCCACGTCGATGCCTCCGCCGAAAAACACATTCTGCCGCCAGCTGGACAAAGCCTGGAAAGATAGGCTGAACAGCGGCAGTCTTTATCAGAACGATATCTACGTCAGCCTGGTGCGGCGTCCTTTGCAAGGGGGGGCGGGTCTTGTTGAGAGGCTCGCCCGCCGTCCGAGACGCTATCCTGTAATTTGCGAACGGGACCTGCGACAGCTGAACGCCATTCGGGAAACATTTGAGTCCGCGCTCGCGCCGTACGGACCGCGCACATTGGCCCTTTACGACGGCCATTCCGGTCAATGTTCAGAAATTGCGGAATTCCTGTCGTTGCTTCTGAATGGAATCGCGGCGCCAGTACTGCTGCCGTCCGGGAACCTGTCTCATGCCCTCGCGGCGCGGCGTCTGCACTTTGGCTTAGATACGATCGAATTTGGCTCTTTTGCCAGGCAGGGGGCAAGCTTCGGCGCGATCGTTTCTCTGAAGGATTACCCTGTTCACACCGTTCCAGGGATGCTGGATGGCGTGCTGCGGCTGCCCTTTGAAACGGTTCTGACGGAGAGTTTCGCCTTCGTAGATCACCAGGCCTCGCTCAACCGGATGAATCTCGCGCTACGCCGCCTCCGCGCCGCTGACGACGATGGCATCAGCCTACGCGGCCAACTCGCCACTGCCAAAGATGATGTGGCTTCTGGGCGCGCCGCTTATGGTGAGCACCATCTTTCGTTACTGGTAAAAGCACAATCGCTTGAAGAACTGGATGCATCGGTAGCTGACATCCAGTCGGCAATGGCGGAAATGGGCGCGATCGCTGCCCGCGAGGATGTCAACCTCGAGCCCGCGTTCTGGGGTCAATTTCCGGGCAATCTTGATTTCGTGGCACGGAAGGGTCTGATCTCGGCTGCAAATTTCTCGAGCTTTGCGAGCTTTCACAATCATCCTGCCGGCCAAGCGGCAGGCACGCATTGGGGTGGGCCAGTAACGGTGCTCGAAACGACGTCATTCGGTTCCTATCACTTCAACTTTCATTCCGGCGATCTCGGCAATTTCACGGTGATAGGGCCAAGCGGCTCCGGCAAGACGGCCTTGATAGCTTTTCTGCTTGCACAGGCCGAGAGGCTTGAACCCCGCATCGTCTATTTTGACAAGGATCGAGGCGCCGAAAGCTTTATCCGCGCCCTCGATGGGCGATACGACGTGATTGCTCCCGGGGAGCCGACCGGCTTCAATCCGCTTGCGTTGCCTGACGGCGGCCAGAGCCGCGCCTTCCTCACGGAATGGATTGCGAACCTTCTGTTGCACGGCGGCGCGCTTGGCGCTGCGGATCGCAGCCTTGTGGCAGACGCGTTGGATGCGAATTTTGCCCAGCCGCCGAGCCACCGGAGGCTTCGTCATTTGCGCGAGCTACTCCGCGGCGTGCACCGCCCGAGTGCGGACGATCTTGCCGCGCGACTTGCGGCCTGGTGCGATGGCGGAGAGCACGCGTGGCTCTTCGACAATCCGCACGACCAGCTCGACCTTGGCACCCGAATTGTCGGCTTCGATATGACGAGGCTGTTGGATTCTCCGGCCACGCGCACGCCCACAATGATGTACTTGTTCCACCGCATCGAGCAGCGGCTGGACGGCAACCCGGCGATCATTGTGGTGGACGAAGGCTGGAAAGCGTTGGACGACGACGTCTTCGTGCGGCGGATCAAGGATTGGGAGAAGACCATCCGGAAGCAGAACGGAATCGTCGGCTTTTGCACCCAGAATGCTTCCGATGCCCTGGAGAGCAGGATTTCGGGTGCAATCATCGAGCAGTCCGCCACGCAGATTTTCCTTCCCAATCCAAAGGCGCGTGCGGCCGATTACATCGAGGGCTTCGGCCTTAGCGAGCACGAGTTCGAGTTGATCCGGACGCTGCCTGACACGTCGCACTGCTTCCTCGTCAAACAGCCGGACCACAGCGTTGTGGCCAAGCTCGATCTGACTGGGATGAGCGGAGAGCTGAGAGTTCTCGCCGGCACCGAGCGAAGCGTCCGCAGACTGGATGCGCTGCGCGCGCGCCGCGGCGACGATCCAGGCGGCTGGCTGGCGGCCTTCATGGGCGATGAAGAAAGGCATGCGGCATGACCGCCTGCGCCGCTCACGCCGACATTGGTGCGATCCGGGCGGTTCTCGCGACGGTCGATTGTCAAACGCGCGATTTTGCGCGCTTGGGTTACTCCTCCCTAACCTCCACCCATTCCCCGTTCCAGCTGGCGCTGACTGCGATTTTGACGATCTACGTGATGGTACTCGGTTACCGGCTCATGTTTGGCGGCGATCTGCGTCTCTCGGACAGCCCCGGCATTGCGCTGAAGATCGGCGCGATCCTGGCGCTTGTGACCAACTGGAGCCTTTTCCAGACGCTGATCTTCGATCTCGCAGCCCGAGCGCCCGTGCAAATTGCAGCAGCAATTTCGGCACCTGTCCAGAATCGCTCCGACCTCGCGAACAATCCAGTCGATGGGCTGCAAGCCGCCTATGACCAGCTGACCACAGCCGCGGGCGTATTTGCCAAATCGGCGAGCACAGCCACGCCAACATCGCCGACCGGCGACCCAGATGCCAGCCGCGCGACCGATGCAGGCGAAGCGCTGAATGCCGCAGCG
>Ga0157372_10002151_pt1 | contig 21431 bp, 16 predicted proteins | sample C55metaG_FD_115307 | JGI IMG/M metagenome (GOLD analysis project Ga0157372, IMG submission 115307) | Corn rhizosphere microbial communities from Kellogg Biological Station, Michigan, USA - C5-5 metaG | ecosystem: Host-associated > Plants > Roots > Rhizosphere > Soil | place: USA: Michigan... | reverse complement strand
GGCGACGTTTGGTCAGATCGCAGTTTCGGCATCTAAGGTTAATCGGCGCGATACGGTCCCTTACGCTGCTTCTGACGATGCGTGAGGTATTCCCGACCTTATCGGCGCGGTCCCCGGATTTGATGCTATTGACCGGCTTGATCGCTGTCTGTCAGGCGTCGGCTGATCTTTGCGTAAGCCGCGGGATAACTATTTGTCATTCATCGCGGAACCTCGACGCCTTTTGCCGCGACTAATTCGGATTCTTCACCTTGACCCACTCCGGCCGCCAGCCGGCCTTGTAGCTGGAATCCGCCCGCGTGGGACGATGCTGGCCAGATCGAGTTCGCAAACTTGGCGAACAACGCTTCGCCCTGCGCATCTAGACGCTCGACGTAATGCACCAAGGACAGACCATCGAGCAACTGTCACATCGTTCCTTGCGATCCAATTGCGGCAAGGCGCGCAGGTCGTCGTCTTCGATCGAAAGAACATCGAACGCGCATAGCGTCCCGGTGCTCTACACGAATTTGCGCGCGCTGCGCAAAGGACCGATGTTGGCCGAAACTGAAGCTACCCGCGAATGGTGGACAGTCCAATCAAGCGATTGTTGAAGCTTTAATGCCAGCGGAGCGACGTAGTTGATCGTGGAATGGCGTCGCTGGCGGCTGTAGAACACCTCCCATATAATCGAAGAGACTTGCTCGCGCTTCATCCGTGGTCTTGTAATCGCACTGCATGACCAACTCGGCCTTCAGCGAGTGGAAGAAGCTTTCCATCGGCGCATGTCCCAACAGTCCCCTTTGCGGCTCATGCTCTGGCGGATCTCATGTCGACGAATGAGATCCAAGTAAATCGTCGTCGCATAAGTCGAGCCTCGATCCGAGTGCACGATGTCGGGCACCCCGGCGTTAGCGTGCCAACGGTGCGCAAGTGGGTCGGCCGCTTCCTCAGCCAAAGCGAGCCGGGACTGCGAGATGCCTCCTCGCGGCCTCAGGTATCGCCAGCGGCGATCGCATCGAAAACGGCGTTGGCGATCATCGAACTGCGCCGCCGCTACCTCACCCACGCAGCCATTGCGTGGGCACTGGGCGTATCGGGAAGCACGGTTGGACGGGTCTTGCGGCGCGCCAAGCTGGCGCGCTGGAGCGATCTCAAACCCAGTGAGCCGGTCGTGCGCTACGAACATGCCTGCCCGGGTGACTTGGTCCACATTGACACCAAGAAGCTCGGGCGCATTGAGAAGATGGGCCATCGGGTTACCGGTGACCGGCGCGATTCCACTGACGGGGCCGGCTGGGAGTATCTGTTCGTGGCCGTGGATGACCATGCGCGCCTGGGATACACCGAGATGAAGGCCAACGAGCGCGGCATCACTGCCAGCCAGTTCCTGCGTGCATGTGTACGCTACTTTGGCAAGCTCGGGCTGACGGTGCGTCGGGTGTTGCGACAACGGTTCGGCTTTTCGCTCCAGGCGATTTGGTGCCGCATGTCGAAAACTCGGACTGCGTCACGTGTTCACGCGGCCCTATCGACCACAAACCAACGGCAAGGCCGAGCGTTTCATCCAGTCGGCCTTGCGCGAATGGGCCTATCGCATTCCTTATCGACATTCTTTGGAGCGCACCGCCATGCTCAGTCGCTGGATGCATCACTACAATTGGCATCGGCCGCGCCATGGAATCGGCCGCCTCGCGCCAGTCAGTCGCCTAGCTCAATCCCGAAACAACCTGTTGGCGCTTCACACCTAGTCCTTGATTCGTCAAGACTTCCGATGTACGGATATGCCGGCCGCGTTGATATGCACAAAGCCTATGGCTGGCCTCGAGGAAGCAACCGGCTGCCACCCAAGGCTAGCGCTTTGACTTCGTTGGCCCTTAAGTCGAATGGATCGGGGCGATCTAGTCGCCGTTCGGATGTCGGTTGACCTTCGGTTCCTGGCCCCGAAGGTCGAAGCGGTACTCGCTGCGCGCGTCGCCGCGAAGCGATTTTGTCCAATGAGTTGATGGCTTTCAGTGCGGCTAATCTCCGGCCTTGCATTCCGGCTAGGTTACCCGCTCAACTCAACGTGACGTGTCGGATTTGTCCGACACGCCAAGGTGTGCGGCACCTGCCGACTATTTGGGACACAACCTGGCTTCGCTCAACGTTGGGGCTCACTAAAATGGCAACGTAGTCGACGTGCCTTCAGCGACGTGGAGGCAGATCGGCATCGCTAAGGAGTCGACAATGAACACGCTATGGTTCTTGTTGGCGTTTTGGCTGGGCACGATGACGGGTTTCTTCGCCTTCGCGCTTATGGCGATGGCGCGAGACGCGGACGAGACCCGGCCGCACACGCTGACGTCCAATACGCGAGCCCCGGCGCGGCATCGCGCTCTGCGAGTGGCCACCGCTTCAGCAAGGTCTTAAGACCACGATTCGGCGCGCACGACGTTGACGTCGCGATCATGTGGGGGCACGGGGGGAAAGACTAAATCGCATCCGCGTCAACAGCAACGTGCTCGGCCAGCCTGCCGTCGCGATACCAGTCCGTGAGGCCGAACACCCGCTGTCCGACCGACAGTCCCGTCGTGCCATAGCCGAGGGCGGTGACCGCTCCGGCCAGTTCTTGCCCGGGGATCGACGGTGTTCGGTCTCGCCCGAGGCGATCGCTCCAGGTCGAGGGCCAAGTCAGCTCAGTCCCGACGAATCCCGACGCGTAAACACGAACGACGGCGTCATGGATCGCTGCCTGTGGCTCGGATCGCTGCATCAGCCTCATCCCATCGAGTCCCGCATCCCGCTCCGTCACAATGATCGCCTTCACACCTAGCTCCTCTTGAGTTTCGACCCATGACGTTTTGGTATTCGAGAGACCTTCGGAGTCGTTGTCAGCCGCCGCTGCCAGCCTGAAGAACGCCACCGCGAATGTCCGCCGAGGCAGTGCGACTCGTGTACTGCCGAACCTTTTCGACAAGCATCGCTCTTTGAACCGGTTTGACGACGAAATCCACCGCACCAGCCCTGATGCTATCCACTACAACCTGTCGCTTGCTTTGGCATGTCATCAAGATCACCGCGGTCCCTGAATAGATAGCGATCGATTTTAGCTTTCGCGTAGCCTCCACGCCGTCAATGTCGGGTAGGTTTATATCCATCAACACCAAATTTGGGCGGAGGCGGCGTAGTGTCGCGAGCATCTCTGCGCCCGTTGAAACGGCCACTACGTCGACGGCTTCTTGGTCGAGCATTTCTACTACCGAGGCTCTGTCAATCACGTCGTGATCCACTATCATGACGATCGGTCGCATCGATTGAGACATGGCCTTAATCGCGCGAGCAGATGCTAAGGCCGGTTCTACGTCGCGTTTGAGCTCGCCATTCCACGCACGCACCGGCTCAAGTGCGGAAGCGATGGATCTCATCGACGCCGTAACATCATCCGTCTTGATCTTCGTTACGGTGGCGACCACGTCTCTGAATCCATCAGTATCTAGCGCGTTCGACGGCAGCTTGTGAACCAGTTGGGCGGACAGCTCGTCCAAGGCAGAGCTGATCTGGACGCCGGCTTTGCTGACCGATTCATTGACTGCGTTTAGTCGCTCGCGTCCGTCCTCCAGCCGTCGAGCCAGCACGTTCTCCAACTGTGCGAGCTGGCGCGCCTTCTCCTCAAGGCCATCCGAGAACGTCGCCCGCAAGGCATGTCGCACCGCCATCGCAAGGCGCGGAGCGTCGAAGTTGAGCGGCCAGAACAACACATAATCGTCGAAGCACCCACTGCGGCATAAGTCATACGCTCGTTGCACCTCCGGCTTACTGCAAAGCACTATGGACCGATGCGCGAAGGTTTGCGCAAGTGCGCTTTGGCGGTATAGGCGCAAACTGTATCTTTGTGCCTTTTCAAGCGTTTCGAACGCGAGAACGAGTACCCTTGGACGATGCTGTTCGAAGTCCCGTTGGGCACTGTGCTCGTCAGCACTTACGACGAGATGCGGGAATTCGCTCGACAGAAGCCTTCTCACCAGATCGGCATCCGACGGCACTTCACAAGCGACTAGGATCGGAGCCTGCTTCATCGAGATCTAAAGACGTCCCAAAGCGTGGTGGACCGAATCACGTTAGACGGCGACCGCCCTACCGCTACGGCTCTATGCTTCCTTCGACTTCGTGGCGTCGAAGTAAGGCCGTCATTTCGTCGAACGGAGCCGGCTGTCCGATGAGGTATCCCTGAATTTGGTCGCAACGCAGGAGGCGCAGATACCTGGCCTGCTCTTCGATTTCTACGCCTTCCGCGATCACCTTGAGGCCCAATGTGTGGGCGAGTGAGTTGATGGTCTGAACAATCGTCATCGCAGCCGGATCGCGCAGCATGGCCGCAATGAACGAGCGGTCGATCTTGAGTGCCTCTACCGGCAGCTTCGCGAGGTAGCCGAGCGAGGAATAGCCTGTCCCGAAGTCGTCAATTGCGACCTGCACTCCCAGAGCACGAAGCTCATGAAGCTTTCGGATGTTCTCCTCGACGTCGTCCATCACGAGACCCTCGGTGATTTCAAGGTCAACGCCGTTGGGCGTATCACAGTGCAAAAGCGCTTGTCTCACTCCCGCCACAAAGTCGCGTTGCCGCAGCTGGATCGCGGAAACATTCACAGCGATCCGAAGCGGGCCAATGCCGTCGTCGCTCCATTTGCGCTGGTCGCGCGCCGCGCGATGTAGCACCCAGTCACCCACCTCGAGGATCATCCCTGTTTCTTCCATCAGCGGAATGAACTCCCCGGGCGAGACAAGCCCGAGATCCGGGCTACGCCAGCGGATCAGCGCCTCCAAACCAACGATGCGCCGGCTCACGGCGTCGGCCTTCGGTTGGTAGTACAAGACGAACTCGTCTCTCTCGAGCGCCCGACCAAGCTTGCTTTCCAGTGTGAGCTTTGCACTAGTACGTTCGGTCAGCATCGGCGTGTAGAAAACGCACCGTTCGCCGGTTTGCTTCGCGCTGCACAGGGCCGCCTCGGCGTTCACGAGTAATGCCTCTGCATGAACGCCATCGTGGGGAAAGATCGCTACCCCGGTCTTGGCACCGACCTTGAGTTCGGTCCCATCGACGACGTAGGGTTCGGCAAAGCAGGCTCGCGCGAGGGCGGTGACCGTGCGCCCGGCGTCGGCGTCGTCCCTGATCGCGGGTACGATAACCACGAAGTGGTCCGACGCGATACGGCCGACCGCACCGGTACCGATCGCATGTTCAAGGCGCACGGCTACCTGGCGTAGCAGGGCGTCACCAACATGCCGTCCGAGTGACTCGTTGACTGAGCGAAGACGCTCAATATCGAAGAACGCGACGGCGAACCTATCCTGGGTGCGGCCGGCCCCATGGACGAACTGGCCGAGCCGATCGGTCAGCAGCCGTCGATTCGCGAGGCCTGTGAGCTCGTCGTAAAGTGCCAGGTAGCTGGCGCGCTCACTCTTTTCGAGGTGGTCGAGCCCGAAAGAGATGTCCGCCGCCATGTCGGACCAAAGCTTGATCTCCGCATCATCGAAGTGATCTTTGTACGGCGAACACATGGCCATCACGGCTATTACCCTGCCTGCGACCAACAAAGGCAGCAAAGCCATCGAGTTAATTCCCGATTCGACCATGCTTTGCTTAGATGTCACTCGCGGATCATTAACTACGTCGTTCGTGACCGTAGGTTTCCGGGTCGTCAACATGACTTCGAGGAGGCCTTGAGCGGCCGGTCCGCCCTCACTGTCACAGGTTGCGACCTGTTTTAAGCGACCAATGCTTGACTCGAGACCATGCCAGGCGACCGGCTCCGCGACCATGCTTTGGTCATCCGTCAGGCCAATCCAAACGACGTCGAATCCGCCGGCCTCGTGAGCGATGCGGCAACTTTCCCGGAAAAGCTCGTGTTGATCGCGAATGCGTACGATGGCCTCATTGATTCGCGTGAGCGCCGCGTGAACCCTGCTCAGGCGCTCGAGTTTTTGCTGCTGCGCTCGGTGCTCCGTGACATCCCGCGCGATCGTGACAATCACAACGTCGCTGTGGGTAGAGAGTGCGCGCCGGTGTACCTCCGTCCAGCCTTGCGTCCCATCGGTTCGAACATGGGACGTCTCGGTACATATCCCGCGCTCCCCCGCGGCAATCACTCGCTTATCCTCGTCGATGAGCTGTGCTCGCGTTTTACCGAGCAGCTCAAACGCCCGCTTTTGCTGCAACTGCTCACGGGTGTAGCCGAGCTTTTTACAGGCCGTCTCGTTGACGTAGAGCAGTCGCATGGACTTTGGATCGGTCAGCAAGATGGATTCGACCGATACGTCTACTGCCGCGCGCAGTCGATTTACCTCTTGTTCGGCGCGCTTGCGCTGTGATATGTCGATCAAGACTGAGACGAAATACAGCGCGCTGTCATCGTCTCCACGCACCAACGAAGTCGTAACACAAACCCAGATATACGAGCCGTCTTTTCGCAGCACTCGGAGCTCTCTGCGATAGGACGGTCCGCTTCCATCGACGAGCTTGAGCCGGCCCTCAGTGCTCGGCTCTATGTCTTCCGAATGAGTGAGGTCCTGAATGTTGAGTCGCAGCGCCTCGGCGCGCGAGTATCCAGCCATGGCGCAGAACGCCTGATTGACCAGGCAAAGACGCCCGTCGAGCGAGGTATGGACGATGGCGACGGCGGTTTGGTCGAATGTTGACCTATAACGCTCCTCGATGCCGTGCAGCGTCTGTGGCGAATGCCGCGCTGCCGAAGCGTCCTGCAAGGTGTTGAGGCGACGTTGGTTCTTGTCCGTAGACTGCGGCGAGGCCAGCGGCTCAATGACGTGAAGAATGTCGATCCAATGCCCGCTCGCATGCTGCAGGCGATACTCGACGTCGACCCGAACGCGGTTTTTGGTTGCCTCAATGCAGACGCGCCGGAAGCGGTCACGGTCGTCTGGGTGAATCCGCTCCAGCCAAGCATCCGTACTGCGTGGCATCCCTACGACGTCGCAACCCGTGATGCTAGGCAGACTGGCGGACCAGGAGAGGAACTCGCCGTGTTGACCAGTGACGACGTGTGCAGGCGTCGAGATTTGCGGTGCGCCATGCAGCCCAGCGTCGTCGGTACACAGCGCTTGTTCGGCGCGAAAGCGCTCCTTCGCGTGTCGATCATTCTGCATACATGCCGTTGCGCCGTTCTGCTGTGCTGGACCAATCGTGCCTGCTGCGGGTGCGAGGAAAACGCTAGGGAGGTTCGAGCCACCTGCATGCATTTTCGATCAAGGGGTCACCGGATGCACTCCGGGCAAACCCGGGGCCGACGACAGGAAACACAGGGGCGAGCCCGGTGAGAGAGCCGACGGACGGCGCGGCACGCCCGGCGAAGCCCGAAACACCGGGAGCGCTCCTAGCATAGAGCCCTAACAGCCGACCCTTTGGCGTGGCGGCTACCGCGGCCATCTTCACAGTCCCGGATTGTGTCGCCCCGCGCGTAGGCAACCACGTCGGTCGTTGCCGGCGTGCGGAGGTGTGGCTCTAAATCGCCCCGTTGGGCCGGTTATCGAACAAACCGCGAAAGGGAGGCAGTAAGCGGAGCCGAGGTACGCAGGAGGAAAAGCGTCAGTAATCCGGCGAAACCAAACCGGAACGGATGGCGTAGCGCGTGAGACTTGCAATATCGTGAATGTCGAGAGATTTCATGAGCTCGCCTCGGTACGCCTCCGCGGTCTTCGTGCTGATGTCGAGATCCTTTGCGATCTCCTTGGTGGTATGGCCTTCGGCGATTAGCTGAAGTACTTCGCGCTGGCGCTGCGTTAGCCGTTCGAGCGATGTTCGCTCCTTGTCGACGCGTCCAAGACAGGCGTCGACGACGTGGGTGGAAATTGCCGAGCTAAGGAATTTGTCTCCCCTCTTAGCAGCACGCACTGCGAGCGCCAATTCGGCCGGATCCGCGGTCTTAACAAGATAGCCAACGGCGCCCGTGCGCAGTGTCTTAAGCACCGAATCCTCGTCGGCGTTCATCGATAACATAATGACCCGGACGCGCGGAAATGCACGCGATATGTGTGCCGCGGCGTCCAGACCGTTGAGTTTCGGCATGACGATGTCCATGAGCACGACATCAGGGTGATGTGTGGCAACCATGCGCACCGCGTCACGGCCGTCTTCCGCTTCGCCGACGACTTCAATGTCGGCAACAGTCTGCAGCAATGCGCGAATGCCGGCGCGAAATAGTTTGTGATCGTCCGCGAGCAGCACGCGGATGGTCGGCGAGCCAATCACGTAGTCAGGTCGCGCGGCCTAGAAGCACCGGCGTCTTTAGAAGGAAGCCAAATCCGAACATGGGTCCCACGGCCAGGTCTTGAGTCGATCTTCAGGTTTCCGCCCAGAATCTCTATCCGCTCCTTCATGCCCAGCAAGCCGAGATGGCCGAGCCCAGACGTTCGCTCGACGGTTTCCGCGACGTCGAACCCTACGCCGTCGTCGCCCACCGCGATCTCGACGCCCGCGTCGGTCTGGTTGAGCTCGATCCAGATGCGTCGCGCGCGTGCGTGCCGCAGCACGTTCGTCAGTGCTTCCTGCACCACTCGGAAAGCGGCGATCGCGACGTCGCCAGGCACGTCGTTCAGATGACCTATAACTTCGGTTGTGGTTCCGGTGCGCTGCTCATGCTGCGAAGCGAGCCACCGTAGCGTGGCGTCGAGCCCGGCCGTGTCGAGGACCGTAGGGCGCAGTTCAAGTGCAAGGCTGCGCACTTCGTCGCCGGCGCGTTGCAGGATCGACATGCACTCTTCGAGAGTCGATCGGGCGGCCGCTCCGGCAACAGTCTTGGCGGCGTGGAGTTGCAGCGTGATGGTTGCGAGCAGCTGCCCGAATTCGTCGTGCAGCTCGCGAGCCAGATGGCGTCGCTCTTCCTCCTGAACTGTCAACAGCCGCCGGGAGAGGTGCTGCAAACGGGCCGCAGATTCGCGCAAGGACTGCTCTGCACGCATCCGATCCTCGATGTCCATGAGCACTCCATACCATCGAAGGACATTTCCTCTCTCATCTCGCAAGGGCACCGCCCGCACCAGGAACCAGCGATATCCGCCATTTGCGCCACGATAACGCGCTGCACTATCGAACTTTCCCCCGGCGGACACGGCGGCGCGCCATTTTTCAAGATGCAGAGCGATATCGTCCGGATGGACCGTGGACTTCCAGCCCCAGCCGGCTGTTTCTTCCACGGATAATCCCGTGTATTGCTGCCAGCTCCGGTTCGTGAATTCATTCGAGCCGTCGGGCATGTTGATGAACGCGATTACGGGGATCGTATCGATCACGTCACGCAGTCGTTGTTCGTTCTTGCGTACGGCGTCCTCCGCGCGGACTCGCTCAGTGACATCATCGTTGACAATGACAGCCCCCATGATCATTGCCTCCGCGTTCCGGATGGGTGCCGCAGAGTTGCGGATCGTCTTCCTTTCGCCGCCGAACGTCTCGATGTCGATCAGCTCGTCCAGGCTGGTCTTTCCCTCCGACAACGCTCGGACCGACGCCCAGTCTGAGGGGTCAACCTTCTCGCCAGAGTCATGCCAGTAACCCTTCAAGTCGGACCATCGTTTGGAGCCGGAGACAGCCGGCGCGCCGCCCCAGATACGGTTCGAAGCCGCGTTAGCGAGAATGATGTCGCCGTTTCGGTCCATGACTACCACTCCTACCGGTAGGGTCGCCAGCACTAGGTGCAGAAGTTCACGGCTCTCCCGAAGTGTCTCCTCTGCGAGCTTGCGTTGGGTTATGTCCTCGATAATGACCGTAACGCCGATTGGCTCACCTCCCTCGTTTCGTTGGGGCGCAAGTGAGACACTGGAGTAGATCAGTTTGCCGCCATTCTTCAGTCGCTGCCGAACGAGGCCGGTAACCGTCTCACCCTGCATAGCACGGTGGATCAGCTGCACATAATCTTCGATCTGATCAGGGGGAACGGTGCGACACCGGCGGCCAATCACCTCGGCGGCCGTCCACCCGAACACCTGTTCGGCAGCCTTGTTCCAGCTGGTAATCCGTCCTTCCGCGTCGACTCCTGCAATGGGAAGCGGCGACGTCTCGAGAATCAGCTGGAGGTTCGCCTTGGTGCGCCGGAGTGCGCTCTCGATCGTCTTTCGACCACCGAGCCAGCCGCCAACGAGCACGGCGACTAAGAACAACGCTATGGCGACTGGTGCATGCCACGTCGTTGCAATAAGCCAAATTACCGTCGTCACAGCAGCGACGGCGACCGCATAACCCAGAATTGGCGGGACGTTACATGCACCGGATTGCAGGGGCTTGAACATGCGCACAAAGTCCTGCTGCAGGCGCCTGCTGCGAGAAGCACTCATGCGGTCGTCGCCGGTACGTGCCATAGCAGCTGTCGACCTTAACTACCGTATACCCCGTCTACCTTCCGCCGGAGCCCCGCATTAGCTCAAGACCATGCGCGTAAGGAACGCATCGATACGGACAGGACTCGCTCATGAATCGATAACTTGCGCGGAAAGGATGTTTGCCCTTCATGTGATAGGCGTAATGGCCAACATCCTGGTCGCTACGTCGGGACATCTTGGGCGTCATGCGCTGCTCGCCTGCCTCGAATTCCATCATCAGCTGCCGACGTCGTAGAAGATCGGCGGCCGTCGCTTGTAAAGCTCGACGCAGCGCAGCATGGCTACGCTCGATAAGCGTCCTTGGCGAAGCAGTGGCCCTAGACCGATCGCGCGCTTGGTGAGCGCCACTCTGACGTCTATTGCAGGAGATGGGCGGTTGGGAATCGCGGGATATGGTGCGCCGCTACGCACATTTGGCAGCGGATCACCTGTCGCCGTATGCCGAGCGATTGCTGCCGCTGCGCGTGTCCGAACGCGAAAGTTAGGACACAAATTGGTCACAGCCCGAAAAAACGAAGGGCTTGCGCGATTGCAAGCCCTTGATTGATTGGTTGCGGGGGCAGGATTTGAACCTGCGACCTTCGGGTTATGAGCCCGACGAGCTGCCAGACTGCTCCACCCCGCGATTGAGCCCGTTATTATAACGGTGGCCGGAACCCGGGTCAAATCTCGATATTAGTCATGCCAACCGCTGCCACGCCCGACGAAGTCGACTACGTTTCCGGCCGAACGCGCCTCTTCGGCATCGTCGGCGATCCGATCGTGCAGGTGCGATCGCCCGAAATGTTCACGGCGGCGTTCCGCCGCCGCGGCATGGAGGCCGTGCTCGTGCCGTTGCACGTGCTGCCCGCTGACTTCGATGCGTGCCTCGATGGGATCATGCGCCTGCGCAATCTGGACGGTCTCATCTTCACGATTCCGTACAAGCTGCGCGCGACCAAGCTCGCTTCGACGATCGGTCCGCAAGGGCAACTCGTCGGTGCCGTGAACGCGCTCACCCGCGACGGCAACGGCTGGAAAGCCGAAATGTTCGATGGACTGGGCTGCGTCGAGGCGCTGCGCAAGCGCGGTATCGCACTGCAGGGACGCCGGCTGATGCTCCTCGGCGCCGGCGGCGCCGGCTCCGCAATCGCGGTCGCGTTGGCGCACGAACGGCCGGCGTTCATGCGCCTGCACGATGTCGACCGATCGCGGGCCGATGCGCTCGCGGGCAAAGTGCGCGCGGTGTCGCCGCAAACCAATGTCGAGGTCGCCGAACCCGCGATCGACGATATCGACGTGCTGCTGAACGCGACGCCCACCGGCATGCTGGACGACGCGCGCCTGCCATTCGCGGTGTCCGCCCTGCCGCAGCGGCTCATCGTTTTCGATGCGATCGTCAAGCCCGAGCGCACGCCGCTCATCGCTCTCGCCGAATCGTGCGGCTGCACGACGGTGTACGGCCGCGAGATGATGCGCGGCCAGATCGAGCGCATGGTCCAATTCTTCACGCACGCATGATGCGTGCCGCGGCCCTCGCAGCACTGACCGTCGTCGCCGTGTGCGCTCACGCGGCAGCGCCCGATGGCGAGCACGCGCGCACGCCGAAGTGGCGCGAGGGTCTGCCAGTCGGCACATGGGCCACGGTGCCTGGAACGGACAAGCTTCGCTCGCTGCTGAAGGATGATGGCTGGGCTGCCAACATCGACGCATCCTGCGGTATCGGGCTCGACGAACAGGGCAACGCCTATTGGCTCAAGCCCGGCGGCCACGCGACCGTCCCATTCGGAGGCTGGCGCAACATCGACATCGAGATCCGGCTCGCCACCGACACGCCGACCGTCGAGCTGCTGACCAAATCCGCGCCGAAATCCGCCGTCTTCGATGCCGCGACCGACAAGCCGGTCTTCCCCGGCGGCCCGCGCTATCCCGATGGCTCGGTCGCCACGCGGCACACGTACTACACCACGCAGCCGGTCTATGCGAAGCATGCGAGCGACGGCGCGCCGCGGATGCTGCTCGTGACGACGAGCGCGGCAATCTTCGACGGATTCAGGAACGAAGACGGCAAGTACTACTTCACCACGGGCTCGCAGGTGGAGAGCTTCCGGCTGGACAAGCACGAGTGGGAGCCGCCGCAAACATTTCCCGATCTTCCGGAGTCGGACACGTTCTACGCCATCGCGCGCGATCCGCGTGACGGCGCCATCTACGCGCACGCGAGCAAGGCGCTGTGGAAGCTCGACGTCACGTCGCGCAAGTGGGCTCGTCTGCAGGCGGCGCTGCCTGCTCTCAACCGTCATCCGATGGAAGTCGACACCAAGCGCAATGCGCTGATTTCGGTCGTCCAGCGCAAACGGCAGTTGTTCCTGATGTCAGCCGATCTCAAAAGCGGCGAGGTGACGTACAAGGCCATCACCGGCCCGCTCAAGCCCGGCGGCACGCAGGAAGGGCGAGGGCTCGTCTACGACCCGGACAACGATCGCTACCTGTATTTCGATCACCGGGTCACCAATACTCTCGTTTCATGGGCGGAGCTCTACGCGATCAGCCCTGACGGCGAAGTGACGGACCTCGGTCCGCTGCCGAAGCCATGGCCGACGGTGGCCACGGATGGAAGGCCAAAATACAGCGCAGCCCTCGGCGGTGTGGTGTTCGCACCGCGCGCGAACGTCAGCGCGCTGTTCCTGCCGACGCGCTAGGTCCTCACCACGGCACCGCGAATTCGCGCAGCCTGCCAATGTCCGGCTCGACACCGATGCCGGGTAAGTCTGCCAGCGTCACCGTGCCCTCCTCGACCTTCATCGGGCACACGTTTTCGCGCAACGGATTGGGGTTCGCGTCGACTTCGGCGTAGCTCGACGACGTGCCGAAGGCAGCGATGAAGTGAAGGCTTGCGGCGAGCCCGACGCCGCCGCCAAGCCAATGCGGACAGCACGTGAGCGACCGCTCGGCCGCGCGTTGCGCCACCGCGCGGCATCCGGTGATGCCGCCCCACTTGCCGACATCGGGTTGGACGAATCTCAGCGCGCCGCAATCGATCGCCTGCTCGAATGCTGCACGGCCGCGGATGTTCTCCCCGGCCGCGAGTGGAACGGCGCTGCTCGAGGCCAGATCCCGCCAGGCCGAGGGTGGCTCGTCTGCGGCGATGGGCTCTTCGACCCAGTGCGGTGCGAACGGCGCGATCTGTTCGATGTGGCGTGCGGCATCTTGCGGTCGCCATGCCTGATTGGCGTCGGTCATGATCGTCGCGTTGCCGAGTGCTTCACGAAGATCCCGCAGGTTTGCAACGTCTCGCTCATCCCCGAAACCGACCTTGAGCTTGAACGCGCGATAGCCTTCCGCACGCTTGAGCAACGCGACATCGACGACGTCGTTCGGCCCGATGCCGCTCGCGTACACGGCCACGCGCGCGGAGCTGCCGCCGAGAAACCGCCACAGCGGTTCGTTGGCCCGGCGCGCGGACATGTCCCAGAGCGCCTGGTCGATGGCCGCCGCGACCTGCGCGAAGGGTCCCGGCTCGCCGCACTGGAGCGCAAGCCGCCGCGTGCGCTCTTCCAGCATGGACGCCACCACCTCCGGCCTGCACGTTGTCTTCGCCAGCAGCGGCTCGAAGATGCTGCGCGCCAGCCGTGCGCGATGCTCCGCGCCGACCTGCGGAAAGTTGCAGAAGACTTCGCCCCAGCCCCATGCGCCGTCCGAGGCGGCGACGCGGAGGAACAGCGCCGGCCGATTCGTCATTGCGCCGAACGCGTTCGCCACCGGCACCTCGATCGGCGCGCGAAAGACGTGACATTCGAGAGCGTCGATCAGCGGTTCCATGGAGCTCGCTTCGGTGCTTGGTGAACGATCGATGACAACGTTATCATGCGGTTCCCTTCGTGCCGCCGAGCTGCCCTATGCCGACCAACGACCCAGCTCCTCAAACCGCAGCCGCCCTGCGCCTTGCCGAGCGCTTTTCCATGCGGGGACGACGCGCGCTCGTGACCGGCGGCAGCGTGAGCATCGGACGCTCGATCGCGCTCGCATTCGCGGATGCCGGCGCCGAGCTGGCAATCCATTATTCCAGAGCCGCCGATGCGGCGTTCGGCAAACCCGACGCGGCGCAGCAAACGGCGGCCGAGATCCGCAGCCGGGGCGCGCGATGCGAGATCATCGAGGCCGACTTCGAGCGGCCCGGTGAAGCGCGTCGCGCGGTGCAGGCCGCATCCGATGCGGTCGGCCCGATCGACGTGCTCGTGGTATGCGCGTCGATCCAATACCGCACGCCGTTCGACGAGGTGACACCCGAACAGATCGAGCGGCAGATCCAGATCAACTTCCGTGCTTCGATCGAGCTCCTGCAGGCTGCGCTGCCGGCCATGAAGCGTCGCGGATGGGGCCGGGTCCTGACGATCGGCAGCATCAACCAGACGCGGCCCGAGCCCGTGCTGTCGGTGTACGCCGCACTGAAGAGCGCGCAACACAATCTCTGCATCAATCTCGCCAAGCAGTACGCGCCGTTCGGCGTGACGGTCAACAATCTGTCGCCGGGGCTGATCGCCACCGAGCGCAACGCCTGGCGACGGGTCGACGCCGCCGACTGGGCGCGCATCGAGCAGAATGCGAATCCGATGAGCCGCGCCGGCACGCCGGACGAGATGGCGGGCGCCGCGCTCCTCCTGTGCTCGGAAGCGGGCAGCTTCATCACCGGTGCCGATCTTCAGGCGACCGGCGGCAAGCATCTCTGAGACGCAGTCCTGCGCTACGCGCCGGCGAAGCGCGGCTCGGGTAACCCCGGCGTGGACACGCGGAGCGCGAACACCGCGCCCGCGTACGGTTGCGCCTCAAGCTCGGCTGCGCTGAGGCGCTGGCGCGCCGTCGTGATGTAGAGCGTACGCAGATCCGCGCCGCCGAGCGCGCACGATGTCACGCGGCTCGCGGGTAGCGCGACGGTGCGATCGATTCGCCCGTCCGGCGTGATGCGCGCGACGCAATGGCCTTCGTAGCGCGCATTCCACAGGCAACCGTCGGCGTCCACGGTCGCGCCGTCCGGCCGGCCGGGCAGCGCATCGGCGTTGAGCAGCACGCGCATCGCCCCGAGCGTCCCGGCCTCGGGGTCGAACGCATACGCGCGAAGGTGTCCCTCGCGCGTATCGGTGAAGTACATGGTCCGGTCGTCGGGACTCCAGCACACGGCGTTCGGAACCGTGATGTCGGTGAGCACACGGTCGCAACGCAGGTCCGGGGCGATGCGATACAGCGAGCCCGTTGTCGCGGTGCCGTAGTCGCGCATGCTGCCGCACCAGATCCGCGCGTACCGATCGCATTTGGTCTCGTTGAGACGATTGCCGAGCGACTCGGGCTCCGGCTGCAGCAAGGGAGCGAGCGCGCTCGTCGCGGGGTCGAATCGAAACAGGCCCGTGCGCATGGCCAGTATCAGCTCGTCGCCGTCCGTGAGCACGACGGCGCCGCAGAGATCCGGCAGCGACCAGCGTCGCAGGGCTCCGCTCTGCGGCGCGAGCGCGTACAGGGCCGGCGCGCGGATGTCGACCCAGTACAGAAGCTCGCGCTCCGTGCACCAGATCGGCGATTCGCCCAGTATGCACGTCTCGTCCGTGACGCGATCGACCTCGGTAACCGGTGTATGCATGGCGCTCGTCGCCTACGTCGTCTCGCGAAGCATCAACTCGAACCCGAGATCGGTGGATCTCGACTTGATCCGCTCGCCCGCCAGCCTTCGGCACAGCAAGGTCGCGGCGTGGCGTCCCATCTCGTAGCGGGGCATGCGCATCGTGCTCAACGCGGGCACGCACTGGGACGCGATCTCCTGATCGTCCATCCCGGCGACCGCGATGCGCCTCGGCACGGGCACCTTTCGGCGCTGGCACTCGAAGAGCGCGCCGATGGCGATGACGTCGCTCGTGCAGAAGAAAGCATCGATGTCGGTCTTGCGGGAGAGCAGTTCGGCCGCGCCCGCCGCGCCGCCGCGATGGCTGAGCTCGACCTCCGCCTCCAGCACATCACGCGGGGCGAAACCGTGATCGCGCAGCGCCGCGACGTAGCCGGAGCGTCGATCCTGCACGCGATCGATGTACTCGCGGCCGCGCTGCCCGATGTAGCCGATGGCGCGCCGGCCGCTTGCGATGAGCGCGTGCGTCATCGCGCGCGCGGCCTCGAAGTTGGAATATCCGACCACCATGTCGATCGGTGATGCGGTCAGGTTGCCCGTTTCCACGACGGGGATGCCGGCGGCCGCCAGCATGCGGCGCGTGCCCGGCGTGTGCGTCGTGCCGGTCAGATACATCGCGTCGGGCCGGCGCGCGAGGAACGCCGATACCAGAGCCTCCTCCTCCTCGGGCGAGAACCCGCTGTCGCCCAGCAGCAGGTGCAAGCCCTTCTCGTTCAGCACTTCGGTCATGCCGCGCACCACCTCGGCGACGATCGAATGCGTCACGCTGGGAATCACCGCAGCGACGATGCCGGAGCGCTGCGACTTGAGGCTGCGCGCGACGAGATTCGGCACGTAGCCGATTGCCTGGATCGCGGCGAGCACCCGCGCGCGCGTGTCCTCGGCCACCTTGTCGGGCTCGCGCAGCACGCGCGATACCGTGATGACCGACACCTTCGCCCTACGCGCCACGTCGAGCATGCGTGAAGGCGCGCGCACGGAGCGCACGGCAGGCGGGGCGGTGGAGGACATGCGCTCGCGAGGCGATTTGACAGTGCCGTATGGTAACGTTAGCATCGACTCGCCACAACAAGCGGCGCCGCGCGGGCGCGCGTACGACGCGACATTCCGCCTTGCCACAGGAGGCAACGATGCGCAATCTACTGGTTAAGGCCGCGGCCCTCGTCATCGCCGCCGCGATCGCGATCGGACCCGCATGGGCGCAGGGTACCGTCAACCTCACCTTCCGCTTCAACGACACGGAAGAGAAGGAGCTTCGCGCCGCGCTCGATCAGTTCGAGAAGCAGAATCCCGGCATCAAGGTCACGCTGCAGCGCATCGGCTGGCGCGACGCGCGAGACCAGTACCTGCGGGAAGCAGCGGTGGGCCAGGGCCCCGACGTCGTGCACGTCGCCCAGGTATGGGTGAAGGAGATCGGCCAGGCCGGCGCGGCGCTGCCGCTGAACGACCTCGTCAAGAGCTCCCCGCCCGGCAGCGGCTTCACCGACTTCATGGCGCAGGAGCTTGCGCAGACCAAGGACGGCAAGATCTTCGGCCTGCCGTGGACGACCGACACGTGGGCGATGGTCTACCGGACCGACCTCCTGAAGGAAGCGGGCATCGACAAGCTGCCGGACACCTGGACCCAGCTTCACGACGACAGCGCGCAAGTCAAGAAACGAACGGGCAAGACCGGATTCGGCTTTCCGGCCGGCGGCTCGTCGTCGGGCGCGATCTGGTTCCTCGCGAACTTCTACTGGTGGTCGAACGGCAAGGCGATGGTGGTGCAGAAGCCCGACGGCACGTACGGCATGAACCTCACGGTAGCCGACATCGCCGATTGCATGCACTACTTCAAATCGTTCCTCACCGAAGGACACAATCCCACGTCGAACCTGAGCGCGAGCGACGCGCACGATCCCGCGATCCTGCAGGCGCTCGTGACCGGGCAACAGGCGATGGCCGCGATGCCGCCGAACACGTACAAGCAGGTGCTCGAGATGTACACCGCGGCGAATCCCGGGAAGCCGTTGCCGTTCGTATCCGGGCCTTTCCCGAAGGGATCGGTCACGCGCAGCTCGATGATCGGAGGCCGGATGCTGGTGATCAACCCGAATTCCAAGCATCCGCAGGAGGCGTGGAAGCTCGTCAAGTTCCTCGCGTCCGAGCCGATCTTCACGCAGTACTACACGACGCAATTCCCCGCGCAGCGCTCGCTGCTGAAGAACGTGAACTGGTCGCCCGAGCTCAAGGGCTTCGCCGAGCAGCTCGGCTATGCGCGCACGTGGGGACCTTATTCGGACGGTCCGGCGCCGATCGGCGCCATGTGGAACGCCACCGGCCGTGCGTTCAGCGCGGCGCTGTCCGGGCAACGCTCCGAGCAGGACGCGGCGCAGGAGCTTCTGCAGGCGGTGTCGAAGCTGATGCAGAACCGCGCGCAGTAGGCGGGGCGCGGGGGAGAACACGCGGTCGATGCGTGGCGAGCGCCTGTTCATCGCCGGCATGCTGGCGCCAGCATTCGTCGTGCTGGCGCTCTTCTATGCGTATCCGACGCTCCAGAACCTGCTCGTCAGCTTCACCGATCTCTCGCTGCTCGGGCTGAAGCGCGGCGGCAACTGGGTCGGGCTCGACAACTACCGCGAGTTCCTGACCGGCCCGGAATTCCGGCACGTCCTCTTCAACACGGTCGTGTGGCTGACGGCGCTGTCCGTCGCGCTGCGTCTTCTCATGGGTCTCGGCATCGCGCTGCTGCTCGATTCCGCGCTGCTGCGTCGCTGGCGGCTTTCCACGATCGCAAAGGTCGCGGTGCTGATGCCGTGGGCCACGCCGCCGATCGTGGCGGTGGTGGTGTGGCGGTGGATGCTCGAACCGCAGAACGGCATCGTCAACGCGGTGCTGCGCAATCTCCACATCGTCGACGACCCGGTGGCGTTCTTCGCCGATCTGCGTACGGTGTGGCCCTCCGTGGTGATGGTCATCGTCTGGAACACGGTTCCCATCGTCGCCGTATCGCTGCTCGCAAGCCTCCAGTCCATTCCGGACGAGCTGAACGAGGCCGCGGCGCTCGACGGCGCCTCGCGCCTGCAGCAGTTCCGCTACATCACGCTGCCGTTCCTCATGCCGACGATCGTGGTGCTGACCCTGATGTCGGTGTTCTGGACGTTCAACAACTTCGTCTACGTGTGGCTCGCCACGGGCGCGGGCCCTGGGACGTTCACCAACGTGCTCGCCACGGAGATCTACATCAAGGCGTTCGTGGATTTCCGCCTGGGCTACAGCTCCGCGGTCGGGATCGTGATGGCACTCGTCATGGCCGGGTTCGGCGTCGCGTACTACCGTTTCGTCGCGCCGCGCGAGCTGAAGGAAGGCATGTGACGGCGCTGTCGCTCGACATGGCGAGTACCGGGCAGGCACGCACCCGGGCTCGTGCGACGCGCAGCAGCGCGCTCGGCGCGGTCGTAGTCCTGCTGCTGACGGCGATCCTGCTGCTGTTCATGGTCTACCCCGTCGCGTACATCTTCTACGGCTCGCTCAAGCCCGGCGGCGGCCTGCTGGGCGACACGGCCGGATTCACGCTGGCCAACTACCGCCGCATCTTTGCGTCGGGTTTCTTCACGTTCACGCGCAACAGCCTTGCCATCTGCCTGGCGGCAACCGCGGTGTCGACGTTCATCTCCGTGTGCGCGGCGTACGTGTTCTCGCGCTTTCGCTTCCGCGCGCGCGCCGCGCTGTTCGGCGCCGTGCTGCTCGGACAGATGTTCCCTTGGATCATCCTGGTCAATCCGTTGTTCATCGTGTTCGCGCGCTGGGGCTTGACCAACAGCTACCCGGGGATGATCTTCTGCTACACGGCGTTCACGATTCCCTTTTCGGTGTACATGCTCACGGGCTACCTTGCGACCGTGCCGAAGAGCCTCGATGAAGCGGCGATCATCGACGGGGCCACGCGCTTCCAGGTCATCTGGCGCATCGTGTTCCCGATCATGCTGCCGGGCATCGTCGCGACGGCCACCTACGCGTTCCTGCTGTGCTGGACCGAGTACCTGTTCGCCCTGGCGTTTCTCACCCAGACCGACATGAAGACGCTGCCGCTCGGCCTGTATCAGTTCTTCGGCGACGATCGCGTCGATTGGGGGGCGGTCATGGCGGCGTCGGCGGTCGCGACGCTTCCCACGCTGCTGCTGTTCCTCCCGCTCCAGTCGCGGCTCGCCAGCGGGCTCGCGGCGGGCGCCGTCAAATGAAGATCGCAAAGGAACCATGAACGCTCGCCTCGATCGCCGACAATTCCTTGCAACGCTGGCCGCGCTGGCGGTCGCGCCCGCATGGGCCGACACGTTCCCGTCGCGGCCGGTTCGCCTGGTGGTGCCGTTTCCGCCCGGCGGCGCGGTCGACTTCTACGCCCGCGTCGTGCAGGCGCAGCTCGCCGAGCGCTTCGGCCAGCCGATCGTCATCGAGAATCGGCCGGGCGCGAGCGGGATGATCGGTGCCGACAACGTGGCGAAGTCCGCGCCCGATGGCTACAGCCTCCTCCTCGGAAACATCGCGTCGCTCGCGATCAACGTGGGGCTGTACGCAAAGATGCCCTACAACCCGGTCACCGACTTCACGCCGATCACGCACACGATCGACGTGAACTACGTGCTGGTCGTGCATCCTTCGGTGCCGGTGCACAGCGTGCGCGAGCTGATCGACTACGCGAAGGCGAATCCGGACAAGCTCGCGTTCGGCTCCGCGGGCAGCGGAAGTCTCCCGCACCTCGCAGGCGAGCTCTTCAAGTCGCTCACCGGCGTGCGCATGATCCACGTGCCGTACAAGGGCGGCGGTCCGATGGTCACGGACCTGCTCGCAGGCTCGGTCCAGCTCGTCATCGCCGACCAGGCCAACCTGATGCCTCACGTGAAATCCGGCAAGCTGCGCGCGCTGGCCGTGGCAAGCGCCAAGCGCTCGCCGGGCGCGCCGGAGCTGCCCACGATCGCCGAAGCGGGCGTGCCGGGCTTCCAGGCCGTGGCGTGGAACGGGCTCGTGGGACCGGCAGGCATGTCGCCGGACGTCGTTCAAAGGATCAATCGCGTGTTCGTCGACACGATGGCCGTGCCCGACATTCGCGCACGCCTCCTCGACGCCGGTCTCGACCCCATCGGCGATTCGCCCGACAGCTTCGGGCGTTTCATCCCTGCGGAGATCGCCAAGTGGTCGAAGATCGCGAAGGACGTCGGGGCGCACGTCGATTAGCGTCATGAATGCCACGACGCGGTCGCGAGGCGTCGTGCGTTCGCGACGCTCTCTGACGATGGGCCTCGTCGCGCTCGCGCTCGTGCCCGGCGCGCTGGCTGCGCGGCCCGTGACGCCGCGCGGCGATCTCACGCCCGAAGAGCGCATCAACATCGACATCTTCGAGCGATCGAAGCGATCGGTCGTGTACATCGCGACGTCCGAGCGCGTACGCGAGCTGTTC
>Ga0157372_10002149_pt1 | contig 21435 bp, 21 predicted proteins | sample C55metaG_FD_115307 | JGI IMG/M metagenome (GOLD analysis project Ga0157372, IMG submission 115307) | Corn rhizosphere microbial communities from Kellogg Biological Station, Michigan, USA - C5-5 metaG | ecosystem: Host-associated > Plants > Roots > Rhizosphere > Soil | place: USA: Michigan... | reverse complement strand
GCGTAACGAATACGCTGGATCTTCTCGCCGCAGCGCGGACACGGCTGCCCATACTTTCCATGCACCGCCATATCTTTGCGGAACGCTGTTACTTTCTCAGGAAACTTTGCCTGCGCCTCAGAACGTAATTGATCGATCCAGCGCTGAAGTGTGGATCGAGTTGCGGTGAATAGCCGCTCCCATTCAACCGACGAAAGTTTTCGCGTGAGCGTAATCGGCGATAGTTGCGCGGCGTGCAGAATCTCGTCGGAGTACGCATTGCCGATGCCACTCACAATTCGCGGATCGGTCAGCGCGCGTTTTAAGGTCCGGTTTTCCGTCGTAAGTGCGGCTTGAAACGATGCCAGATCGCTGGTGAAAACATCGATGCCGCCGGGATCGACATCGCGCAAGTTCTCTTCGCCTAGAAACACGAGCAGGGAAGCGCGGCGTTTGGCGCCCGCTTCAGTCAGCACAAGCGAGCCGTTGGGAAAATCGAAAGCCGCGAGCTGATTGCGGCCCGCGAGTTTCGCTCCCACATCCCGCCAATGCAGGCGGCCGGCTATCATCAGGTGAAGGACGAGCCACAAGTCAGTTTCAACCCCGATCGCAATGCGCTTGCCGATGCGCCGCAACTCGCGGACCTTGCGTCCTTCAACACGGGCGAGAGGTGGTTCCACCGTGCGCAACAAAAATGGGCTCGCCAGCCGCACATGTTCGAGCGGCTGGCCAACTATTCGAGACTCGAGCGCCGCGATGTAAGCGGAAATGTCAGGTAGTTCCGGCATCGTAAAGTGTTTGGTGCGATTGCAATCCTGCTGTTCAGTTTCGAACACCATCCGCTCGAAATGAACAGTTAGCTCGTCGAACCTTGATCAACCAATCCTGGCTCAAGCCATCCAATCAATAACTTACGCGAATCGAGAAAGTGGCCTTGGTTTTGCATCCACCGCTGTCATGGAAAGTCTGGCTACTTATCGCCAACCGACCTCTCGCGGCAGCTCGGGGCGTGTTCTTGTGGCCGACGACCAGCCTCATATTCTTGTTGCGCTCGAGATCCTCCTGAATTCTCAAGGCTATCAGACACGCACCGCCTGCGATCCGGCAGGTGTGATCTCTGCGCTTCAGCAGGAGACATTCGACACCGTCCTCATGGACCTGAACTACACCCGCGACACAACCGGCGGGGCTGAAGGTCTGGACCTCGTATCCCGAATTCGCGCGCTGGACAAAAATGTCCGGCTGATCGTCATGACAGCATGGAGCAGTGTGGACCTTGCAGTCGAAGCCATGCGGCGAGGCGCGTCCGACTTCATCCAGAAACCGTGGAGCAATAGCGCATTAATTGAAAAGGTTCGGGAGCAGGTTGAGTCTTGCGCGACCTTGCGCACTTCGCAGCGCCGCCAGGAAGAGGAAGAATTTGAGGCGCATGAAATCCAGGAGGGCTTCCTGCCTGGTGTTCTGCCTGTCGTCGCCGGATACGACATTTCCGTGAACACGCAGTCCGCACGCTTCGTAAGCGGTGATTATTACGACGTGGCGAGAATCGGGGACTCTGCAACCGCATTTTGCGTCGCCGACGCGGCCGGGAAAGGCCTGCCGGCAGCCTTGCTGGTGTCAAACCTGCAAGCAGTCTTGAAATCGCTGACACGGGATCGGTTGCAACCCTCCGATGTCTGCTGCCGGGTGAATCGGTTTCTGTTTGATGTGATGCCGGAGAACAAGTTCGTGTCCTTTTTTTATGGCGTGCTCGATAGCGACAGCCATCAGCTGACATACTGCAATGCCGGCCATAATCCTCCTATTCTGGTTAGAAAAGATGGCACTGTGAATGAGTTGAGCAGTTCCGGCGCGGTACTGGGACAATTTCTGAGCTGGCCATATGGGCAGAATGAACTGCATTTCGATCGCGGCGACACCCTGCTACTTTTCACTGATGGCATAGTCGAAGCGTGTAATCAGCAGGAAGAAGCATTTGGCGAGGAACGGCTGGTGCAATTCACCCGCGAATTAATGAACGCTACCGCCTATTCGATTCAAGCCGCATTATCGCAAGCTATCTCCAATCATTGCGGCGGACAGTTCCAAGACGATGCAACGCTAATCGTGCTGCAGCGCGGACGCAGCTAAAGCAGACGAGCCCCGCGTCATGGGCTGTCACCCTCTAGTTCGGAAGTGTCACGGGCTAATGGCGAGGCGAAACGAGCGTCATTTCCAAACCTACTGGAGGCGCCAATGTCCCTCGTACGGTTGTGTTACTTTGCGCCGTCAGCAGCGTGAATCCACGGACGCCTGCAGTGTGCACCGAGTCTAGAACCGTGATCAGCTTCCCGTAAGGAATGTGTGCATCTGCCTTGATGTAGAGCATCTTCCCTGCTTGGTCGGACAATGCCCTCTTCACCTTTTCGGCCAATTCACTTGGGGTGATGGGATTCACTCCGACATACATGCTGCCGTCGTGCTCGACAGTCACAATTACCGAGTCGTCGCTGTCTGCACGAGGCACAGGTACGGCGCTAACTGTGACCGGCAAATCGACGCTGATTCCTTTTTTCATTGTGCGAGGTTCGCCTGCGCGGACCTGGGATGAGACAGAGTTTTGAGGGACTGTTGAAGAAACCTGCGCCAATGCAGACTGTGTGACGCCGTTGGCTAAGACTAATGTGATAACGCACACTTCAAGTAAGTAGTTCATATCTTTTGCTCCTTTCGACCTATGGTTGAAATTGTTAGGGTTTTGCTCCGCCGAGTGACGCGGTTGCGAGAGTACCGCCAAGCCCCATCGTCTCTACTGCCGATGATGGGACGATCACCATCGCGCCCTTTTCTTTGATGGCTTCGTAGAGCATGTTCATGGCGCGAAGATGCAGCGCCGTTGGGTTTTCGGTGTAGGCTGTTGCCGCTTGCACGAAGCTGTTGGAGATTTCGGTCTCAGCCTGACCGAGAATGATTCGTGCCTGGCGCTCACGCTCAGCTTGGGCTTGCCGCGACATAGCGTCTTCCAGCCCTTGCGGAATTCTTACGTCTCTGACCTCCACAGATTGCACCGTTATTCCCCACGGGTTTGTCTTCTCGTCGAGGATGCGTTGCAGTTCTCGACCAAGGGTCTCGCGTTCCGTAATCATCTGCGCGAGTTCATGGCGGCCAATGGACTCTCGCAGCGCCGTTTGCGCGCTCAAATTGATAGCATCAAGGAAACTTTCCACTTCAAGAATTGCCTTTTCCGCATTCCACACGAGCCAGAAGACAATAGCGTCCACATTGACGGGAACCGTGTCGCGGGTCAGGGTGGATTCCGCGGTGACGTTGGCGACTCGCACCCGCTGGTCTACGAATGGACTGAGTGTCTCCACCACGGGCACAATATGGAATAAACCCGGTCCGCGTAGCCCTACATATTTTCCCAGACGCAGCAGGGCCACCTTCTCCCATTGCCGGACTACTTTGATCGCGAACAGCAGGTACAGGCCTAGCAATCCGCCAATAATTATCGGTGCAGGCTGGTGCATCGCTATGCCTAAAAATGTTCCGACAACGACACAGAATACGAATGCTGCGATTGCGATACCATTCATCTGAGCCACATTAATCTTGGTCATGACTTTATCTCCTGCGAGTTGGCTCTGGTGCTAATTCGCGCAACTCTTCGATTAGATTCTCGACTGTAAAACCGGCAGCCCCTGCACGAGCCACGAAATCTCCAACGATCTGGGAAAGTTGTCTCGCGCGTTGCTCTTCGCCGCCTCGCATCTTTTGCGCAGCGATGAACGTGCCTGTCCCCTGGTGGGTCTCCAATAATCCGCCGAGTTCGAGTTCGCGATAGGCGCGAGCAACGGTATTGGGATTAATGGATAGATCAACGGCGAGTTGACGGACAGTAGGTAGCTGGTCGCCGACTGAAAGAGTCCCGGAAGCAATGCCGCCATGCACTTGGTCGATAATTTGGCGATACACAGGGACGCCACTTTGAAGGTCAAGCCGTAAGCGGAATGGAGGCCGCCGGGAATTCATTGCGACCAATGTACTATAGTACTAGTACAGTGTCAAAGGAAAAAAATATGTCCTGCCCACTGAAGCGTAAGTTTGCGTCTCAAGACTGTCAAAAGGTTGGGTTGAAAAACCTAGTACAGTACTTTATGCGCTCCGGGACTCCCACCCGCATGGATAGGTGCTTGTGAAAAAACTTCCTCGCAAACGCAGCTCGGATTCAGATGCCAGGCCTCGAAGGCCGCCACGATTCTCGCGGGAACTTGCCATCATCTACGAAGACGACGCGGTGGTGGCCGTCAATAAGCCTGCTGGACTTCTCGCCGTGCCTGCACCTGACTCTGATGCGCCATCCGCGTTATCTCTGTTGCTTCAGGATCTCAAGCCCCGCCGGCAACGCGCTTTGATAGTCCATCGCACTGATCGCTTTGCATCCGGAGTTCTACTGTTTGCCAAAACCAACCCTGATCGGGAGGCGCTGGTACGCCAATTTCTCGCGCATACTCCCGTCAGGCAATATTTGGCCGTAGTTCGTGGACATCTGGTTGCGAAGCAGGGAACGCTGGCGCATTTTTTTCGGCGCGAGGGAATGCATCAAAAGTTGAGCACCGAGCGCGACCATAAAGCCGCGAGGGCTGAACTCAGTTATTCCATCGAACGGTCACTGCGTGGGGCTTCGCTGGTGCGGGTAACTCTGCTCACGGGATTGCAGAATCAGATCCGCGTGCAATTTGCAGCGCTGGGACATCCAGTGATTGGCGATCGCAAATACAGCGCTAAAGAGGCATCGGAGCGAAGGATTGCGCGGGTTGCTCTTCACGCGGCCTCCTTGCAGTTCATTCATCCCCGGACTGGACAAACTGTCTCATTGGAATGCGCTCTACCTTCGGATTTCAAATCTCTTCTCCAGTCGTTGTCGCCGCCTGCGCGGGGCCGTCGTTGACCGTCGAAACATGATTGTGAAACGCGACTTCGACGCGATCATCCTGGGAGGCGGCGCGGCTGGCTTGATGTGCGCGATCGAGGCAGGGAAGCGCGGCCGTCGAGTTGTGGTGCTTGAGCGCTCCGGGCGCATCGGCAAAAAAATCTTGATTTCCGGCGGCGGCCGCTGCAACTTTACGAATCTCTATTGCCAGCCGGAGAACTTTATCTCCGCCAACCCCCACTTCGCCAAGTCAGCGCTGGCAGCCTACACCCCCGCTGATTTTATCCGGCTGGTTGAAAAGCATCGCATTGCATATCACGAGAAAACTCTTGGTCAGCTCTTCTGCGATGGCTCGGCGCAGCAAATCGTGAAAATGCTCGAAGCCGAATGCGCAAAGGCGGGAGTTCAAATTCTTACCAGCGTAAACATTGACAGCATGCAGCAGAACAATAGTTTCGCGGTTCGCGCAGGAGAGGGGGAGTTCCATGCGCCGGCTTTGGTCGTTGCGACAGGCGGGCTGTCGATCCCTAAAATGGGTGCAACTTCATTCGGCTATGAGCTGGCGGGGCAGTTCGGACTCAAAGTCAACGAAACCCGCCCGGCGCTGACTCCGCTGATATTCAACCACGAAGACCGGCAACACTACTCCGATCTGACCGGCGTTTCGGCGGAGGTGATTGCAGCAATAGGGAAGCAGCGCTTCCGGGAAAAGATGCTATTCACCCACAGAGGTCTAAGCGGTCCGGCGATTCTGCAGATCTCGTCTTACTGGAAGCCCGCCGTTCCAATCACGATCGATCTGGTTCCCGGACAAGACTTTACATCGCCGATTCGCAACAGCAGTGGTACGCGTCGCGATGTTAATGCCCTCCGAACCGCTCTCCGCGCGATTCTGGCCCAGCGCTTGGCAGATCGCTGGATTGATCTGCATCCGCCCGAGGCTTGGACCAACCACGCGCTTGCTGAATTTGAGCGGCAAGCGCACAACTGGATTGTTACTCCTGAAAACACCGATGGCTACGACAAAGCCGAAGTCACTGCCGGTGGTGTGGACACCAATGAGCTTTCCGCCAAAACCATGGAGACGCGAAAAATCCCGGGCTTGTATTTCATCGGGGAAGTCGTTGACGTCACCGGCCATCTCGGTGGATTCAACTTTCAATGGGCCTGGGCTTCGGGCTTTTGTGCTGGACAAGCCGTGTAGATTGGATAAGCCAGCGCATCAGGTCGCAACGAAATCACAGGAGCTTCTCGTGCATAAAGTCATCGCTTGCGTGGCACTCTCGGTCCTGATAATGATGGCGGAATCTCCCGCGCAGTCAACCCTGGCCCCTTTGCGGGTCGCCATCGTTGGATTGGTACATGGTCATGTTTCCGGGTTTCTCGGTCCTGCATTGAAGCGTAGCGACATTCGGATCGTCGGTATTGCCGAACCGGACCAGCAACTTGCACAGCGGTACGCAACTGAGTTCAATCTCGAGCCACACTTGCTGTATAGCGACATTGAATCCATGCTCGCGAAGGTGCATCCGCAGGCGCTGCTAGTCTACACAGACACGCGTGATCATCGCCGGGTGGTAGAAGTCGCCGCGCGCTATCACCTTCCGGTAATGATGGAGAAACCCATGGCCGTCAGCCTGGAAGACGCGCTGGCCATCAAGCAAGCTGCCGATACGGCGCACATTCCAGTGCTAGTGAATTACGAAACCACGTGGTATCGCAGCAACACTGCGGTGTATCAACTTGTGCGGGAGGGTACTCTTGGTGATATTCGCAAGGTGGTGGTCCATGACGGTCACCAGGGGCCGAATGAGATTAACGTCGCTCCGGAATTCCTGGCGTGGCTCACCGACCCCGCGCGCAATGGGGCGGGAGCGCTGTTCGATTTCGGCTGTTATGGCGCGGACCTGATGACGTGGCTGATGAATGGGGAAGCTCCGATCACAGTCACTGCGGTCACGCAACAAATCAAGCCCGAAATTTATCCGCGCGTCGACGATGAAGCGACAATCATTCTTGAGTATCCGAAGGCGCAGGCCATTCTCCAGGCATCATGGAATTGGCCGTTCGATCGCAAAGACATGGAAGTCTACGGAGCGACCGGTCAGGGGATCACCGTAAAACGCGATGACCTGCGCGTCAGGCGGAAGGGAGACGACCAGGAGAAACTGGAACCCGCACCCATGCTGAGTCCTCCCTACAATGATCCGATCTCATATCTGATCGCAGTTGTTTCTGGCAAGATCAAGCCGAGCGGGCTCTCCGCGTTAGATACAAACGTTACGGTGGTCCGCATTTTGGACGCTGCTCGAGAGTCGGCAAAAACCGGCCGGAGTGTCAGGCTGGCAGATCGTTAAAATTCTTAACCCACGTCCGGAAATGACATTGGTCAAGAAACAAGAATCCCCCGGCGCTTGTGCCGGGGGAATGACCCATCAGCTAAAAGGGTTGCGTTAGTTAGATGCCGACCCCTCAGTAATCGTGTAGTTATACTCGGACGACGAACAGTTCTGGTATGTGTAACCGTTGCTATCCGGGCCAAGGTTCTGGCACGTAGTGGGCTGGCTCCTCGTCTGTTGAGTGGCGCTCAGCGGGACGCTGATGCTGCCCGAGAACGAGTTGCCCGCGGCATCCACAGATGAAATGCTAGGCACCCAGGTGCTACCCACGGGGACGATCGTCCCAGAAACATCCTGTCTCGAATTGTTGATTATGAAGTAGTCAGATGGGTTATCGCATGTGCCGGAGGGCGACTGCAAATAGAAGCACTGATACCCGTATGAGAAATAGGTGACATCCCCTGCGAGTCTCTCGCTTTGAATAGTTTGGTTGGACATCAGAAGATTTCCAGCCGCATCGTAATACTGATAAGAGGTGAGATTGTTCAGGTGATCGTCGGCTTCGTCGCTACCAAACTGCAGGATTCTGCTGGCAACTATCCCATTGCAGCTGGAGAAATTTCCCGGAAGTGACACTGTATTACCAGTGATCCCCGTATCTGTATAGGAGTAGACAGATTTACCATCCATGGTTTCCGAATAGGTCACGTTGACAGGGAACTGCCACGCGACTGCATTTGTACTTCCCGCGCAACCAGAGCTGGAGAACGTCGTATTAGATTCCTGCGTTTGCCCAGCCGCCCCGAAGGTATTTGAGACGTCCTCTACCAAAGTTCCCATGTACCATCGCTTGGACGTGTTGGTTGCGATTACAGGGAAGCCGCCGTTGTTATCTTGAAAAGACGCGAATGATTGTTCGGCGGTATTCGGATTGGAGATATCAATCGTGCCGGAAACGGAGTTGTTACTGGTATCCCAGTCTGACGGCACCACATTCGTGGCACTTACCTCTATGCTGTGGCTACCCGGGCCGTTAAACATGTAAACGAACGCGCAGCTTACGCTGCCGGTTGCATCTACGTATACATTTTTCGCCTGATCTACCGGGTTGCCGTCAATGGCGAGAACGCAGGTCGTGGTGGCGCCAGCGTCTCCGTTCATTTCCACAAGGTTGGCGCTGATGTTCACCGCCTGGTCGGGTACCGCTGAGGGTGGGAAACTAAGGCTTGCCACAGCCAGGTCTGGGCGTACTTTAACCGTTTCCACCAAGGTCACTACATCAGTGCGGTTCCGGTCGATACCATCGATATTCGCCTGAAGCTGTATCTGCTGCGCCCGATGTAATGACGGCAAAGCGAAGGTGTAATCGCCGCTCGCGGTAGCCGGAAAAAGATTCTGTACAAGTATTGGGTTGCCCGCCGCGTTCAATGCCTTAAATTGCACTTTGCGGAAGCTCCCCGGAGGTGTGCTCGTAGAATCAAGCGTGCCGGTCGTGACTTCAACTGTGGCGCTGCCGTCCTTGCTGAGCAGGGCGCGGGCGGTCACATGGGCCGATCCGGAACGTCCGGTGGCGTTACCGACGCCGCTCTCGCGGTAGTGCTTGGAACTGGGGACCGCGTTCCTTGGAATGCGGATCTGCGACCAAGACGAAAGCGATGTGGCCAGAACGAGCAAGGCTAAAGTGGCACTCTTCACAAGATTCTCCTTTTGGCAGATGCCGGTCTTTTTTCGCGCAATATCTAGTACTTCGGCAAACTTTCAGAGAGCGCTTAGTACCGGCAAATCCTGCCAGGCGCGATCAAACTGGGGCCAAGATATCCGCCGCTTAGTCACCTCACAAGATTACGACGGAGGGTGTAAGTAACACGCTTGTAAGCTCTTGACTTACAGGGTTTAAGACGAGTTAGGACAGTAACTATGACCTAATTAGAATGGACAATGTTTGTGGGGAAGACTGTGGAGTTCCAACCTTTTCAAAGCGGGGAAAAATAGGAAAACTTAACTGTGAGTGCGGGAGTTGTTGGACTGGTCGAGTTCCTCCGCTTCGCCTATTGATACCGGAGCGCGACCGTTGGGTTGACCCGAGCTGCTCGTCGTGCCGGGAGCCAGCACGCGACTGTTGCCGTCAGCATCAGCAACAATAGGGTCGCCGCCAGGGTCGCCGGATCATATGCGGTGACGCCGACTAACTGGCTTCCCATTACTCGCCCAAGCACAGTGCTGATTGCTATCCCAAGCGCCATGCCGGCTACAACCAGTCGCAGCCCTGTCCTGACTACCATTCCAAGTACGTGACTGCGTTCTGCCCCTAGCGCCATGCGGATCCCAATCTCGTGCGTCTTCCGCGCGGTGGAATACGCCAACACGCTATACACCCCGACCGTCACAAGGACCAGCCCAATACATCCGAAAACTGTCATCAATAGAAAGCCGAACCTCGGCCCCGCATAGACGTACTTATTGAGGCGGTCCTCCATGGTACTGGGGTAAGCCAGAGCTACTCCTGGATCCGTGGCCCAGGCTGCCTGTTGCACAGCATTCATCATCGTCCCAGGGTCCTGCGACGTGCGCACCATCAGAACCAGCGGTCCCGATGCCGTGACGGTGTAGGGCGTCCAAATTTCCGCCTCAATAGGGACCTGCAGGCCGCTGTTGGTCACATCGGCTACTACGCCGACAATTTCGAAACCTTCTCTTGCATTGTGCACCGGATCTGCAGACCTTTCCAGACTGGCAAGGCGAACGCGCTGCCCGATAGGATTTTCGCTGGGCAAGTATTTGCGCACGAACGTTTGGTTCACGACCGCCACTTTGCGCGCGTCATTGACCTCGGCTTCGCTAAAGCTCCGCCCTTGTTTGAACTTAATTCCCAATACGCGGAAATACTCCTCACTGACATTCTGAAACAATACCCGCCAGTCATCCTGGGGCGTTTTTCCGGAGATTTCCAACTTGCTCGCAGCGAAGTTGATGGGTGGGCGGGCGTTTGATTCGCCTGCATCTACAACTCCTGGCAAAGACTTCAACCGTGCGAGCAGCGGCCGCACAAATTCTGTTACCTGCTCGGCAGTCTTGTAACGATCTGCAGGCAGCACCAGCACGGCCTGGAACACGTGGTCCGGTTGCAATCCCAGACGTACCTGGCGCAAGGCCTCAAAGCTTCGAATCAGCAGCCCTGCACCGATCAGCAGCGTCAAAGACAGCGCAACTTCCATCACCACGACTGTATCACGCATCCACCTGCCGCCGAAGCCGCCACTCACTCCCTTACCGCTGTCACGCAACGAATCGTTCAGGTCACGTCGGGAAGATTGCAACGCCGGCGCCAACCCAAAAATCAATGCGGTCAACACGGCAATGAAAAGCGTAAACGCCAGCACCGGCCCATTCAGCTCGATCACCGATTCGGTTGGGATAAGGTTCTGCGGCATCGCAGCAACCAGCAACTTCAAACCGCCCCACGCGACAAATGTCCCCAGCGCAGCCCCAGCAATTGCAAGCACCAGGCTTTCGACCATCAACAGACGTACCAGTCTTGCGCGTCGAGCTCCCAATGCAGCGCGCAACGCGAATTCCTTTTCTCGCGTAGTGGCCCGCGCCAGCATCAGGTTCGCCACGTTGCTGCAGGCAATCAGCAGCAGCAATCCGACCGCGGCCAGCACCGTGTACAATGTGGCCTCAAAGTGGCCTATAACCGTGTCGCCCAGTTTTTTTAGTTGCACGTTGAAGCGCGTTGGATAGTCCTGGGGATAGATTTTCGCCAAGCCGTTCGCGATCACAGTCAAGTCCGACTCCGCTTGCTGGCTCGAAACGCCTGGCTTCAGGCGTCCGACGAAAAACCACTCGATTGCAGAACCGCCTGCCTTGGCTCCAGGCGTCAGCTTCTCGGGAATCAGCACGTCCGCTTCGTACCACCCAAACCGGGGCGGCATGATACCGACCAGGGTTCGGGCCGTCCCATTCAATACAAGAGGCTGGTTCAAAATCGCCAGGTCTCCGTTAAAACGCTCCTTCCATGTCTTGTAGCGCATTACGAAAACTGGCGGCGCTCCCGGTTCGTAGTCACTTGGCTGCAGCACACGTCCGTGGAGCGCGGGCATTCCGAAAAACTCGAACGTGCCCGGCGTCACGCGCGCCCCGTCGAACTGTTCGGTGCCGCCTCCGTGCTTGTAAAGAACCAGGTCTTCGGCAGCGGCGGTGGTCCCGTCAAAAACATGATTGTTTTCGGTGAACTGCAGGACCTCCGCCGCGGTGTATCCCTGTCGCCCCCCTTCCTGGCTTTGCTGCGCACCATGGATCCGCGGAAAAACTATGCGATCGGCTCCCTTGTAGGGGAACGGCTCTAGGAGCACGTTGTCGATAACGCTGAAAATCGCGGTGGCTGCGCCGATCCCCAATCCGAGCGTGGCGATCGATCCCATCGCGAATCCCCGGCTTCTCCAGAGCGTGCGAAGCGCATAGCGCAGGTCGAGCCACAACGCCTCAATGGATGGGAGCGTCTGCATCTCTCTGCGGTCCTCTTGCAATAACGTGGTGTTGCCGAACTGCCGTCGCGCTGCGGCTGCGGCATCTCTCCGGGACAAGCCCTGCTGTACGAATTTGTCGGTGAGCAGCTGCAGGTGTGCCAGGACTTCGTCATCGAATTCATCGTCGTGCTGCTGTCCGCGCAGGAAACCACGCACCTTGGCGGCGAAAGCGCGCAGCCTGGACTGACTGCTTGAGCTCGTCATCATCTTTATCTTTCTCCTTCCAGACGCAGGACCCGGCCGATAACGCCGGAAATCCGCTCCCAGTTTTCCGTCTCGAGCTCAAGCTGCTTCTGGCCGCGCTTGGTTATGGAATAAAACTTCGCCTTGCGATTGTTTTCAGACGTGCCCCACTCTGCCGTAATCCACCCCTGCTGTTGCAACCGCAGCAGCGACGTGTACACCGTTCCCTCGTTTAGCTGAAGAATGTCGCGACTCACCTGCTCGATCCGGCGTGCAATTCCAAATCCGTGCATCGGTCCAAGGGCGTGCAACGTCTTCAAGATCATCAGGTCCAGCGTGCCTTGCAGTACCTCGGATTTCTTTATGTCCATAGTCCGTTCCATTCCTGCTTTAGCATCGCCCATTCCGTTGCTCCCTTGGATTGACCAAATGAGCGTAGCATGCTTCCTGTGGAATGTCCACATGAGACGAGAATAAAGAATGCACGAAGCATGGCGGTCTCCGCGGCGTAAGAATTAGGCGGGCTTGGGCTCATCAGATAGTCGGGGAGGGCGCCGCTCTGGCAAGCGCGAGAATCGCCCCCGCAAACAGGAGCGTGTCGGCAAAGTAGTTGATTCCCTCTATCTCGACTCCGATCCCTGGTTCCGATAGCGCCCCGATCAAAACGGGTCCATAGATAACCAGGACCATCAGCAAAATCCAACCGCCGACAATGGATGCCACGGTCCGCGTTTTCCGGTTCAGCAGACCGCTTCCTCCAACGACGAGAAGAGCTGCGCCCGTTAGGCAGTCGATGAGCACGCGTCCCGGAACCCACGCCGGGATTTGTTTCAGCAGCGGAACTCCGGGCAGTCCCGTCGGGTGCAGAAAGTGTTCACTGCCAAAAACAATTGCGGCGATCGCGATCAATATGCGTCCAACAGTTATCAGCGCGGTCTTCGCTGGCCCGCGCCATCCGGGCGTTGCACAGGCTGCAAGAATCCAACCCGCGCCGCCGAATGACATCTCGCGGAAAACAATCGTCCACAGAATTCTGTTATGCGGGTCGCGCAGCGCTCCAGGGAAATGGATCATCGCGACAAACGAAAACATCATAATTCCGAAGAACAGGCCGGACCAGCGCGCTCCAATTGTGCTGGCGATACTCAACGACGCGGCGATCAACCCGCAGCCGACGAAATATACCCAAAACGAACGCCATGGCATGTAGCTCGGCACTATATTTATGACAAATTGTGGGGCGGAGAGATGTAGTGCGCCGAAGACCGCCAGCGGGATAGCGACACACAAATTGGTCAATGCCACGATCTTGTCCAGGCCGCGGGCCTGGGCGATGTCTTTTTTCGCTGCCCATCCTCCGATCAAGAAAATCGCGAGGCCGGCGGAGCACATTGCGACCGCGATGCGTGAGATTCCGAAGAACCTGGCGAGAATGGTCGGGTGCATAGATTTCTCGATTGGGTGAGCTTCAGATTCTATTACGAGAAGTGCTTTCGAAAGCGAGTTTGGTCCGCGACACTACTGTCAATGCGACCCCGGGGTAAGGGTACGAGCAGAAACTGTGGACGATAGCCGTTTGCCGATCCGTAAATCGTCTAGAAGAGCACGTAAAACAGGTTGCGAAGGTAACGGCAGACGTTCGCTAGCAGATTGCCTGCCATCGGCGATTTTCAACAAACGGTGGGCGGCCTACCCAAGCCGATCTTTGCTTGGGTAGGGGTTGGCTAATCATTCCTCACCGCTGAGGCACCGGCTGTAGTCGAGTCCCGGTTGCGGCAAAAAGAGTCGCCGGCCAGCGACGCGCCTGCGCGATACAGATGATGTGCAGGATGAAAAACACTGGCACGGCGAAAGTCGGAATGTAGCTCATGGGAAGAACGGTCATGGCTGCCGTAGAGATTCCATGCGGATCGATGACCCCTGCGAGGGTGCCCATGGCGAGAGCGTTGACTAAGTCGGCGATTCCCAGAAGTTGCCAGAAGATGAATCCTTTGCGATGCGCGGGGTTGGCGAGCCAAAGAGCCGCTATCGGTGCTGTCGCGCCGATGATGATGTCGCCCCATCCCGCGGACAAGGCGAAGTACGCGGGCAGAATTTTATAGCTGCCGAGCACGAGGAAAACAAATCCGGCGATGCGCATGCTTTGCACCAGCGTGACGGCGCGCGGACTTAGCGACAGAATGAACTGCCGAAATCCCGGGGATGATGCAAACCCAACCAGAAACAACACGATGGGCGTCACCACGGCGAGGCCGAGCGCGATCGGTGGTGTGTTAGGAGCATTTACGTAGAGGTGCACTGCGGAAGAGACCAGGGCAAAGACTAACCAGGCGACTAAAAGCCCGGCGCTCAGTTTGGCGTATTTGGACATGGCAAATCTCCTTATTCTGTGACCTTCGCGGTCACTTCATTGGTTAGGTTCAACAGCTCGTTCCAACGCTTGTTCCCGAACCGCGCACGTAATTTCTGCTGTATTTGTTCCCAGCGGGGAAGTGCGCGGTTGAATTGGGCCCTCCCAGCCTTGCTCAGGGAGAGCAATCGTTCCCGGTGGTCCTCGCCGGATCGACTCGCGATCCAGCCTCGGCGCTCCATGATCGCAAGCGTGCGGGTGAGGGTGGTGCTGTCGATGACCAGAATCTCCCCGAGCGTCCCTTGGGAAACTTCCCCGGCGAGGGACAAGGCTTGCAACAGAGTGAATTGCGTGGCTCTCAGGCCGAGTGGCCTCAGAGCCGCGTCATAGTGCTGGGTCAGCACCCGCGAAGCCCGGCGAAAACTGGCGCACATGCAGGAAAGAGCGAACGTGCCCGGCTTACTCATGTCTTAGTAGATGTATATACATCTATTACGATTCATAAAATAAGTGGGTGCTAGGTGCCGTATTGTGCGAAGGGGGTAAGAAAAAGCTTCGGAAGAACTTGCCCCGGGAGGCCCCCCAGCTGCCTTTGCTCTGGTGGAGATTGGAGAGGTTGAAGATCAACGGGATCGAGATTCCGTTCCTGCAGAGCAGTTTGCTCCCACTCTAGCCTAACGAACCCGGTAGGATAGGCACCCGTTACAGCCCATTAACCTTAAACCTTCGGCGCGGGACATCGGCGCTCGGGTCATCTTGTTTAGCTGCGTTTTCGATAGTGCACGCGGACGATCGTGAGCACCGATGAACCGTTCACCGGCGCCCACGTCGAGCATCACCCTCTGGCTTAATGGGAACCCATGTGCGAGCTGAAGAAGAGGAAGAAGTTGGAGCCAACTTCTATCGCCCTCCCTGCAGCTTCCGCATCATCCATCGCTTTTGACGAAGTAATGCCGCTACTCCCATCAGCTGCCGGCCAGTCGCTTTGGTCCATGATCAGCACCGGCCTGACTTCCCACCAAATCGGTGTCGTGTTGACGCGACTGTTGTCAACGACGTGATCATGGTTTGGCGTAGGCACGAATACCGGCATCGTTGGTGGGCCAGTCTTCCCCAACGCATTCAACGTCACCGATAGATCGACCGAAGAAGCGTGCATGGTGCAGGTACCAGGCACAGAGTTATTCGGATCCGGACACTGAGTTGAGACAAGCGGATGAGTTTTCCAGGCTTCGGGAACAAAGCCGAAAAGCTTGATAAGCGCAGCCCCTAGAACAGGGCCGCAGAGCTCACCCGGCCTTCCACCATTTGGGCAGGGCATCGCATCGTTCGGGTTCTGGTCATTATCAATTGAGAACATCGGAACGAACACGTACAGATGCGCCGTGTGTTTAATGTTTCCGCCAGCCGGGTCCTGGGTGGGCTCGGTAACTGGTTGGCAGATTGGCGTCTGCATTTCGTTGGGGTCGGACTGGGCCAACTTGCCATTGAAATCCAAATCCAAGAGAGGCTGATCGACACAATCGAAATTCTGCAAGTACGTGAACGTGACCAGCCGACTGTTTCCGAAGCCGTTGGTCTGATTGTCGGCTAATTGTGCCGATGCGCTACTCAGCGAGAGCGTTGTCAACGCGCAAGTCGCAAGCACCAGCAAGAGGCGGGCGAGCAGAGTTTGTACAAGTTGTCGGTATTTAGTTTGTAAGCGGATCATGTCATTCTTCCTTTCATAAGAATCAACTGGGAGCGCTAGAACTTTAGGCTTAATAAGTACTGGACCAGGTCACTCTTCTCGCTGTCGGAGAGCCCGAGGTTCATGCACTTGTCGTAATGGTTGACTACCGCATTCAAATCAGCGAAGCGCCCGTCGTGATAGAAGCCGCCTGTGAAATGGGTAGAGAGTGCACCAATCGGCGAGGTTCGATAGCGGTGGTCAGGTCCGCGATCAGCTTGAAAGCTATCGATGCAAACGTCGCTGGGCTGATGCAGATTCCAGCCAGGCTCAGTCCACAATGGCTCGGCATGACAGTTGTTGCATCCGGCCTTGCCGCTGAATAGCTCGTCACCCCTTGCAGCGGCCGCCTTATCAAACGTCACCGTCGGGTTCGGGGCAGGAATCGATAATTGATAGAGCTGCAGGGCTGCAAGCTTGGAAGTAATGAGATCATCATCGGGATTGATGTGCGGCAGGTCCCCAAAACCATGTGCTGCGGCAATCGGAAATTGCGCAGCGTCGTTCAGCCGGGGATCGAAGAATCTGCCTTTTCCGTGCATCTCAAGGGTGGCGACGAAAGCATTCCAGTGCGGAACGGAACCCCAACCAATCCAGGTATGGAGATTGACTCCGCCGAGACCAAAAGCTGGAGGAATCAGCGACGCGCCCGACACGTTAGTTCCCGTGACAGCTCCATCGGTGACTTGCTGTGGGTTGAATGCTTTTCCATCCAGCGCCAGTTCGGCGTCGAATTTTCCAGGGCCCCAACTGTTCAGCACCTTTCTTACAGTGGCCTGATCGGTTGATAGAAGATCGGCAAAAGCACTGAGATCGGGCGCAAGAGCGATGATTCCTCCAACATTCAGATCGCGATTCGGCCAGCCGTCCAGGCGATGGCCGATGCAGCCGGTGCCGGGGTTGGGATTGATTTGCCCCGCGCAGAGAGCAGGGTTGGAGTTGTCAACGGTCGAGTGACACAGCGCACACTGAATGCCGACCGACTTCAATGTTCCGGAAGAGTTAAAAAAACCGGTAAGCCCAACCACCGCGTTCAACTTGAGGAGGGCGAGCGTGACCGCAGGATCACTGAGGTTGACCTTACCGTGCTCGATCTGCTGCACTAAATTGCTGGGCAGTGCATCTACATCTACCTTCAGGCCAACTGCCAATGCAGTCTTGGGACTCACTCCGGGACCAACCCCGCCAAACTTTGCGCCCTCGATTGCCTGATGTAGTTTCAGCGTGTCTCCCCAGAATGTCTGGTCGCCGAACGTATCGAAGCGGAAGGCCTGCTCTCCCTGCTCTACTTTCTGAGCGGCGTTCTCGACAACCGGGTTGCGTTTTGTGCTTTCCGCATTTACCGGCGCTGAACGACTCATTGCAGTAATGACGACGATCAACAAAGCTGCGACCGTCACGAGTATCTGAATCTGAACTTTTGGTTGCGACATTGAGGAACCTCCTGGATTTTCAAAAAGTGGTGGACTCAAGGGCAGCTCTGGCGCCGCGAAAAATATGTTCGAGAGCTGGGCCGCGGTGTCCCTTAGGTGAACTGCTTTCGGGCCAACTGGTGCGCGCCTCGCCTACCGGGTATGTGATAAGGAGGACCTCTCGAAAGCCAACGGAAACGTTCTGTCCTCTCCAACCGACTTCCTCAATCTTTCCCTGAACCTCTGCCTGTCCGATAATCGAGATATCAGGATTGGATCCTGGTCCTCGAAGCGTGGCACTTCACAGGCGAGAGATTTGCGAACGGTGAGAGTGGTGTGGGCGAGAATCCGTTGCAGAGTGATGGTCTAAGAAATGTAAACAAATTGCTAAATTCCTGTCATCGAAAGGAGGGGCAAGCTCTGAGCGGAGTCGGGGGATAAGTCGGGGGATAAGGCACTTGAGCATTGCCATTCTGTTACTGAAGAGGTCGATGGTAACTGTTCGTGCCACCTTGGGTGCGCCGAGTTTAGCGTCACGGATGCCTTGCAGGGCGGCAGAGTTCCAATGAATCACCAAGGACTGCGCGCGTAAGTCTCCTGGGAAAATGCACAGGCCGCATAAAATCAAGGCTAATCCAGCGGACAAACGGCAGCATGTATTCCGGCCCGGCCTCATTTTCGCCCGAGAGCTGGAGTAGTATTGTTGCCCTCCTCTGCCAACCACGATTTCCAGAGTCCAATGTAAAACTTAGGATTACGGTCAAATAGATACATAGTCGGTGCGAAATCACCGTACTTGCCAAACGTTTCAGCGAGAGAAATTACCGCTAAGTAGCGGATGTACCCGTCTGAATCATCCAGCCGTCTGACAAAGGCCTCTGCGTAAGCTGGGCTCTTCATCGATCGCAGTGCTTGCATCGCCCCGATTCGAATGGATAGTAGTTTGGAACCACTCAGCTCTTCGAGGGCGGACAGTGCTCGCTCATCGCGTATCTCTCCCAGCTCGGTACCAATACTCAGAATAGAGCTCGGAGCCGAATCCGCCGAGTAGCCGCGGAGATAAGTACGCAGGCTTTCGACGTGGGCTACCTCTCCGGTCTTAATCAATACCGCGTGAGCGGCGAACGCAATCTCCGGATCTGCCGAACTGCTCAGTGGAACCAACCTAGAGATTGTTGCCGGGCTAAGACTCGAAAAGCCTTGCAGCAATTTCATGGCGTTTATCTGGTCATCACGAGTCGTCTGATGGACAACATTCGCTAGGGTCGATTCCAGCTTTTGTAGTCCTGCATCTGAGGACTCCACAGGCAAAAAAGTAAATGGGGTCGCGCCTAGGAATGGATCAGCTAGGACGTAGATGGAGGATCCGATTGACCTCAGAAACATGATGGCCCTCTCTCCGCTCACAAGCTGATCGTTCTCGAATTCTAAGTTGAAGCTAGACGAAACGGTTGCAACTGACTTATACGATTTATTAACTCGGAGTGTGGCGACGTCATGGAGAACACGGCCCCCGTCATTGTCGGCCCCTTCCGAACCGGTCATTTGGACCGACTCCACTGAGCAGTCACAAACGAGATCGGACTGATCAAAAAGCATCGTGACATTCTGTGTCCCTGGCGTGGGCGCAATCGCCGCCCACGTCGGGACACATAGTACGCATGTCGCTATCCACAATTGGTGTGTCATCATTTGGCTCCTACTTACCTAGTCGGAGACGTTATTCACCTATGGACGACTTGTAAAACCGACTCAGTGTCGCCAGGCAGCACGTCTGTCAGTGCACGGTACGCAGCATAGCTGATGGCTTTCTCTTTGTTCTCCAGTGTTCCGCGGCACCTTCCGCGGCGAAAGCCTTTGCAATACCTGCTTCGATTCCTTTTGAAGCGCCTGGCACTATCGCAACGTTATTGTCGAGCCGTTTCATGATGGGTTCCTTTCCTCTATGCGATTTGCCCGCTGACCGTTTCACCCGTTCGTAAATGGACCCCTGTTCTTCCGATGGCTGCAGGGACACGCTCCGCTTGATAAAGGCTTTGCTAAAAGCATCTTTGACAGAGTGATTCCCCCGTTTCAGCCAGGACTGCAGGCGACCACCGCGGCCTGGGCCGTTTTTGGAGCCGCGCGCCGCTGGTTTCAGACCCCCAACCGTGTCCCCGCCGAGGAGATGGCAGCCCGGATTGAAACCATGGTGAGTCCGGTCCTTTTCGGCGCCTCTCAATAGCTTGCCCTCTCAATAATTCAAAAACTGGCAATAACCATCGGACGGAACAAGGTTCAGGCACCAGGCAGCCGTCCGTGTGTATAGGGTCGTTAAGGGCGGGCCCACCGGCCCGAGATGGAGTTCCGATGGTGTACACCTATAGGGGCGCAAACAAGCAAATTATGTTAACTTATAGGTGTACATAATCCAGTTAAATATTTACCTATAGGCGAACATTAATTCGCACTGTGTACACCCATAGGCTCACATTATTGGGACGAGGTGGAAAGTATGCGCCCTGAATTCAAAAGATTACGAATCAAACAGATCTACCGAGCGTTGGAACCATTCGCGGCTGCAAAAGACTCGCCACGTCCCCAGAAAGGGTGGCTTCGTGCCGTCCGCGAGGCGACCGGGATTACTGTACGGCAGATGGCAATGCGACTTAAGAAAGCTCCTACTCTGGTTGCGAAGCTTGAGAAATCTGAAGCTGAATATCGCATCACGTTGGGAAGCCTCCGCGATGCTGCGGATGCTCTTGGCTGTCGGCTTGTCTATGCCATCGTCCCAAAAACCGGAAGCATTCAGGAACTTGCGGAGGAGCGTGCGAGAACCAAAGCCGCTGAAAACGTCCGCGCGGTTGAGCACAGCATGGCGTTGGAGGGCCAAGCCGTTGGAGGAGTGCCAGAGAAAATCGAGGAAGAAACGAGACGAATCCTGAAGCGAACCGGAAAAAAGTGACGACAATTACGGCAACCAGCGACGGCAACACGCCCCTCTCGCCGGACGAACTTTCGGACCTCATTCCGAATCTCGCAACCAAGGAAGAACTGAACGAGTGGGAGCGGGAGAACATTCTGCTTGCCAGGGACTGGGCGATCGCAGACCGCACTAGTTCAGTTGATATGGCCTCTGACGAGTACGTCCGAAAGCTCCACGGGAAGATGTTCGACCAAACGTGGAAGTGGGCGGGCGAGTATCGATGCACCGAAAAAAACATCGGAGTTCCATCCCATGACATTCGGGAGAGACTAGTGGCGCTGTTCGGTGACGTTCGCTATTGGATTGAGAACAGCACATACTCACTCGATGAGACAAGCATTCGATTTCATCATAGCCTTGTACTCATCCACCCATTTCCGAACGGTAATGGCAGACATGCCCGGCTAATCGCAGACGTACTTGCAATGAAGCTTGGCCGTCCTGAATTTACGTGGGGTTCGACTAATCTCGTCAAAGAAGGCGAAGCACGCAATAAATATCTGGAAGCGATTAGAACAGCGGATAATGGCGACATCCAGCCACTTCTCAAGTTCGCCCGATCATGATCCGTAGCTGCTCCTGATCGCGGTAGCGTTCGGCTTCGGATGACCGTGATGGGAAGCAGGATGGGCGTCGTAAGGCGGGTGACCCGCCCTTTTTTTGTCCGAGCCCTACCGCGACTGAAGGCGCCCCATCATTCGCCCTTGGTGGGCGGAAGAAAAGATTTTAGAAGGATTTGGTGGAGGCGGCGGGAGTCGAACCCGCGTCCGAAAATGTTACTGGTCAAGAGACTACATGCTTATTCGCGTTCATGCCCTTGGCATTACCCAAAGACGTTCGCAGCCGCCGCTCAGAACGGACAAGAAACGGATGCCGCTAGCCTGAGATCTTAGCCTCCCGGCCCAGACGTAGCCGGGAAGAGCAGCCCGCTGTGTGACGTCCGCTCGCAGCCCACGGGCGAAGCTGCGGAAGACGGCAACTTAATTAATTAAGCTGCGTATGCCATCTGTTGATTGGCAATTATCATTTTGCCCTCGATT
>Ga0157372_10002148_pt1 | contig 21437 bp, 17 predicted proteins | sample C55metaG_FD_115307 | JGI IMG/M metagenome (GOLD analysis project Ga0157372, IMG submission 115307) | Corn rhizosphere microbial communities from Kellogg Biological Station, Michigan, USA - C5-5 metaG | ecosystem: Host-associated > Plants > Roots > Rhizosphere > Soil | place: USA: Michigan... | reverse complement strand
CGCCAAATCTCCCAATGCAAAGGCCATCGTTATGGGTAAAGGCAGCGCTCCGATGATACTGGATGCAAAGGGGCAATAATATAACTATGAGATCGCAGGTTGAGATCAGACAAGCTACGGCAGAGGATGCGGCCATGATAGCGGACATGAGCCGCCGAACCTTTTATGAGACCTTTTCACATCAGAATACACCCGGGGACATTGCGCTGTATATGGACAAGCAGTTCACCCGCGAGAGCCTTATAGCCGAGGTCGGAGCGCCCGGCAATACGTTCCTGGTAGCCTGGCTGGAAGAGCAGCCGGTGGGGTATGTGCGTCTGCTGGAACATGCGCCGCCGCCCGGAATGGGAGAGGGACCTGCCATCGAGATCGTACGTCTCTATGCCGGGCAATCCGTTATCGGAAAAGGAATAGGCCGGGCCCTGATGCAATCTTCTATCGACCTGGCGCGTGGGAAGGGAATACACTGGATATGGCTGGGCGTATGGGAGCATAACCACCGGGCCATCGCTTTCTACACCAAATGGGGATTTGAGAAGTTCGGGGATCATCCCTTTGTTCTCGGCACGGATAAACAGACGGACTGGTGGATGAAAAGGAAGCTATAGCTCCGCCCGGACCATCTGCTGCAGCCTTTCTTTTTTCTCCGGCCATTCATCATCGATGATGCTAAAGACTACCGTGTCGCGGCGGGAGCCGTCGTTGCGGATGGCGAATTTGCGCAGCACGCCTTCTTTGATGCCGCCGATCTTTTCCACGGCCCGTTGGCTGCGGATGTTCTGATGCGCTACCCGGAATTCCACCCGGTGCAGGTGCAGATGCTCGAAAGCGTATTGCAGCAGCAGGAGCTTGCATTCTTTATTATAAACCTTGCCCCAAACGTCGGGGATATACCAGGTGTGACCGATCTCCAGTCTTTTGTCCTTCCATGCCACGTTAAAAAACCGGGACATGCCGATGATGCTGCCGCGCAGCAAAGGTATTTCACCGGGGCGGGGGGCATTGCCGTCACCTGCGGTGCGGACAATAAAGGCACGGCCGTCGAGCTCCGGCAGACGCAAGGCTTCGTCAAAATAAGCGTCAAACCGGCTGTCATAGGCGTCGTCGATCAGCAGCGTCTTTGTGAATTCCCATAACCGCGGGTCCTTTGCCAGCGGGCGGATCAACTCTCTGTCCTCTTCCCGTGCAGGTTGAAGAAAGACTGTCTGTCCCCTTAAAAAAGGTGGATTGGCATCAGTGTCGTAAGGGAATACATTGGGCATATCATCATCCGTTTGAATATCAAACATACCATATCCTGACGGGCCAGGGATAGGCCAGATACGAGAAAGAGGAGGGGCCAGCACATGTCAATCTACCAATTGAAAGCTGTCCTGCAGCCGGATGTCATCGGAAGCGCTGCCGATGAAGAGCTGGAATTCTCCCGGCTGTGTGATGAGCTCGAGCTTGTCGTTATAGAAGGCCAGCTTGGACCTGTCGATCGTAAAGCTGATCTTTTTTGTTTCGCCGGGCGCAAGGTTTACTTTGGCAAAATCCTTTAGCTCCTTCACCGGTCTCAGCGGTTGTGCTACCACGTCTCTCAGATAGAGCTGTACCGTCTCTTCGCCGGTGTATTTACCCGTGTTCTGTACATCGAGCGTGACCGTGATCGACTCGTTGTCGTGTAAAGATTTTTTGCTTAACGTCAGGTTGCCGTATTTAAAATCCGTGTAGCTAAGACCGTACCCAAACGCATAGCGGGGGCTGTTATACAGGTCGATGTAGGCGGACACGTAGTTAACATCTTTTTCGTCCTTTGCCGGCCGGCCCGTATTGAGATGATTGTAATAGATAGGGATCTGTCCTATCTCTCTGGGAAAGGTCACCGGTAATTTGCCGGAAGGGTTGTATTTGCCGAAGAGGACATCGGCTATGGCGTTGCCGGCCTGATTGCCCAGCCACCAGGTGTAGAGGATAGCCGGTATGTGTTCAGCCGTCCAGCTGAAGATCATGGGCCGTCCCGCCATCAGCAGGACGACCACAGGTTTGCCCGTGGCCTGTATGGCTTTGATCAGCTCTTCCTGTACACCGGGCAGGTGTATATCTGCCTTGCTTTTTGCCTCGCCTGTCATATCGCCTCTCTCACCCATGGCCATGATGACCACATCCGCCTGCCGGGCTTTCTGCAGCGCTTCCGTGAACCCTGCACGGCTGGTGTCCGTGATATCGCAGCCTTTGGCGTAGAGCAGCCGGGCGCCGCCCGCCTGTTGCTGCACTCCTTCATAGAGGGAGACGACGTCTTTTTCAGCGCCGATGTCCAGGGACCAGAAACCTTTCATATCCTTTTTTGAATGCACCAGGGGACCTATGAGGGCGATGGATCGCAGGTGGGTGGAGAGGGGCAGGAGATGGCCTTCGTTCTTTAATAATACGATGCTTTTATCGGCCATCTCACGGGCTGCCCGGACATGCTCTGCCTTGTTGAGAGTGGCTTTTTCCCTGTCCGCATTGCTGAAGCGGTAGGGGTCATCGAAGAGCCCTAATTCAAATTTTTTATGAAGGATCCTTTTTACCGCGTCGTCGATAAGGCTCATCGGGACCTTGCCCTGTTGTACCAGGCCGGAGAGGCTGGTGATATAGCTTCGGCTCTCCATATCCATGTCGCAGCCGGCGGTGAGGGCCACCTGGGCCGCCTGTTCCCTATCGGCGACATAACCATGCGGTATCATTTCACCGACCGAGCCCCAGTCGCTGACGACGAAGCCGGAAAAATGCCACTGGCCTTTGAGGATGTCCCTCAGCAGATAGCGGTTACCTGTGGCGGGAGTGCCGTTGAGATCGTTGAAGGAGTCCATGAAGGTGGCGGCGCCTGCATCCAGGGCTGCTTTGAAGGGAGGCAAATATATTTCCCACAGGGTGCGGAGGCTCATGTCCACGCTGTTGTAATCACGACCGCCGATGGCGGCGCCGTAGGCGGCAAAGTGTTTGGCGCAGGCCATGACTGCATCGAGGCTGCCAAGGCCATTACCCTGGAAACCTTTGACCCGGGCGCGGGCTATACAGGCGCCCAGATACGGATCTTCGCCTGCTCCTTCCATGATACGTCCCCAGCGGGGATCCCTCGCGATGTCTACCATGGGAGCGAATGTCCAGTGGACGCCGCCGGCCGCAGCTTCCGTGGCGGCTACCCGTGCCGACTGCTGTATAGCGGACATGTCCCAGCTGGCGGCTTCCGCCAGCGGTATGGGAAAGGTGATGCTGTATCCATGGATGACATCCTGCCCAAACAGCAGGGGTATCTTAAGACGGCTGTCCATGGCGGCCTGCTGGAAGGCCCTTGTGTGCGCCACGCCCGTAATGTTCAATATAGAACCTACTTTTCCCTGGCGGATGGCGGCCATCTTGTCCTCTACGTCCTTTGTAACGGGACCTGTGGCTTCCCAGTCGCCGTTGTACTGGTTGAGCTGGCCGATCTTTTCATCCAGGGTCATTTTTTTCAGGAGGTCGTCGACCTTCTGGTCGATGGATTGCGCGAACACCGGGGCAGACAGGACGAGCAGGTAAGGCAGGAAGAAGAGCTTGCTCATATGACTAACGTTTCAATAGTTTGCTATTTACGATTTTTTCCATGATCTCTTCCTTCTGGTATTTGCTGATGGGCACCTGGTGGTGAAGGACGTGGAGAATATTCCCCTCGATGGAGTTGATTTTCCCAATGGCGACCACATAAGATTTATGAGGCTGGATAAAGGAGCCCTGTGGCAACTTCTCCTGTATCATTTTAAGGGTCAGGTGGGTGATGACCTTTTTCTCACGGGTATAGATAGCTACATAGTTTTCCAGGGCTTCTACAAAAAGGATGTCGGCGAAATTGATCTTCTCCAGCTTGCTGTCCGCCTTGACAAAAATATAGTCTTCCCCTACTGCCGGTGTCTGCTGTCCGCGAAAATAGTCGAAGGTCTTGTTGGCCGCCCGAAGAAACCGCTCGAAGGAGATGGGTTTCAGAAGATAATCCAGCACTTCCAGCTCGAAACCCTGCAAAGCATATTTTTCATAGGCCGTCGTGAAGATGACCTTAGGGGCGTCCGTGATATTTTTCAGGAAGTCGATGCCCGTGACATAGGGCATTTCGATGTCCAGGAACAGCAGATCTGCCGGTGCTTTTTTCAGCAGCGAGTTCAGCTCTAGGGCATTCTCGCATACCCCCGTCAATTCCAAAAAATCTATCTGCTCGATATAGCCTTGCAGACCTTTGCGGGCAAAGGGTTCGTCGTCCGTGACAATACATTTTATCTTATCGCTCATAGTGTGATTTTTAGATCTGCCCGGAATTCCCTTTCTGTCTTTTCTATCCGCAGCATATGTTTTTCGGGGTACAGGAGCTGCAGTCTTCTGCGCAGGTTCTCCAGCCCGATGCCGCCGGCTTTTGGAGCGGGTACTGCTATCTCCGTCGGGATGGCATTGGCGACATGAAAACAAAGCATATCGTTGTCAAGGCAGGCCTCGATCTGTATCCAGTATTCCCCTCCCACATATTTAAAAGCGTTCTCTACCAGGGGGAGCATCAGCAGGGGGTAGACCTGCTGGCCGTTGAGCCTGTTATCGAAATGTACGGAAAGCTGTAGCTTTTCGGAACTGCGGATCTCCTGCAGCTCGATAAAATTCCGGAGATAGCGTACTTCCTGACTCACAGGTACTGTCTGCTGCTGATCGTAAAGCTGGTAGCGCAGCAGCTCGGAGAATTTCTCCACGCTCTTTTTTGCCTCGGCCACGTTCTCGTCCATCTGGAAATAGATCGTATTGAGAGCGTTGAAAAGGAAGTGAGGATGGTATTGGGCTTTCAGGAACTTCAGCTCCGTCTGGAGCTTGTCGTTGGTGATCTTTTCCAGCTGTATCTTTCCGTCGATGTAGGCTTTCAGAAAAGTGCGGCTACGCATGATGCCATAATAGATGAGGACATAGAGCAGGGGGATGGTATTGATATCCGCCACGTCATACCATTGGGCGCCGTCATCCGTCAGGGCTGCGAAGGAAAGGAGAAAGGCATTCTGGAAGAGAAGGTTTACCAGGAATACATAGGCCAGCTCGCGGAAGATGCGACGGCTGCTGTAGCGTTCGTGCGCCCAGCGTTTGTCAAACCAGCGGAAGAGCCTTTCGAACACCCAAACGAGCAGATAGCTGATGAGAATGCAATAGCTGACCTCGAGAGCGGTCATGCCCCATCTTTTTCTTTCCCAGAATTTCATGCCTGTCACCGAATCCAGCAGCAGACGGATGGTGAAGTAGATCGTCAGTCCGAACAGGGGCGGGAACAGGTATTTCCAGGAACGATTGCGCACAAAGTGATTTTTAGCAAGTTACAGTATATTTTTTAGCAAAGGGGTTCTTCTTAACAATCCCGCGGAAAGGGTGTAGGTGACCAGGATCGTCAGCAATGTCAGCAGTAAGAATTTTAACAGGAGGGGCCAGTGGAGGCCGATCATGAGCTTGGATAGCACTATCAGCACGGGTGTATGGAATACGTATACGGCAAATGCATTGGCGGAGAAAAGCCGGGCCAGCCGGCCCTGCCGGTTGAATCGTTCGCGGAACCATGTAAGGAGGAAGAGAGAGATGCCTACGCCGGAGACCTGGTCCCGGAGACAGTCTACCAGGCTCTGCCAGTGGACGCCACCCCGATAGGGAGTAAGGTCTCCTTTGAGCGCGCCGCCAAGCAATATGCCTCCTATCCAGAGGATGAGACCGCCGATGATGGCCACCCACCCCCAATACCTTCCTGTGGCCAGGGGAAGCTTCTTCAGCCAATCGCCTCTGTAGGCCAGGATGCCGGCGCTGAAGAAAAAGACATATTGGGAAAAATAGCAGAACTGGAGATTGTAGAAGCTGGCGCCATTGGGCCAGGGAATCCGCACCAGGAAGCTGGCGGCCGTGATAAGGGCAATGAAGATCCAGATGGATTGCTGCCGGGGAAGCTGGGTCTTCAGCCGGCGGAGCCATTTGGCTGCCCCGGGACGGCGATCGAGCACCCGGAACAAAGCATATGCCAGGCAAAAAAGAAGGAGCGCTTCGCAAAACCACAGAGGACCCGTGCCGCCGAGCCACCAGCCTCTCTGAATATAGCGACCGTAGAGCTCTCCAAAGCTGTTCCAGGGAGCCTGCTTGTCGAAGAGGAAGATGCAGTAGACCGAAATAGGCTGCAGCAGGAATACAAAAAAGAGAAGGGGGAGGCCCAGTCTGAAGGCGCGGTCCTTTAAAAATTTAACAAACCCCTTGGTATCGTAGGCCCTGGGTACAAAATAGCCTGCGATAAAGAACAGGAAGCCCATAAAAAAGGATTGGAGAAAGACCTGGTAGGTGGCGAAGGTAAAGGTCTCGGGCAGACTGACTTTGGTATCTTCCATAAAGTACCAGCTGCCTAAGTGACTGTATGTTACCGCTGCGTGCATGCTGAGCACCAGCATGATCATTACCCAGCGGAGGTTATCGATATAGAGCAGGCGGTGGATGCCTTCCCGGGCGGGAGCGGCTTTGGCGGAAGGGGCGGTTGCGATAGCGTCTGTGGCAATGGTGGCGCTGTAAGGGAATGTTGGCATGGCGTTGATTTTTATGACCTAAAGCTAATTTCCAGGGGCGCCGGAAGAAAATTTCTTTGACGCCTGGACATTTTGGTGGGGCCAATGGACCAAGGGTCCATCGCCCGAAGGGCCATCATCAGACATTTTCGGCCGGGAATACTTTCCCCGAACATTCGAAGGCCGAATATAATGGACCAAGGGTCCATCGCCCGAAGGGCCGGGCGGCCCGAGGCATAGCTTTTGAGTCCCAAATTTCAAGGACAACACCTGGCAATAACTTAAAAACTTGATTGTATGAAAGATGAAATGACTACATTGGCCACCGTGCTGGAAAAGCTCCGGCTTCGAATGGCCGACACCGAGTTCCGGTGGACGCCTGAGGGGTTCACGGCGGGGAAAGGCAAGATATATCAGCCCGAAGACCTGGCAATCCTGAAGACGTATCGTTTTGAAGGGGAATCCGATCCTGCAGATTCATCTATATTATATGTGATAGAAGCCAATGATAATCTCATCGGGTATAGCCTGGATGCTTATGGTACCTATAGCAACCATGAGGATGAAGAGGGGTATGATAATTTTATCAGGAGAATACCCGTCCGTGATCACGGGCCTCAGATATTGCAGGAGATTTGATGAAAAAAGACCGCCCCCATGTAAAAAAGTAGGGTCGGCTTTTTTTCGCATCATGTCCTGATTGGCGAGGCCAATCAGGGGAGAAAGAGGGCAGGGCAGTGCCCTCTCTTTTTTAGAGAATGATGATCAGGAGCAGGATGATAATGATGAGAGCGCCGACAGAAATATAGACACCTGTAACATATCTTGCTTCCCGGTGCATGCTTTTGAGCTCCTTCCGGAGCGCTCTGCGGTCTTCTTTTGTCAAAGTGGATTTGTCCATTGCCTTGATCTCTTCCACTCTTGACTTTATTTCTTCCAGGCGAGCCTCCTTTTGTTCTTTGGTCATATGGGCTATAGCGTCTTTTGAAAGAGGCACATAAGGATCCGGCGTTTTATCAGCGGCGCGCATATTCAATGCAGGCAGCATGAACAGAGCCAGTAAAAGAGGCAGGTAATACCGTAACTTTTTCATTGTTGATGGTTTTAAATTTAAACGATGTGCAATTCCAAGAGAACGTTTAAAAAACCCGTGCCACCCGCCAAGTATTTGTAAGAGAATGTCCATAGAATGGATCTTTCGAGAAATGTAAACCGTTCTATGGAAAGGTCTAATGTCCGTCCTTCAGACGGGCCGCCTTTGGCGGCTTGAAAACAATTGGGATTTTTACGATAGAGACACCGAAAAAGTGTGGAATTTTCTCCACACTTTTCCATCTAACGTCTCGGCCCTTGTTAAAAACTAAAAAAATTAATTTTTATGTAACCACAGTTTTACAATGGAATTAGTGATTTCCACCAATTCTCCAAAGGAATCCGGCTTGTGGAGGAAACAACTGGCACCTAATTCGTAAGAAGTCTTACGGTCCTGATTCAAGGTGGAGGTGGTCAGCACGATAATGGGAATTTGACTGAACTTTTTATTGCCCCTGATCTCTTTCAGGGCTTGAAGTCCCAACATTCCAGGCATGTTCAGATCCAATAAGATAAGGGCTGGAAAGTCGTATTCTTCCGAATGCAGGTTTTCCAATAAGGTTTCGGCATTCTCGATGAAGACATAGTCGATCTGGGGACTGTTCTCCAGAAAGGCATCCAGGATAATCTGCCGGTCGTCCGGATCATCGTCTACAATGAAAATGAGAGGTTGCAAGTTGCTTTTCATGATGATAATAAATCTAAACGGTGATAAATCCAACCGGCTGCTATAAGGGTCCAAAATCTGGTAAGTTCCTAATACTAGAACCTTGCCAAACTATAATACAATATAGTGTAAACACTGATAATTTTTAGATCGATAAACCATAAATTTGAAGACCAATCAAAATATCCTTACATGCCTACAAATACGAAAGCTGCTAAAAAAAGTAAAACCGCTAGTAAACCTACTATCGCTAATGGCAGCAACAACGGCTCTTTGCACTGGGCCGAAACCTCCCCGGATGAGTCGCTTGTAAATGACAAAGAGCTGTTGCGTATCCTCATGCAGGTGCGTAATGGCAATTTCAGCGTGCGTATGCCTATCGACGAGACGGGTATAAAAGGTAAGATATGCGATACGCTGAACGAGATAATTTCCCTGAATGAGGAAATGATGCGGGAGTTCACCAAAGCCGGCAATACCATCGGCAAGCAGGGGAAGCTGACGCAGCGGATAGAGGTTCCCAATGCGAAGGGCTCCTGGGCGACGGGTGTGGACTCGCTGAATTCCATGATCTCCGACCTCGTGCATCCTACTATCGAGATCGCACATGTGATCAGCTCCGTGGCAAAGGGCAATCTGTCACAGAACATGCCGCTGGAGATAGGAGGGCATACCTTACAGGGAGAATTCTCCCGCATTGCCCGTGAAGTGAATGACATGGTGAAGCAGCTGAACCTCTTCTCCATGGAAGTGACCCGTGTGGCGCGTGAGGTGGGGTCGGAAGGGAAATTGGGCGGACAGGCCAAGGTAAAAGGTGTGGCCGGCGTATGGAAAGACCTTACCGACTCGGTGAACCTGATGGCGGGCAATCTGACCGCGCAGGTACGTAATATCGCCGATGTGACGACAGCCATTGCCAAGGGCGACCTTTCAAAGAAGATCACGGTGGACGTGAAAGGAGAGATCCTGGAGCTGAAGAATACGATCAATACCCTGGTGGACCAGCTGAACTCCTTCTCTTCGGAAGTGACGCGGGTGGCGTTGGAAGTGGGTACAGAGGGGAAATTAGGCGGACAGGCTCACGTGCGGGGGGTAGGCGGTACCTGGAAGGACCTTACCGACTCCGTCAATGCCATGGCCTCTAACCTGACCGGTCAGGTGCGTAATATCGCGGAGGTGACGACGGCCGTGGCGAAGGGCGACCTTTCCCGCAAGATCACGGTGGACGTGAAGGGAGAGATCCTTGAATTGAAGAATACGATCAATACGATGGTGGACCAGCTGAACTCCTTCTCTTCGGAAGTGACGCGTGTGGCGCGTGAGGTGGGTTCGGAAGGTAAGCTGGGCGGCCAGGCCGATGTGCCGGGTGTGGGTGGTACATGGAAGGACCTTACCGACTCGGTGAACAAGATGGCGTCCAACCTTACATCGCAGGTGCGCAATATTGCGGAGGTGACGACGGCCGTGGCTACAGGTGACCTTTCCCGTAAGATCGATGTGGACGTGAAAGGCGAGATACTGGAGCTGAAGAATACGATCAATACGATGGTGGACCAGCTGAACTCCTTCTCTTCGGAAGTAACGCGTGTGGCCCGTGAAGTGGGTTCGGAAGGTAAATTGGGTGGTCAGGCCGCTGTGGAAGGGGTAGGAGGCGTATGGAAGGACCTTACCGACTCCGTGAATGGTATGGCCAGTAACCTGACCGGCCAGGTGCGCAATATTGCGGAGGTGACGACGGCCGTGGCGAAGGGTGACCTTTCCCGTAAGATCACGGTTGACGTAAAAGGCGAGATCCTGGAATTGAAGAATACGATCAATACGATAGTGGACCAGCTGAACTCGTTTGGCTCGGAAGTGACGCGTGTGGCGCGTGAGGTGGGTTCGGAAGGTAAGCTGGGCGGTCAGGCCGACGTGCCGGGTGTAGGTGGTACCTGGAAGGACCTTACGGACTCGGTGAACAAGATGGCGGGCAACCTGACGGCGCAGGTGCGCAATATCGCGGAAGTGACAACGGCCGTGGCCAACGGTGACCTTTCCCGCAAGATCACGGTGGACGTACAGGGTGAGATCCTGGAATTGAAGAATACGATCAATACGATGGTCGACCAGCTTCGCGGCTTTGCTTCGGAAGTGACGCGTGTGGCTCGTGAGGTTGGAACAGAAGGTAAGCTGGGTGGACAGGCCTTTGTGCCCGGTGTGGCCGGTACCTGGAAGGACCTTACCGACTCCGTGAACCAGATGGCGGGCAATCTGACGGCACAGGTGCGTAACATCGCCGAGGTGGCCATTGCCGTGGCCAACGGGGACATGTCGAAGAAGATCACCGTGGACGTGCGCGGAGAGATCCTCCAGCTGAAAGAGACCCTCAATACGATGGTGGACCAGCTGCGCGCCTTTGCTTCGGAGGTGACGCGTGTGGCGCGTGAGGTGGGTACGGACGGTAAATTGGGCGGTCAGGCCTTTGTGCCGGGAGTGGCTGGTACCTGGAAGGACCTTACCGACTCCGTGAACTCGATGACGGGCAACCTGACGGCGCAGGTGCGCAATATCGCGGAAGTGACCAAGGCCGTGGCTTCCGGTGACCTGTCCAAGACCGTGGCCATCGACGTAAAGGGAGAGATCCTGGACTTGAAGAATACGATCAATGTGATGGTGGAGCAGCTGAACTCCTTTGCCTTCGAGGTGACGCGTGTGGCCCGTGAGGTGGGTACGGAAGGGAAATTGGGCGGACAGGCGGAGGTAAGGGGCGTGGCCGGTACCTGGAAGGACCTTACGGACTCGGTGAACATGATGGCCTCCAACCTTACCAACCAGGTGCGTGGCATCGCCAAGGTAGTGACGGCCGTGGCGACGGGCAACCTGAAACAGAAACTCTCTATCGTCAGCCGCGGAGAAGTAGCTCAGCTGACGGATACTATCAACGAGATGATCGATACGCTGGCAACCTTTGCCGACCAGGTGACGACGGTGGCACGTGAGGTGGGTGTCGAAGGTCGATTGGGTGGACAGGCCAGCGTACCGGGCGCATCGGGTATATGGAAGAACCTGACAGAAAATGTGAATCAGCTGGCGCAGAATCTCACCACACAGGTGCGATCCATTTCGGAGGTGGCCTCTGCCGTAACCAAGGGCGACCTTACCCGTACCATCCGCGTGGAAGCAAAGGGCGAGGTGGAAGCCTTGAAGGATACCATCAACCAGATGATCGCCAACCTGAAGGAGACCACGCTCCGCAACCAGGAGCAGGACTGGCTCAAGTCCAACCTGGCAAAGTTCACACAGATGCTGCAGGGGCAGAAAGATCTCAATACCGTGACGCAGCGTATCCTCTCGGAGCTGGCGCAGGTGGTGATCGCCCACTACGGCGCTTTCTATATCCTCAAGCAGGATGAGGACACCCGGGTGGACAAGCTGCGGCTTTTTGCGGCATACGGTTACAGGGCGGAAAAAAGTATACCAACGGAATTCCTTATGGGCGAAAGCCTGGTGGGGCAGGTGGCATTTGAAAAAGAAAGGATCATTCTTTCGAATGTTCCCAGCAATTATATAAAGATCAGCTCGGGACTGGGACGGGCCAAGCCTGCCAATCTCATCATCCTGCCGGTGCTGTTCGAGAACAAGGTAAAGGCCGTTATCGAGCTGGCTTCGCTGGACGTCTTTAGCGAAACGCACCTGGACTTCCTTAGCCAGCTGACGGAAAGTATCGGTATCGTGCTGAACACCATCGAAGCGAATACCCGAACGGAAGAATTGTTGGCGCAGTCGCAATCGCTGGCCGGCGAGCTGAAGATCCAACAAGAAGAGCTGCGGAGAACCAATGACGAACTGCAGGACAAGGCCCTGCTGCTGGTGAAGCAAAAGAATGAAGTGGAGGCCAAGAACAAGGAGGTGGAAGAGGCCAGGAGGTCGCTGGAAGAAAAGGCAGAGCAGCTGACCCTTACTTCCAAGTACAAGTCGGAGTTCCTTGCCAATATGTCCCATGAGCTGCGTACGCCGCTGAACAGCCTTTTAATTTTGGCGCAGCAGCTGTACGAGAATGCGGAGGGCAATCTCACGGACAAGCAGATACGGTATGCCAAGACCATCCACTCCTGCGGGGATGACCTTATCCAGCTCATCAACGATATCCTGGACCTTTCCAAGATCGAGTCCGGATTTATCACCGCCAATATATCGCCTGTGCGTTTTGGAGAGATCGCTTCCTTCGTGGAGACGACGTTCAAGCCCATTTCTGAAGCCAGGCATCTCCGCTTCACCATCGAGACGGACCCGCGGCTGCCGCAGTCGCTGGAGACGGACCTCCAACGGCTGAACCAGATCCTGAAGAACCTGCTCTCCAACTCCTTCAAGTTTACGGAAAAGGGCGAGGTCAAATTGAAGATATACCAGGCCGACCACAATTGGAAGCCGGGGAACCCCAACCTGGACGGCGCTGATAAGGTCGTAGCTTTTGCCATCAGCGATACGGGTATCGGCATCCCGCAGGAAAAGCAGAACATTATTTTCGAAGCATTCCAGCAGGCGGAAGGATCTACCAGCCGTAAGTACGGAGGCACAGGACTGGGGCTTTCCATCAGCCGTGGCCTGGCCGAGCTGCTGGGCGGCACCATCGAGCTGGAAAGCGTTCCGGGCAGGGGCAGCACCTTCTCGCTGTTCCTGCCGATCGAGAATGTCGCGGGCGTCATTTCGAAGGAGACCTCGGACAACCTGAATGCCTACCAGCAGCTGCAGCTGGGCGGGGACAGCGGCGAGATCGATACGCTGTTGAATTCCCTGCGAGTGACGAACGAGGAGGGCGGCAAGATGAATATTGTCAACGAGATGATCAACGAAGCCGGAGATGACAGACATAATATACAGTCGGGCGATAAGATCGTGCTGATAGTGGAGGACGACCTGCGGTTTGCCAAGATCATCATCGAAAAGGCGCATGGCTATGGCCTCAAGGCGGTGGTAGCCACCAACTATATTGAGGTTTTCGATTTTATCACCCGGTTCACCCCCATCGCCATTACACTGGATGTGAAGCTGCCGGATACCAGCGGCTGGAAAGTCCTGGACTTGTTGCGGAATGATCTGAACTACCGGCATATCCCCATCCATCTTATCTCCGGGGAAGAGAACAGGACACTGGCGTTGAAAAGGGGCGCGAGAAGCTTCCTGCTGAAGCCGCTGGAGAACGATGCCCTCAATGAGCTGTTTGAAGACATCGTGACCTTCGCCGGCAAGCAAACCAAAAAGGTGCTGGTGGTGGAAGACAACGAATTGGATTATTCTCAGATTACCCGGATGCTCGAGGGCGACAACATCGATGTTACGCTGGCGACGACAGGCAGAAAAGCGCTGCAGGATACCAACATCAAGGATTATGACTGTATCATCCTGGATTATACACTGCCGGATATTTCCGGCATCGACCTCATCAACCAGGTCAGCGAGAGCAAGAAGAAGCTGACGCCCGTGATCGTATACAGCGCAAAGGATTTCGACAAAAAGGAACTTTACCATCTCAACCGTTCCTCCAATACCGTGCTGCTGAAAGGGGTCAATTCCCTGGAGCACTTGCTGGAGGAGACGGTGCTGCAGCTGCACATCAATCACAAGGACCTTCCTGTCGAGAAAAAGAGGGTGATCGAGCACATCCGGATGAAGGATGATATCCTGACGGGTAAGAATGTCCTGGTGGTGGATGATGATGTCCGTAACCTGTTTGCCCTGACGACGGTATTCGAAAGGTACAATATAAACGTGATCACGGCGGAGAGTGGAAAGGAGGCCATCAACATCATCAATGACGACCGGCAGAAGATCGACATGGTGCTGATGGATATCATGATGCCGGAGATGGACGGATATGAGACGACGCAGAAGATCCGGCGCGAACATAAGAACTCAACACTCCCGATCATTGCCGTGACTGCAAAGGCCATGAAGGGCGACCGCCAAAAATGCATCGAAGCGGGCGCCTCAGACTATATCACCAAGCCCGTGAAGATCGACCAGCTGTTGTCATTGATGCGGGTCTGGTTCTACAAATAATCCTAAAAACCGATGAATGCAACCAAAGATCTTGTTAGTGGACGATAGGGAGGACAATCTGATGTCCATGGAGGCATTGTTTGAAGACAATGACTATCGTATTGTAAAGGCTACTTCCGGAAGACAGGTATTGAAGATATTGCTTTCGGACTTTGATTTTGCCCTTATTCTGATGGACGTGCAGATGCCGAACCTGAATGGTTTCGAGACGGCTTCGCTCATCTATGAGCGGGACAGGCTCCGGCATATCCCTATCATTTTTATCACCGCCAACAATTATGGGGAGGAGAATATATTCAAGGGCTACAAAGCCGGGGCGGTGGACTATATCTATAAGCCTGTGAAGCCGGAACTGCTCAAGGCGAAGGTGAGCGTTTTTGTAGACATCTACCGGAAGAACCAGCGGCTTATCGCCCAGGAGCAGAAGCTGGTGGCCATCAACAGGAGCCTGGAGCTGGAGGTCAATGAACGGAAGGCGTCGGAAGAGAAGGTCACCGAGCTGAACCGGCAATTGCTGTTGAACATTGCGCGGCTGGAACAGGCCAATAAAGACCTGGACCTTTTTGCGTTTATGGCTTCTCACGACCTGCAGGCGCCTTTGCGGAAGATACGAATGTTCAGCGACCGGCTGCTGAGCGATCATCTTCCGCATTTGAATAAGGACGGGCAGCTGTATCTTTCCCGCATACAGGAGGTGTCGAAAAGGATGCAGGACCTGATCAACGACATCCTGCGATTCTCCAAAATATCGGGGGAAAAGGAGGTCTTCGAGGAGGTGGATATGAATGGTGTGCTAAAGGAGGTGCTCACGGAGATGGAGGGGCCTATTGGGGAAAAAAAGGCCGAGGTCCAGCTGGAGCCGATGCCCGTATTGCCCGTCAATGCGGTGCTGATGGCGCCATTATTTTCCAATTTAATAAGTAATTCCCTGAAATACAGCAAAAAGGGTGTGCCGCCGCAGATACATATCCGCCATGAGATGACCGGCCCCCTGACGAATGGCAAGGAAATGGATACCCGCTACTGCCGGATCATCATAGAGGACAATGGCATTGGGTTTGATCAGAAATACGCTGAGCAGATATTCGATATGTTCCGCCGTCTGCATCCCAATGCGGAATATGAGGGTACGGGCATCGGGCTCGCTCTTTGCAAGAAGATCGTGGAAAAGCACAAGGGGTTTATTTCGGCCAGGAGCCGGCCGGGGGAAGGGTCGACATTTATCGTCAGCCTGCCTTTGAACAATGTAAAAAAAGAAGTATTGGCATGATCCCAAGGCTATTGAAAAATAATGTACTTTGAAAGTAAATTATAACCATAAGGAAATCACTGCTAATTCCAAGGATAGTATGTTGCCATCCCACACGCCGACCCGCGTATTGATCGTAGAAGATGATGAGGACGATTATCTGATCATAGAGGCATGCATCAAGGACATACCGCACAAAAAGTTCCTGATCGACTGGTGCTATGATTACGAGGAGGCATTGAAACGTATTGCGAGCTGCGCCTATGATATTTATTTTATCGATTATTTACTGGGGGAAAAGACGGGGCTGGAGCTGCTGCGGGACGCCGTCGCCTTGGGTTGTGAGGATCCGTTGGTATTGCTCACCGGCATCGGTAGCCGGGATGTGGATGTGGAGGCCATGACCATCGGCGCTGTGGACTACCTGGTGAAGTCGGAGATCAATACGGAAAAGCTGGAACGTTCCATCCGCTATGCATTGGAGCGCAGCGCGCATCTTAAGGCCCTGAAGGCCAATGAGCGGAAGTTCAGGAATATCTTCGAGCGGAGCAAGGACGCGGTATTCCTGGCGAATGAGGAGCTGATGTTCCGGGATGCCAATAGCGCCACCAGTGAACTTTTCAAGTACAGCAAGGAGGAGCTGCAGCAGAAGAGCCTTTATTATTTGTTTGCCCGCAGGGACGCGGCTGCATTGCTGAAGGCCCGATTGCAGCAGACGGGGGAGGTAGAGGATGAAGAGGTGGAGCTGATAACACGCACCAATGAGAAAAGGAATTGTATCCTGTCCCTGTCCCGGCAGATGGATCCGTCCGGCAGCACCTATATCCAGGGCATTATACATGATATCACCAATCTGAAAAAGATCGAGCGGGCCACTTTCCAGATCGAGAAGCTGCGGTCGACGGCTACGTTGCTGCGAACGCTGGCGCATGAGGTAAGGAATCCCCTGACCAATATCAATTTGTCGGTGGAGCAGCTGAAGCCCGAGATAAACAGCGAGGATGCCAATATTTATCTCGACATCATCGCCCGGAACTGCGGACGTATCGATGGGCTGATCTCGGAACTGCTGGACCTGTCGCGTCCTGCGGAGATATCCCTGCAGCGGGTGCCTTTACAGGCCATCGTCGACAGCACCCTGGCGGCGGCTTCCGATCGCATAGCGCTGAAGGGCATCGGTATGGAGCTGAGCTATCCCGAGCGTCCGGCCTATATCATGGCTGATATCGAGAAATTGAAGATCGCCTTTCTGAACATCGTCATCAATGCCGTGGAAGCGGTTCCCAGGGAGGAGGGAAGGATCTATGTCTCCATCCGGGAGGAGGGAAACCATTACAAGGTTTTTATCAATGACAATGGGGGCGGTATTCCTGAAGAAAATATTTCCCGCATATTTGAACCGTATTTTACTTCCAAGACCAACGGGTTCGGCCTGGGGCTTGCGGCCACCTGGAATATCCTGCAATCGCATAGGGCTACCATCGATGTGAATTCCCAGCTGGGGGAAGGGACGAGCTTTGTATTGGCCTTTGAGCAGGCTAATTGAGGATCGGCGACCACCTGACAGTTCGGCGCCAACTAAGGATAGGCTATCGGGTCCAGCTCCAGTATCTGGTGGAGATGGTGCAGCAGGTGATTGCAGTAATCCGCCGCCATCCACTCGATGGTATACTCTTTCCCATTTGCCATAATACATTTCCGGAGCGAGGCCTCAGGGCCGATGCGGGACAGTATCCGGACCATATGCCGGTTGAGCAGGCGCCAAAGGATAAGGAGGTCGCCGGAGGGGGCATGCTGATGACCCGAGAGGTTCACCCATGGGTCCTGACTGTATGCTATGTGAGGAAGGTCTTCGTATTGGGTTACGATGAAGCGGCGGATGTTGTTCTGTGCCGAATCGATGAGATGACCGAGTATCTCTTTTTTACTCCATTTGTCCGGGCGGGGCTTATGGGCATACTCTTCCTCCTGGATCGATTCCAGGCGCCGGTAATAGTTTTGAATGATCTTTTGCAGGTGTTCTATCGTGGCTTGCATAGTCTAAAATGCGCAAATTGGGCATTGAGCCAAATGTAGCCCAATTTCCGCAAACCGCTGATGTCTGTCCTTCGGACGAGCCCCTTCCAGGAGCTCCTGTTTGTTAAAATATACAAAATAAACCAGTTTAATACTGATTTGATAATATCCCTGTCAATCAATAAATTTGCGCCTCGAACGAACGTATAAATCCACTACGAATGAGACAAATTGCTTTCAGGGAGGCTTTACGGGAGGCCATGAGCGAGGAAATGCGCCGCGATGACCGTGTTTTTTTAATGGGAGAGGAAGTTGCCGAATACAATGGCGCCTATAAGGTCAGCCAGGGTATGCTGGACGAATTTGGTCCCAAGCGGGTCATCGATACGCCCATTTCGGAGCTGGGTTTTGCCGCGGTAGGAGTAGGGGCTGCCCAGAATGGTCTTCGTCCTATCGTAGAGTTCATGACCTGGAACTTTGCCGTCCTTGCTCTCGACCAGATACTGAATACGGCATCCAAGATGCTGGCTATGAGCGGCGGACAGGTGAGCTGTCCCATCGTGTTCCGCGGGCCCAATGGATCTGCCGGTCAGCTGGGCGCCCAGCACTCCACTGCCTTCGAAAGCTATTATGCCAATATACCCGGCCTCAAAGTGGTATCACCCAGCAACGGATATGATGCCAAGGGCCTTTTAAAGCAGGCCATCCGGTATGAAGAGGACCCTGTGATCTTTATGGAGAGCGAGGTTTCTTATGGCGATAAGTCCGAAGTGCCCGATGAGGAGTATTATATTCCGCTGGGCCAGGCCGATGTCAAAAAGGCCGGTAAGGATGTGACCATCGTCTCGTTTAACAAAATGATGAAAGTGGCGCTGGGCGCTGCGGCCGAGCTCGAAAAGGAAGGGGTTAGCGCCGAGGTGATCGATCTGCGCACCATCCGTCCCCTGGACTGGATGACTATCCTGGAGAGCGTTAAAAAGACCAACAGACTGGTCATCGTGGAAGAGCAGTGGCCATTTGCCTCTATCTCTTCAGAGATCAGCTATCGGATACAGAAAGAAGGGTTTGATTATCTGGATGCGCCGATACGTCGTATCACGGCGGCCGATGCACCGTTGCACTATGCGCCCAATCTGGTGGCTGCGGCGCTGCCGGACGTCAGCCGGACGGTGAAGCTGGTGAAAGAGGTGATGTATCTTCAAAAATAATGACCTGCCCGGCCGGAGGCCGGGCCATAAAAAAATCCCGAGCCATAGCTCGGGACCCGATGGGCAAGGCCCATCAAAAGACATTATACATAACAAAACGGCCATCCCGTAAATTCTACCAGGGGAGGGCCGTTTCTTTTCAGGGTAAGCACAGGCTATTTAATTGCTTCCAGCGCCGTATTGAACAGCACGAGGAACCCATACACACAGCCTAACAAAAGGCCACCAAGAATAGTCAGTTTAATAAGTACTTTACCGGTAGGGAGAGCCTGCAGTTCGAGGTCTTGCTTCATAGGGAAATATTTTTTGGATTATAAATGGGTTGGTTTGTCATGTGGATTGTTGGATATATAGCTAAGATAATAATCCGGCCATCCTATTACAAGGTTGTTTTACGTAGGATAATTACGATGCCAGCCCAACGTTTTGATAGTCAGGGCTTTTTAAGGAATAATTCAAGTTCCTTGACTGTCAGGATCTTAGGAACGAAGGCCTCCGAAGGTTCCCCCGTAGCGGCATGGCAGGCGAATCCCGGAAAGGAATGCAGCGTATGGAGGTGCCAATGGCGATTGTCGAGGGGAATAATACCGTGGTGGTCTATGAGGAGCTGAGCCAGAGGAAGGTTGAGACCCCGGCCATCCGCCTTGGACAGACATTCTTTCGCAGTCCAATAATGATAAAAGGTCTCCAGGGGAGCTGCGCTCGTGACGATGGCCGTCCATTCTTCGGGAGAGAACTGTTCTTTGAAATCCCCGATAGAGATGTCTTTGATCTCTTCCAGATCGATGCCTACTTTTCCATGCCGTGCTATGATACAGGCGGCTCTTCGCCCGGAATGGGAAATATTGAAATCGGGGCCGTTGGGCAGGAAAGGTCTTCCATATTCCGAGTAGTGCAGGCCTGCCAGGGAAGGAGGCCATCCGTATTCTGCCAGCGCCGTCATCAGCAGCAGCTTTCCAAAAAGGGAGCCATAGGCATCTTGCCAGTGATGGTAACGCCGAACCTTAGCTGCCGCATCGGCGGGAAGAAGCGAAAGCAGGGAGTGGAAGGTTTCCGGAGGCAGCTGGTTCGGGTACCCGATGGAGTATATACAGATGCTCATTCCATAAATTTAGTTTTTTCCAGGCCATCTCCGCAACTGGGTAGTATAAAATGTCCATTCAGGGGTAATAATGCGGGGATTCTTTTGTATGCTGTACCAGGGGCTTAGCTTTCCTTCCACCGGATTGACCACCACATGGATATCCTGGGCAGGCATATAGCTTTGGGCCAGGAGATAGACCTTGTTGCCGGCGGCATCTTCCGCCACGTCAATTACCAGCATCGCATGACCGGGGGAGCCGCCCCGGATCAGCACATCTCCCGGAAGGATGTCCCCAAAACGGGTCACCGGGGTCAATTGGCGTTCCAGGCTCAATGTACCGCAGTAGGAGAATACGGTGAGCAGGTATTCGTCAAAACAGGCACGGTCTTCGCAAGGCTTATTGCTTCCCGGTCGGGTATAGGGTATGAGTCTGTCGCCTGACAGGCGGAAGCGCTGGCCTTTTGCCCAGTCCAGGAAATTGAGCCGGACGCCCTGCTGCGTGTAGAAGCTGATGGCATTATAATCCTTCCGGGCGTAGAGGTATTCCGCCCGCAGCCGCATGACGGCGTCGGCGCATTGCTGCAGGTCCTGGCGGCCCACGGAAATGTCCAGCACGGCAAACTGAGCCGCCTGGTTGTACTTGCGGCTGCCGTCATAGAGGTATACGGTACGGTCTTTTTTAAGCGGAATATTACGCAGCCAGCTGGTAAAAGCATCGCTGGTAGCCATCCGATGATAGCCGGGAGGCGGGGGAATGGCGCCAACGGTGGGATAGGGATTGAGACCAAGTTCGGGGGCGCAGGATAGGAGGAGAAGTATTACATTTGTCAGTAACATATGATAGGGGTTGACGAACCTAAGAGAAACCCGAAGATTTATTATTCCATAAAAAAGATTTGTTAAAGCTCATGTCGAACATTCTGATCATTGACGATGAAAAAGCGATCCGTAAAACGCTTAGTGAGATCCTTTCTTATGAGGGCTATAAAATAGACGAAGCAAGCGATGGCGAGGAAGGATTAAAAAAAGCCAGGGAGAAAGAATATGATGTCATACTCTGTGATATCAAGATGCCGAAGATAGACGGAATAGAATTTTTGGAAAAGGCGAAGGAAGCCAACCCTGACATCCCCATTATTATGATCTCCGGGCACGGCACCATCGAGACGGCCGTCGAGGCGGTGAAAAAGGGCGCCTATGACTATATTTCGAAACCACCTGATCTGAACCGGCTGCTGATCACTATCCGGAATGCCAAAGACAAGACCACGCTCGTGGCCGAGACCAAGGTGCTGAAGCGTAAGGTGAGCAAGGTGCAGGAGATGGTAGGAGCGTCCACTCCCATTCAGAAGATAAAGGAAACCATTGAAAAAGTGGCGCCGACCGAGGCGCGGCTCCTGGTCACGGGAGAGAATGGAGTGGGTAAGGAGCTGGTAGCCCGCTGGGTACATGAAAAGAGCAACCGGGCGGCGGGACCTCTTATCGAGGTGAACTGTGCCGCCATTCCCAGCGAGCTGATCGAGAGTGAGCT
>Ga0157372_10002146_pt1 | contig 21441 bp, 17 predicted proteins | sample C55metaG_FD_115307 | JGI IMG/M metagenome (GOLD analysis project Ga0157372, IMG submission 115307) | Corn rhizosphere microbial communities from Kellogg Biological Station, Michigan, USA - C5-5 metaG | ecosystem: Host-associated > Plants > Roots > Rhizosphere > Soil | place: USA: Michigan... | reverse complement strand
GACCAGTTGCCGACCATTCAGCAGTACCTTCCACGATGGCGGAGAGTGCGGGAGTCGAACCCGCTAGCCTCTTGCGAGAACCCTTGTTTAGCAGACAAGTGCCTTACCGTCCGGCCCACTCTCGTTGAATTGTCAAAGAACGACAGAATTCTGGTAGGCCCGGTGGGATTTGAACCCACAGAAAGGCTGCTCTTGAGGCAGCTGCGTATGCCAGTTCCGCCACGGGCCTGGTTAATTAGATTGAAATTGGATAGAGGTTCAGTAACTCAGTCGGGATCGACTGAGGAGTCGTAATGACAATCGAAATTGAAGCTGGCGCTTCACAAAATCAATTTAGCACGAAAAATCTCTGACGTAAATTTGTTTCTAAGGCGTTAAACATGCCCAATATTCCATGTGATCAAGGTGCTGAAGTTACAGAAACTTGCGACCCAGGAGAGGTATTGCGCTGTGACTCGTGACATCAAAGTGACGCAAGAATTGCTGCGCCATGCTTCCAGCCGCGTCACGTTGGGTACATATACCCAAGCCGTCACAGCTCAGAAGCGACGAGCCCAGAGCAGTGTCATTTGCCTGCCGCAGGAATCCGGAAGAGCCGCGGGCTGAAACCCGTTCTGATGCGATCTGTTCCTACTTTGTGCCTACTCGAAACGCGCCAAACGTGCGAAAACACTGGCCTTTCCATTAGCCGTATTCGCCTCGAGGACACGACTTGTGCCTTTTTTGTGCCTATATAATATAAAGGATCAGATCAAACCGTAAGCTGATGAAAAGATTTGGCGTACCTAACAAGCGGGAGTTTGAACCAATTCAATGATCTGCTCGTACAGGCTAAAGCCCTCAGTGCTGAGATAGCCAGTATTCATGCGGTCTTCCGTTCCTTTGGGGATCCGTTCTGGGGTGGCACTACCGACAGCATAAAAGCGGATGGGGTCTCGGACGATGCCCCAGATGATGCGCTTTCTATACCCCACACTGTATTTAAACCGGGTACACCGCCGTGTTCTGGCTTGCCCACCCAGAACCAGACGGTAGTCTGCCCACTGAGGAATCCTGCATCACAACACTGCTTCCACGTCACGCCTAGACGTGAGAACCGGTAGTTCATGCACACTCCGATACTCCGGGATCACCTCCAACTCAGTTCGAATGTCATTTAGAGTACCGGGGCTGCGGAACCAATTTCTGTGCCGGAAGTCGCTTTGCTTGGCTGCTTGGTTGTAAGCCTTCCCGACAGCGGTTACGCACAGCTTAAACAGCTCTGCAATCGCTGCCTTGGCAGGATGCTCAGGGGTGTTCATCCAGCTATTTGGCTTGCTAAGTTTTCGAAGGTCGGCATCAAGATCTAGGTGTTTCTCTTTGTAGATCATCCGAAGCAATTCCCCGACTGCATACAAGACTACCCATCGACGCTCCAATCCGGGAGAATTCTTACCTTCATCGTTATCTCGCTCTCGGCGTTGTTTCCAGAGCTCCGCGACTTCGTCACAAAGGAAATAGGTCCCAGAAAGCAGCTTGAAATCTTCGTCCGACAAATGAGACACAGGTTCGCCAAAGACTTTCGAGTAGCCGCCCTTCGGCGATACATCAAACAGAAACTTCGTCCCTCCGAACATATCGTCTGGTCCGTATCTGAACGCATGAATGGACTTGGCGAAGTCTTCCATGCCGATGGGGATTCGCGTGCCTGTGTTCTCTCGACTTCTCTTATTCTTGTAGATGTACGACTTTCCGGCCCTATTTAGATCAGCAAATCGGCGGTTGAGATTTTTCTGGACTGGGTCATTGCTCCTGAAATCGGAGATTTTGACCGAGTTTTGGGTATTGTTGAACCTCGTAACATCAGACAAGAACTCGGTGTCTGATGACAAGCCAAAATTCATAACCCTCAGGATCACCCGAACTTCGCGTAACGGCCTGTTGTCTTTTAACTGAGCCTTCGTCAAAGATCGTACCGTTTGGGCTCCATTTATGATCGAGAAGCGACGGCATCGGAGGATATTGTTTTCTTCGTCAGGCTCTATGTCCGTGGCAACCGCTGAAATCCCATTGTTATAAAAGACGAATTCATCAGGTTGCTTTGTGGCGGTTTCCACAATTCCCTTGTTTGTACTCGATTCGCCAACGTAATCCCGAATGTTCATCGCAAAGAGTTTGTATTTGTATTGCCGGTACATCTCCGCAAACTGTGCTCCGCTCACCTCTCCCACATAAAGGTCCCGCCCCGAATCCGATTGGAAGCAAATCCAGGGGATTCCTTCCGGGTTGGGAGTAAACTTCACATCGACCTGTTGGTCAAGAATCTCCCCCGCAGTCAGTGCCTCCCGAAGTTGTACGTTAAGTTCCTCCTCGTTGAGAAGTACCAGATCGCTCCTCTCTTCAAAATCAACCAACGCCTTCACCGGTGTAGGTCCCTTTTCAGCTCGCGTACGAAGCGCCTCTGAAACTTTGGCGACGGTTATGTAGCGAAGGTCAAAATAGTCAGTGTCCCAGTCGATTTCGGCAAGAGCTTCGGTGATCTTTCGGTTCAACTTTTGCTTTTTGTTGTAGACGTCGAACAAGCGTCCGATGACCTCACAGAAATGCGAAAAATCCTCCGCGTCTTCGTGCTTGTCCGTGCCTCTGAACTTCGACTGCACTATGAGTACCCGCCCCTCGGTTCGGTAGATGAAATCCACTCCACCATCATTTGGTCCATCAACGATGTAGTGTTCGATTTCATCGGGATCGTCAGGCACTAATCCAGGCGTCAACCTGCTAACGATGGATTCGATGTAAAACCGGCTCATCTCTTTCGCTCGTAAGTTCGGTTGAAGCGTGTCGAATGATATGCGGAGCCGTTTCTCGACACTTTGCCTTAGATATTCACGAAACTTCGGTTTTCTATCTTTCATTTCCATACGACGACACCACTTTGCGAATAAAGTTTATAGCTTTGCCTAATGGCAGCAACCAAATCCAGTAGGGCTGCAGAGCCTCACGCTTGTTCAGCGCGAATTCCAAGCTGCTGGTGACCGCCCGCGCCTCCTATGCTTCGACGAGGCCCTCTCGTTCGAGCACAAGCTGGATCTCGTGAAATGCAGCTTTGATGTTGTTTTTCGGAAATCGAATCTGACCTAGACCCTGGATGTTTGAGAATTCCTCACAACCTTCTTCAAGCAGAATTATTGCTTTACTAAACCCGAGCCGACCTTGGAAGAGACCTGCTTCGTGGACGACATTCATTCTTGCTTGAAGTCGCCCATCCGCCGTTTCGTCTTCGCCCGTGAAAACCAGAAGCGCAATGGCCGTCGCGTCAAGCATTGCCGAGAGCCGAACGGTGTTGGGAATTCCCGCCACTGGTACTCTGTTGAACTCATCCCATGGCAATCGCATGCGATCATTGATGAAATCCTTCAAGTCCTTCCATTCCTTTGAGCGACCGTGCCCTATGAAAACATTGGTTCCAACACTTTCTGCTCTTCTGAGCTTCTTTTCTGTTCTTTCCAAATGTGCATAGGCGCGGCGTACGCTGTCGGAGAGTAACTCACAAGCCGCTTTGGGAGCTTTCATTGCGGCAACTTCGACGAGAACAGAAAAGTGTGGCGGCGTCCACACTCCCTGCATTATCGCTATCGCATCTCGTGAGATAAGGTCACCAGATGGTCGCAATGCCTGAATAAAGTCGCCGGCCCCGAATACTTCGATCTTCTCAATTTCCTCAAGCAGTTTTTCTAAAAATTTGTCATCATTCCCGCTGTTCCTAATTGTCCGTAAAATGGACAAAGCATCATCGCGGCGCTGCTGGAAAGTCCTGCGAACTTCATCCGCAGACTTCTCGCAGGCGCTAGTGTCTGGATTGCCTGCACGTTTCTTTATAGCTTGCTCGATGGAACCGTCCGGAAATTGCTTCCAATTTCCAGTGGTTCCCATTGTGTAAAGCTCCTGGAAGCCCCACTCGCTACTGAAGTGCGCTCCAGGTGGCGGCGATACGAGTCCTTCATAATAAACGCGAGATTGATAGCCCAGCCAGGAGTGCCCCCAAGCTTTTCCGATTTCCATCGCGCTCTTTTCAAGAGCCTCAATCGGCTTCGTGATCTCTGGTGCGCTCAGTTTCGAAACGCAGCCCTGCAACGTTTCATAGATTTCTCGTAGCTCAGCAGTGAGCTCACTCATTTAGCTTCGTGCCACTACTCTGCTGACACTTGTGGCGTGCCAGTGCCCTGCACGTGCAGTAATACCCTCATCGTTCAGGCGCTCAGCAATGGTATCGTATGCCAACCCCGCTGTCCTCATATCCCGGATACGCTGGATAACTTCGCATTCGCCTGGACGAGAGCCATACGGTTTTCGTCCCTCGCGGTAGCCTTTGCGGGTCGCCCGAGCACGCTGGCGTGCAGCACGCAGCTTCAGCACGAGGGCAGACTTTTCCAGTTCGGCGAAGATCGCTACCATGCCCCGCATTGCTTTGCGGTGTGGATCCGCGTCGTTGGCCAACTCAGGCTCACTGGCACTCACCAGAAAGAACCCACTGTCGCGCAAGTGTCGAATCGTCCATTCAATCCACATCGAATCCCGCGCTATGCGGTCATATTTCTCACAGACGACAAGCCGGACGCCATTACTGTGCAAAGCCGTCAGCATCGCTTGAAACGCAGGACGTTCGAGCGGATTACTAGTTCCGGTGATGTTCTCACGGAACCAGCGAATCACACGCACACCGTGCGCTTTTGCCCAGCTTCGTATTGCTGCTTCCTGTCGCTTGTAGCCATCCCTATCTTCTGCAGCTTGTCCCGCACTTGATACTCGGATGTAACCAAACGCCCCTTCAGGCTTTTGCTGTTCCATCTGGGCATCATGCGCCGAAAAAGTGTTGTTGTGAACACAAATCGTACACGATTCGTTAACATGTTGAAAACATTGTCCTAGGTGGTCGGCGCTCGTTTTGAACATGTTCGAGTGGGCTCCCCGTCGGGTTCGATAGGAACACGGGCGAGATCAAGACCGTGCATCTTGATTCTGTCAGCGTGATTGAGCTTGTGGAGTTCTAGTGAGAATAGAAACCGGGATCATGGTTGGGGGCAGAGTGAATCGGAAATCACGCGGTGGTAAGGACGATGGATAACCCAGTCCAGAACCCGTTTATACATTTTCTGTTATTGCTGCTTTCGGAATCATCGTTCTAATCACTAACGGCGAGCCTATAAAACACCCGCGCAGCGTGCCACGTTGGCTTTACAGCGCTTCTACATTTTGGTTGGTAGTATGGGGTCATTCGAGCGCTTTGTACGGCCAAATAATGCTGGTGAATGAACCGTTCCTTTTGTTCCGGCGCAGGGATGGGGACGATTCCGGTGCCACGGGTCAATGAGTGATAACGCCTGATTTCGCCAATTGAGCTTTTGGCGTATGCTACTCTGCCCCTAGTGGAAAACAATGGAAGGGAGCGGCCCTTGAGAACACTCCATTGCTGGATGCTGCTGTTCCTCTTGCCCATACAATTCGCTTATTCTCAGTCTCGCACTCACAAGCTTGTTTGCACCGATGTTGCTAGCCGAAAGGCCTGCGATTTGTTCAACGAAGCAGTTGAGGACGACGACCGGAACATTTACAAAGCGTCTAAGCGCGATCATGCGTTGGTCTGCTTTCGTCCTAATAGCAACCTATTTTTGCTGCTTTCATACGATTCACCCCGCGAGAATCAGTGGCAAGACAAGGACGGCGAAGGTTTTCAGCAAGCCGGGAACGTCGACTTTTTACGCTTCATAAATGGGAATGTAAATTTCGGTGGTGAGTCTGTCTTTGCCGTGGGGCAGTGGTTTTCGAAGTCTCGCGGACAACCAGGCATGAATCGCTTCGAGGGAACGTCCCTAGCGCCTCCAGGAACTGGAGGGCGAGCTGATATCGATTTTGAGAATGGCAGCGTTGCGATCGACTCGTCTCAAGTTCACGTGTCCAAGTCATACTTCGGAAATGTCTCCAATGGTCCCGATGGTCCTCGACTCCTTAAGACTGAGTACGAATTTTCCCTGACAAAATCCACAAACGAGTTTATTGAGACGACGCACCCGCCGGGGGGAACTCCTGTTTCCGACACGGGGCAGTGCGTAACATACAAGTAGCAAAATTACCTTGGGTTTCTGCGGTCGATAATCGCCATAGCACTCATTGACCCGAGACCCCGGACAGCAGCCTCAATAAGTGCTATCGCCTGATATCGCCAGTTGACCTAAAGATTTGAGAAAATCGGGCGAACAGGGCGGTCATAGTGAGCAAAGAAAATTGGTGGATCGCGGCAAAGCTATTTCTCGGGCTCCCATTGCTTTTCTACGCGCTGCTATCGGTGCTTGAACCTCAGAAGGAAATATGGCGTGGGCCCTCGAAGAAGGTGTTCATCACGCTCGTTGTCGCATGGAGCGCGATTTCCTGCTTTATTGCACTCGTTTTTATCTTGAATGTTTTCCGGTAAGTTCAATGAGTGCAATCGCCTGATAACAGCAGGCAAGAATGGGGCTATTTTGGCGACCACAGCGAGCACGGTGGGCCCGGGATGATGAATCTAAGCTCTTCTGGAAAGTTGCTGTTTTCAATATGTACTTTTTTAACTGGCTGGGACTCGCGGGTCTTGATCCGGTCGCTGCCAGCACAATCGACTTTCGCCTGTGCATAGTAGTCGAAGCCCGCGGGTAATGTGATTTCACCTTTTCCGTTTTCTACACCCGGGGCTTCGTCGCCTATCACGGCTTGTTCAGGGAAGCTCAGATTGTGAAACAAAAGGTTACTCCACCCAGGTCGCGTTCCGCCTTCAAACTCCACCTCGATTCGCAAAGTCACAGTTTCGAGACGCCTCAATCGCAGTGGGTGAAGCTCGACGTTTGTGCCAGTTGCAACGTACACGTGGTTTGCCTGTACTTCAGCGTCGACACCCGGATAATACGTTCCCGCGAATGGATGTCGCCCATCGGGAGCGCTCCGTTTCTGCACCGCAAGAATGTATTCTCCGGGTTCGGCTCTTCGAAACTGATATCGCCCTTCAACATTCGTCCAATCCGTCTGGGTCGCGTACCATTGTTGGTCGCCGGTCTTATTAAGCGGAATCAATCGAACCTCAACACCTCCGATTGCCGTGTCGTGTTCGTCGACAAGGGACCCGGTCACTGAGCCGGTGAGATCCGGTGGGGCTTGGTACTGTTGAGAAGGGTTGAGCGATGGCTCATCGTAATAGGCACCCATGTCTCCCGGGCCTACGGCCGAATTTCGATCTTGACTAAAATTCCGAACATCGAGAACGAACAGGAAACTCAGTCCGGCCAAGACGACCGTCGCCGCAATCACTTTGAAAAGAGCCTGCCCGCTTCGCACGTTTTCGCTCGTCAAGTTTTATCTTAATTGGACACCACGAGGGCACCAGATGCAACAAAAAGCGGAAATTTGCCACGGTCAATTGGCGATAAATCGCCATTACACTCAAAACCCCATCATTCGTAAAACTTCCCGGCGTATAGGAATCTCGCAAATTGCTTCCAGGGATTGTCGGTGCGACGGCCTTGGGTTAACCCGAAGTCCGTGTCTTCGGCCCAAGCCGAAGCGGACTCCAGAAAATCCTCGATGGTCGTGTTCTCCCAACCGCCCGCATTCGGCCCATAAGTACTAGACGATTCGTTCTTTTCTGCCTGAACAGCATTGACCCGATCCTGGACTAGAACTGCAACGAAGGCTAGGAATGTCCTCTCAGAATCAACTTGATCCAGCAGATTGTGCAACGAGGTCGTCACTGGCATTCCTCCAACTCCAAGCAACTGGGAATAGTGTACTCAGTTCCCTAAAAAGCCTTGCGAAGTTTTGGTTGGCAATAAATCTCTATATCACTCATTGAGAGACCGTGGAACGACCCGTCCCCGCGTACCCACGTCGAAAAACGGTATCGCCGACTGTCCTCCAAACAACGTGGCACACATTGTTGTTGACTAAACCATTGGAGTCAAAGCTGGTTGCAAGCCTAATTCCGCAGACGGAGTCATCCCGACGAGAGGGAAAGTACTCGGGTTCGGACCAAGTCTGACATCCTGCTTAACATTGTATCCCCTTGCATATCAGTGGCTTACAACCCGATCAGGTTACGCACACCAACGCACGACGGCTCTGCAATCAAATACCTTCAACCTCAAGCCCTTCATAATGCAGGAAGAGGAATTCTAGGGCTAGGTTAATCTCACCTAGAAGAGGTACACACCTATAAGTCAATGGGATAGCGCCCGCGGGGCATCGTAGGGCAAAGGTTCCGATCCCCTGAATGCAGGAGAACCGTCACCCCCTGGATAATGTGTTACCAGGAGTTCAGGTCTAGGAGGGGTGGGTCAACATAAAGGCGAGTAGAAAAAGCACAGTGTGCGACCGTTAAATTTGACGCACGATCAAACTGAGTCGTATGTTGGAAATATGTCGCAATCACGGCAACCCTCTCAGGAGTGTCCCTCACGTAAGCGGTGAATGGATTTACTGGGCGGGCACGTAAACGCGCACCCAGCACGAACGATCGCACGACAAACCTGGGCGCAGGGTCATTTCGTGGTGGCCCAACCGAGACGCCGCAAATATACGGAACTCAAGACGTGGAGTCGTTCTACACCGCATCATGCGATGCGGAAACTCACGTTGAAGAGATGAAAGCACTAGCCCACGTATTTGCGGACCTGTACCTGGAACAGGGGAGTATCGAGCCATCCTACTTGAACATCGAAGTGGGACCCTGTCATTCTGCTCTAGTCCAGTGATTCAAGCGGCGGGGGTGTTCGTAGTACCCGCACTCCCGCGCTCGGTCTTGAACCGATGTCCTCAGTGAGTAGAGCTATGGTTGAACGAGACCGCCCCAGCGGTGCAGTGATCTATGTTCGCGTTTCCACAGAGGAACAAGCCGCCGGGCCGCTTAATCTAGAAAACCAGGAGAAGCGCTGCCGTCGTTATTGCGAGCAGAACGGCTTTGCTGTCATCCAAGTTTTTGTTGATCCTGGGAAATCCGCGAGATCGACCGATCGCCCGCAGTTCCAGGAGATGCTTGCCTTCTGCAAAAAGCATCGACACGAAGTTGGTTACGTTGTTGTCCAGGACCTCAGTCGGCTCGCTCGAAATAATCAGCACCAGGCTGAGACGATCAATCAACTGTGCCTTCAAGGTATTCGTCTCTGTTCCACCTACGAATCCAATATTGATGAGACAGCCGCGGGCAAACTCGCAGCAAACATGTATGGTTCCATCAACCAGTACTTTTCTGATTCTTTATCGGAGAAGATGCAGGATGTAACGAGGGCGTCCGTTATCGCAGGTCGCTTCCCATGGCCGGCACCAATTGGCTACCAGAACATCCCGTCTTCCAATGGCCACTCGAACATTGTTCCCGACGAAACTCGCGCCCCATTTGTGCGCCGCGCATTTGAACTAGTCGCGAGCGGGCTCTACAGCAAAGCGGCGGTTAGGGAAATGGTCACTGAACTCGGACTACGGACACGAAAAGGAAAGAAGTTGTCACCGCAAACCTTCGACGCGATGCTCACCAAACCTGTGTACTGCGGTTGGGTCGCTCCACCTAGTATGCCGGATGTCCGCGTGAAAGGTCTTCACGAACCTCTCATCTCGGAAGATCTCTTCAACACTGTGCAGCGTGTCCTTAGCGGTAAAAAGACGATCGCAGCGCCAAAGAAGAAACACAACCCCAATTTTCCGTTGAAGTGGTTCGTGAAATGCGGCGAATGTGGAACCCCGCTTACAGGTGCGTTCGTGAAAGGCAGATCACGAAAATATCCGCGTTATTGGTGCCGCAACAAGAGTTGCAGGAAAGTGTCGTTGTCAAAAGCGACTTTGGAAAGTGAGTTCCTGAGACTGCTGCGGCGCTTGCAACCGAATAGATCGACGGTGTCCTCTTTCCCGCGAATCGCAGGAAAAGTATGGGCAAAGAAACAAGGCGACATTGAAGCGGAGACGAAGCGTTGTACTTCCAAATTAGAAGAGCTTCGGTACCTGAAGTCCCAGCTATTAAGAGACAAGCTGAGGCGCGAGATTTCAAGCGCGGACTACCAAGAGGAGAACGCAAAGCTGGTAGAGGAAATTGCGATCGTCGAGCAGCAGCTTGAGGGCGTCTCATCAAACAAAGCATCTCTGGATTCGTTTGTGCGCTTCGCAGAACTCATGCTCGCGAACGTAGCGACTGCGTGGGAGAAAGCAAAGCCTGAGCAACGAATGCGGGTTCAAAATCTCTTGTTCCCAGGCGGAATACGCTATTCAGGTGCAGGCAATTTTTTGAACCCTTCCAGTTCTTCTCTGTTCAACATGTTAGAGGAAATGAGCAGCGAAGAAGGTATGTTGGCGTCCCCGACGGGATTTGAACCCGTGTTACCGCCGTGAAAGGGCGATGTCCTAGGCCAGGCTAGACGACGGGGACCTGATTGACTTCGGGCAAGACGATCGAAAGATTGTCTGGCAAGACCGTTCAGGACAAGTGGTCCTGCGGCTAGAATGTCGATGTTAGCAGTGGGGTCGGGCGCTGTCAAAGCAGCGCAGACCCGGTCTTCTCGATCGCTTTAAAATTTCATAATCTAAAGCACTGCATTTTCAGGTTGTTTATGAAGGCGATCAGGTTCCATGCTGTGGTCCTCGTAGTTCTTATCGCGAGTTTGATGATTTGTGCCGTCCCGGGAAGCGCTCAGCAAAGCGAAGCGAGCGGTATCGGCCGCAAGTTACGTTCTCATGTGGAGGAGGACGTTCTGCGAAAGCTGAAGCCTTTCTTCCCGAAAGCCAAGACAAAACTGGATCAGAAAGGCACGCTGATTATTCTCACTTGCGCTAGGAATATCGGCCCACTGATGCTGCGAAAGATCCAGCCTGAAATTGAAAATCAGTTCTATTCAGCTGGCTTGCTCGCGGAAATTGGCTTGGCGCTTACCAGAACAAAAAGAGTTGGAGTCGGCTTCGAACGCGAGGTACTCATATTCAATCTCAACAGTCACCAGGATGCATGGATTGACGGATCGCAGATTGCAGGTTACGTCGAAGCTTATCCTCAAATTTGTAACTGAGAAATGAATGCTCGCAAAATCTCGAATCTGCTGGGCACGAACGGTCATGCGTTGGTGGATTCCGCATGGACCGCAATTGCGACCCTCATGTCATTACTCTTAGCTCGGGCTTTGAAATTCCCGGAGTATTATTGGGCGCCGATTTCTACCGTCATCATCATGCAGTCTTCCGTTCAACCGTTTCAGGGCGCATGGCAGCGCTTTGTGGGAACGGCCCTAGGCGCTGCGCTGGGAGCGGTGATTGCTACATATGTGGGCCGCACGGCAGTCATTTACGCAATAGGAATTTTCGTCTGCGGGATTCTCGCGGCGGTCTTTCGATCGTGGAGCGCGTATCGCGTGGCCGCCATCACCTTCAGCATTGTGGTGCTGATTTCGCGGGGAACCGCATGGATGTTTGCCTGGCATCGTTTTCTTGAAGTGTCGCTGGGAATTGCTGTAGCTCTGGTCGCGCTGTTAATTTCGCAACCGAAGAAAAAGATTGCGAACCAGACCTGAACATATTCGCGGATGTCGTGGCTGCGTTTGTAGGTGAAGTCCGATATTATCGGTGTTCCGTCATGGAACACGCTCTCATATGCGACGCGATTCGGACTCCCTTCGGCAAATACGGTGGTGCTTTGTCGTCGATTCGGACTGACGATTTGGCGGCGATTCCGCTGCAGGCGCTCATCCAGCGCAATTCGAAGGTCGATTGGGAAGCAGTTGATGACGTGATCTACGGCTGCGCCAACCAGGCCGGCGAAGACAATCGAAATGTGGCGCGAATGGCGTTGTTGCTGGCTGGACTGCCGAAGGAGGTGCCGGGTGCGACCGTGAACCGGCTATGCGGGTCCAGCATGGAAGCGGTTTCTCTTGCGGTTCGCGCCATCAAGTCAGGTGAGGCTTCGCTGGTGATCGCAGGCGGGGTGGAAAGCATGTCGCGCGCCCCGTTCGTGATAGGGAAATCTGAAGCCGCATTTTCCCGTACGGCAAAAATTGAAGATACAACTATCGGGTGGCGCTTCATCAATCCGCTGATGAAGCAAAAATACGGCACCGACTCCATGCCGGAAACTGCGGAAAACATCGCCGACGAGTGGCCGATTTCGCGGCATGATCAAGACGTGTTTGCACTGCGAAGTCAGCAACGGGCGGCCTCTTCGACTAAAGCAGGGAAGTTCGCCGACGAGATGATTTCGGTGAGCGTGCCTTCAAACAAAGGAGATCCCGTCGTTGTAAACAAAGATGAGCAGCCTCGTCCTGATACGACCCTCGAAGCTCTCGCGAAACTCAAACCAATCGTGAGGCCGAATGGGACAATCACCGCGGGGAATGCTTCGGGGGTAAACGATGGCGCGTGCGCACTCATCATCGCTTCGGAATCGGCGGCGAACAAACATGGGCTTACGCCGATTGCGCGGGTTCTGGGTTCGGCGTCGGCGGGCGTGTTACCGCGCATCATGGGAATCGGACCAGTTCCGGCGACCAACAAAGTATTGGCCCAGACCGGACTCAAACTTTCTGCGATGGATGTGATCGAGCTGAATGAGGCCTTCGCCGCACAATCTTTAGCTGTCTTGCGCGACTTGGGCTTGCCCGACGATTCCGAGCACGTGAATCCAAACGGAGGCGCGATTGCGATCGGTCATCCTTTAGGCGCCAGCGGAGCACGGTTGATCACGACGGCTGCTTATCAGCTGCGAAGGACCGGTGGACGATACGCGCTGTGTACAATGTGCATCGGCGTCGGGCAGGGGATTGCCACGATCATCGAGCGTATCTAAATTGAAAACCAACAGCGAACCGCCGCCGCACTCCGGCAAGCAAAATTTAGTCTCCCACGGCGCGCTTAAAAAAGTTGGTCTGTTCTCGTTCGTGTTCGTGATGTACTCGTACAACACGGCAGGGCCGTTTGGACTCGAGGATCAGGTGGGTACTTCCGGGCCGGGCATGTCCTTGATTTACCAGTTATTGATTCCATTCTTCTGGTGTATTCCGATTTCGCTGGTCGCCGCGGAACTCACGACTGCGATGCCTGTCGAAGGCGGCTTCTATCGCTGGACCCGCGTGGCGTTCGGCGACTTTTGGGGATTTCTTGCCGGCTGGTGGAACTGGTGCGCTTCATTTCTTTTGGGAGCTTTGTATGCGGTGCTGTTCACCGATTACATGACATTTTATTTCCCCGGCTTAGTCGGATGGAAGCATTACCTTATGGCGGTCGCGGTCATCGCGCTCATTACTTATGTGAACGTGCGCGGGATTCGATTGGTAGGCACGGTCGCGACGGCCCTAGAACTTGGCGTGCTTGCGGCGGTGCTGCTGATGTGTGCGATGAGCGTCCGCATGTGGCACTACAACCCGTTTCTGCCAATCATTCCGCCGCATCGGCCGATCTTTCAAGTCTTCGGCGTCGGTTTTTCATTGGGGCTTTGGCTGTACGCGGGATACGAGCAGGTTTCCTCAGTCGCTGAAGAGGTCGAAGATCCGCAACGAAGTTATCCGCGAGCGCTGGCGTGGGTAGTCCCGTTGTCGATTGCGACATACGTCCTGCCAACTGCTTGTTCCTTGGCCGCAGTAGGGAATTGGGAGCATTGGAGCACCGGATATTTCTCGCAAGCGGCACAATTGATCGGCGGCCCGGTGCTGGGATTTATCATCACAGTCGCCGCTGCGGTCATGAATCTTTCGATCCTTAATAGCACTGTGCTCACCACCACTCGTATGCCATCGGCTATGGCTGAGGATGGTTATTTGTCACCGTTCCTGGCGCGCATACATCCGCGCTTCGGCACGCCTTGGATCGCAATTCTTCTTTCCGCTGTGATTTATTGCATACTGGCCAGGTACAACGTCGTGAAACTGATTTCGGTTTATGTCTGGCTCCGGATCGCGACCTCGGTGTTGACTGTGCTGTCCGCATGGCGAATACGGCGCAAGCGGCCGGAGTTGCGGGGCAGCTTTAGAATTCCATGGGGAAATAAAGGCCTAGCTTATGCAGTGGTCGCGCCGTTGATCATCAGCGCTGCGGCCCTGATTGTGCCCGCATTCTCTCACGCGCCTGCGGACCGATTTGCATCCGAGTGGGGGCCGGTAGCCGTGCTGATCGGGCCAGTTGCGTATCTCTTATTTCGACGAAAAAAAGATTCTCAGCTCACCCAATCCAACACTTTGTAATACGCGCCTGCGAACGGCAAGAACCAGGGCCTCCCGTTGTACAGTCCGAACGGTGCGCCAGGGAAGGGAATCGCGGCGTAGGGAATTTCATTTTTGCCGCCAGTCATTACCTTAGCTAATTCCGTTCCTAAATAAGTTGCCATGGCAACGCCGTGACCCGCGTATCCCAAAGCGTAATAAATTCCATCGGCCTGCCCGGCGTGCGGCATGGTGTCAAAACAAAAATCGAGGGTGCCACCCCACGCGTGTTCGATCTTTGTGTCACGCAACTGCGGGTAAACCTCGATCAAATCGCGCCGAAGAATTTCTGCGCTGCGCCGGACGGTGTTGCTGGTCTCGGGAAAAAATGCGGCGCGGCCTCCGAACAACATACGATTATCTGGTGTGAGGCGGTAATAATGAAGATAGTGCTTGGAATCGAAAATCATGCGATTGCGGGGGCTTAATTCGCGAGCCAGCACATCCGGCAATCGTTCGGTCGCGATGATGAACGATACGATGGGAATGATTTTTTTCTGCAGAGCGGAAGTTGCGGCGGATGTGTAGCCACTCGTTGCGACTAGAACATTTTGAGCAAAGATATTGCCGCGAGAGGTCGCAACTGAAAATCCTGCCGATCCATTTTGTGAAGTTCGTTGAATCTTCTGCACTCGCGCATTCTCATGAATGCTGGCACCCGCTCTGAGCGCCGCGCCTGCCAATCCCGAGACGTATCGCGCCGGATTAACTCCCGCGCTTGTTTCATCGAAGATGCCTCCGAAATAAATGCTGGAACCTATTTCGCCTGCGAGCTCATTGCGGTGAATGATGCGGAGCTGGTGATGGAATTCTCTGGCGATGACTTCAACCGAGCGCGCATAAGCGTCGAAATGTGACTGCTTGCATGCGACCTCCAGATGTCCACAGCGGGAGAAATTGCAGTCGATCTTCTCTTCGCGGACTAGTTGTTCGACCAAGTCGATTGATTCCAAAGAGCTCGCGTACATGCGGCGGGTGAGTTCCATTCCGTAGTGTTTCGCGAGCGTTTCCGCGCTCAATTTCAGCCCGGTTAGAACCATGCCGCCGTTGCGGGAGCTCGCGCCCCAGCCGATGGTGTTGGCTTCGAGAACGGCCACCGTCGCGTCTGCTTTGGCCAATGCACGCGCCGCGGAAAGGCCTGTGAAACCTGCGCCGATGATGACCACGTCCACGCGAGCGGGAAGATTCCCCGCAGTAGCCGACGGCATCGAGCTTGTGGTCAGCCAATAATTCGATTCCATATTTATTTCGCGTTTGCGAATAGGGACCGTAACTTTTCTGCGGCAAGCTCAGGAGTGATGTCGCGTTGCGGCGTGCCCAGCATTTCGAATCCGACCATAAACTTGCGGACCGTCGCGGAGCGTAACAGTGGTGGATAAAAATGCGCATGGAAATGCCACTCGGGATGATCGCCGTTCACAGGCGATTGATGGAATCCCATGGAGTATGGAAATGGCACCTCGAAAACTCGATCATAGGTCGAAACAATTTGCTTCAAAATGGCTGCCAGTTGCACAGTCTCATCAGTATCAAACTCCTGTAAAGTTCCCAAATGCCGCCGGCTACAAATCAACACTTCGAACGGCCACACTGCCCAGAAAGGAACCAGGACAACAAAACCGTCATTTGAACAAACGATTCTGGATCCCTCCGTTAGCTCCAGCTTCAGATAATCGCAAAGCAGACAGCTTCCATGTTTCTGGAAGTAGCTGTGCTGCGCAGAAAGTTCTCGCGCCGGTGCCTGCGGTATCGATCTAGTGGCCCAAATCTGGCAATGGGGATGAGGATTGCTGGCGCCCATCATTTCGCCGCGGTTTTCAAAAATCTGTACGTGACTGATCCCCGCCATCGCGCCGAGTTCATCGAACTGAGACGTCCAGACGCGCACCACTTCTTCAATAGCTGGTTGTTCCATAGTGGAGAGAGTCAAGTCATGACGAGGCGAAAAACACATTACCCGGCAGATGCCGGATTCTCCTTCGGCGACAATGAGACCTTTGTCTTGCACGTTGATCGTCGCCGCCGGCACATCTCTCTTCAGCGCCGCGAAATCATTTTCAAAAACGAAGGTGGATTGATACTGAGGATTATGAACACCGCCGGCGCGGGAATTTCCAGGGCATAGATAACAGGTTGGATCGTAGGGCGGACGGGTCAGGGCAGGAAGTTTCTCCACGGCGCCCTGCCACGGACGCTGTGTTCGGTGAGGTGATACCAGCACCCAATCATTAGTTAACGCATTAAACCGCCGGTGCGATTGTCCTTTTAGATCCAACGCTTCCATTGCTCCTGAAAAGTATCAGATTCCGCCCTAGGCTGGTTCGGTCACGAATTGACGTTTTGCCGTGCTCTCCTTATGGTTCTCTCATAAGCCCAATCACATTACAATACCGTTACCCGAATGCAAGCCGACGAATTGACCGAGCGGTTCCGCGAAAAATTCCACATGCCGCCACGGGTGTTCATCGCCCCCGGTCGAGTGAACCTCATCGGCGAGCATCTTGATTACAACGACGGCTTCGTCTTGCCATGCGCTATTGAATTCTCCACCCGGGCGGCAGTGGCCCCGCGGACCGATCAGAAACTGGTTCTACGTTCAGCAGAATTTTCCGAACAATTTGAGTTTGACTTGACCAATCTGCCGCGGAAGCCTTTAGGCAAATGGTCTGACTACGTTTTGGGCGTGGCGATAATGCTGTGGCAAGCGGGACTTTTGCCGCGCGGGGCGAGCCTGCTAGTACACGGCGAGGTTCCTATAGGTGCGGGCCTCAGTTCGTCCGCTGCAATAGAGGTCGCAACCGCGCTAGCCCTACTCAGCTTGACCAGTGCATCTTTGCCTCTTCCCGAAATCGCCAAACTCTGCCAGCGCGCAGAGAATGAGTTTGTGGGCGCGCGGGTTGGCATCATGGACCAATTTGTCTCATGCCTGGGTAAAGCGGGCCACGCATTGTTACTGGATTGCCGGTCCCTTCACTTCGAACTTGTCCCGGTGCCCGAGAGGGTGAAGTTGGTCATTTGCAACACCATGGTCAAGCATGAACTGTCAGGCGGTGAATATAACCGCCGACGCGAGGAATGCGAGGAAGGGGTACGAATTCTTTCCAAGTCGAACCCCGGAATCAAAGCGCTCAGAGACGTCACGTCCCAGCAACTCTCGTCAGCTGCTAACCTGATGCCCGCGGTGATTTACAAGCGCTGCCTCCATGTTGTGGAAGAAATACAAAGAGTGTTACGAGCGGTTGAGTGCCTGCGCTCCGGCAACCTCAACGAGATGGGGCGACTGATGAAAGAATCGCACCGGAGCTTGCGTGATCTTTATGAGGTCAGTTGCGGCGAACTCGATGCCATGGTCGAAGCGGCTGCGGGGCTGCCAGGATATTATGGCGGACGAATGACGGGCGGCGGATTTGGCGGGTGCACCATAAATCTGGTCGCATCCGAGCACGCTGAGGCATTTCGTGAAAGCATTGCGAAACGTTATCGCGAGCGGACCAAAATTTCTCCCGAAATCTATGTTTGCTCATCTGCAGACGGCGCGCATGAAGAATTAAAAGTCGCTGCAATGTAAATTCAACTCGGCGGAATATAAGTAAACGTTTACAAAGCGTGTGCAATTAGAGATAATGCAGCGTTCTATTCCCGCTTTAACTTCAGCGGCAAAGAAAATTTAGACGGAGGTTGCGCGAATGAGGGTATTCGCTCTCGTATTTGCGCTGGCAATTATCGTGGCGGAAATGCAAGGCCAGGTCAGCAAACAGCCGTTCGGTAAAACCCCAGACGGAACTCAAGTCGATATCTACACGCTGAAAAGTGGAGAGATCGAAGCCCGCATCATTACCTACGGCGGCATTCTGCAGTCGCTCAAAGTGCCGGACAAGGCTGGCAAATCTGCCGACGTCGTGCTGGGATTTGATTCAATCGACGGTTACACCGGCGGCCCGAAACCTAATCCTGCGTTTTTCGGCGCGATCATCGGGCGCTACGCCAATCGCATCGCCGACGGCAAATTTACCCTGGACGGAAAAACTTATTCGCTTCCGCAGAATGATGGCACGAACACACTGCACAGCGGACCCAAAGGTTTTGATAAAGCCGTCTGGAAGGCCAAAGAAATTCCGCACGGAGTCGAGCTTACGCACGTGAGCGCGGACGGCGATGCCGGATTCCCTGGCACCCTTACCGCTGTAGTTCGTTACACACTTGTGGGCAAAGATCTGAAGATTGACTACTCGGCAACCACCGACAAAGATACGGTCATCAATTTGACCAACCATTCTTATTTCAATCTGGCAGGTCAGGGCAATGGAGATATTCTTCAAAACCTGGTGAAGATCAATGCCAGCCATTACACGCCGGTTGACGACAAATTGATTCCCACCGGAGAGTTGGCGCCGGTCGCCGGAACTCCTTTTGACTTTCGCAAACCTACTGCGGTAGGCGCAAGAATCAACGACGACAACGAACAACTGAAAAAAGGCCATGGCTACGACCACAATTGGGTGCTCGACAGCGGCGGCAAGTTTTCAGAAGCGGCTGAAGTTTACGAGCCCGGAAGCGGGCGTGTGCTGCAGGTCCTGACCGATCAACCCGGGATTCAGTTTTACACCGGGAATTTTTTGGATGGCACAGTTAAAGGAAAAGGCGGCATCGCGTATCCACACCGTGGCGCGCTGTGCCTTGAGACCCAGCACTTTCCGGATTCACCGAATCATCCGAAATTTCCGACGACTGAGTTGAAGCCGGGACAGAAATACCACACGATTACTGTATTTCGCTTTTCAGTCCGTTAACGGAATGGAAACGTTCGCAGGTTTTGGAGAACGGCGGAGTTGCCGAGTCAGCACGCGAAGTTGTCTAAGTCTTCACTGAAGCAGTTGCGCGAGGAAGTGCTGGAGGCCAACCTCGAGTTGGTACGGCGCGGCCTGGTGCTGTACACGTTTGGCAATGCCAGCGGTATTGATCGCGCAAAGTCTTTGGTGGTGATCAAACCGAGTGGCGTTCCCTACAACAAAATGAAGCCCGAACATCTGGTCGTGTCGGATTTGAACGGCAAAATTATCGAAGGAAAACTTCGTCCGTCCTCTGATCTTCCGACGCATCTCGTTCTCTACAAAGCATTCCCGGAGATTGGTGGCGTCGTTCACACCCACTCTGAATACGCCACCGCCTGGGCACAAGCGCGTCGCGAGGTTCCATGTTTCGGTACGACGCACGCCGACTATTTCCACGGGCCTGTTCCGGTCACGGAATCGATGCCGGAGAATGACATTGCCGGCGAGTATGAAAAGAATACCGGCGATGCAATCGTCCGCCGCTTCCGCAACCATGGCGCTGGTTCGATTCCGGGGGTTCTGGTCGCCAACCATGGACCATTCACTTGGGGACCCGATGTGACATCTGCCGCGCACAATGCGGTGGTTCTCGAGTCGATAGCTCGAATGGCTTTATTTACGATTACGATCAATCGGGAAGCAAGCGCGATCGGCAAGCCTCTTCATGACCGGCACTACCTTCGCAAGCACGGCGCCAAAGCCTACTATGGCCAAACAAAGGAAACAAAATGATTCCAGTTTTCGCGATGTTCGTAACCGACCGACTGGTGCACCTTTCGGGAGTGGATCTCGCAATCATCGCGTTCTACTTTGCACTCGTGCTGGTGATCGGCTTCTACCTGAAGCGCTTCGCTAACACCGGCGAAGATTTCTTTTTGGCAGGCCGCGAGATGACCTCATGGGTCGCCGGCCTGGCTTTTGTTTCCGCGAACCTTGGGTCCCTTGAACTGCTTGGGTGGGCCGGATCGGCCTACCAGTACGGCATCATGGCGGCGCACTGGTATTGGGTCGGCGCCATTCCTGCCATGGTGTTTCTCGGCCTGGTAATGATGCCGTTCTATTACATTTCCAAAACGCACTCCGTCCCCGGCTATCTGAAACTCCGCTACGGATCGGAGGCCAGCGGTCTGAGCGCAGTAACGTTTGCGGTGATGACCATCATGATGTCGGGCGTGAACATGTACGCCATGGCCGTCGTGATGAAAGTTGTCCTGGGTTGGAATATCAATTTCAGTATCTGGGTGTCATCGCTGACGGTGGGAATTTACGTAGCCGCGGGCGGTTTGTTTTCGGCCATTTTCAACGAAGTGTTGCAGTTTTTCCTGATCTGGTTTGGGGCGCTGCTGATTCCAATCCTGGGCATGATTGAAACCGGCGGCTGGAGCGGAATGGTGGCCCGGATTCATCAGAATTTTCCCGGCCAGGATTTCACTCATATGTGGGCGCCGATGGGTTCGTTCGCCAATAATCCCATGGGCATTAACTGGATCGGAATTGTGTTTGGCTTAGGTGCGGTCCAATCCATGGGCTATTGGACGACCGACTTCCTCGTAGTTCAGCGCGTCCTTTCCGCAAAAGATATTCGCTCGGCAAAAATGGCGCCGATTATCGGATCGTTTTTTAAGATGGCAGTGCCGCTGATTGTTATTCTGCCGGGATTGCTCGGCCTGGCAGTTTTGCCTATGCACTTGTTTCCGGCAAGCGGACTGCAGCCCGGCCAACACAGCTATAACGAAGTATTGCCCTTGATGCTGGCCCGGTATTGCGGGCCAGGGCTGCTGGGGTTGGGAATTACCGCGCTGGTGGCGGGCTTCATGGCCGGCATGGCGGGTAATGTGAGCGCATTCGCGACGGTATGGACCTACGACATTTATCGTCCATTCCTGCGGAAGAATGCGGCCGACAAACACTACGTTTCCATGGGCCGCTGGTGCACGCTGATCGGGTTGATCATCAGCATCGGGACCGCGTACCTGGTGATGGGATTTGCCAGCATCATGGACTATGTCCAGGCGCTGTTTGGGTTCTTTATCGCGCCGCTGTTCGGCACAGTGCTGCTGGGTATGTTGTGGAAGCGCGTCACTCGCTGGGCAGGGTTCCTGGGGTTGCTCGCAGGAACGCTTTCATCGGTTACGATGTTTTTGTTGATGCAGAAGGTAGACCCGCAGAAATGGGTTCCGATTTTTGCGCGGTCGCCGCTGGCTAAAGGACTCGCGCAAGATATGTATCAGTCCTTGTGGGCGTGTGTCACGTGCGTAGTGGTCACGGTGCTGGTCACGCTGGTTACCAAGCCAAAGCCGGATTCAGAACTCGTCGGTTTGGTTTACAGCTTGACCCCGATAGCCAAGGAAGAGAACACCAATTTCTGGCATCGCCCGGTAGTGTGG
>Ga0157372_10002145_pt1 | contig 21444 bp, 23 predicted proteins | sample C55metaG_FD_115307 | JGI IMG/M metagenome (GOLD analysis project Ga0157372, IMG submission 115307) | Corn rhizosphere microbial communities from Kellogg Biological Station, Michigan, USA - C5-5 metaG | ecosystem: Host-associated > Plants > Roots > Rhizosphere > Soil | place: USA: Michigan... | reverse complement strand
TTCTACTGGACGCCGCCGCACTTCTGGGCGCTCGCGCTCAACAAGCAGCGCGACTACGGCAACGCGCGCGTGCCGATGGCGCCGCTGGTGTGGGGCGAGCGCGAGACGATGCGGAACATGCTCTGGTACACGCTCATCCTGCTGCCGCTCACGCTGCTGCCGGTGGCGTTCGGCGCGCTCGGCATCCCGTACCTCGTGATGGCCGCGGCCCTTGGCGGCTGGCTGCTCGTCGGCGTGATCCGCGTGATGCGCGCCGACGATTTCGTGAAGCCGGCGTGGTCGGTCTACAAGTACTCCCTGCTCTACCTCGCGCTGCTGTTCGCGGCGATGGTGGTGGACCGGGCAGTGGCGTGACCGACACGACCCGCGAGCTCCCCCTGCTGATGGGCGGCGGCCACGGCGAGCCGGAGCGCCTGCTCCTCATCGGCGTGCCCGACGAGCACGGCCGCGTCCAGGTTCGCATCTGGACCTCGTCGGACTGGAGCCTGCCGCCACGGATGCGCGACGAGACGAGTGGCGAGCTGCTCGAGTCGATCGAATCGATGTCGCGCGCCGGCCACTCGCTCAATCAATCGCTGACGACCGTGCGGCAGTGGCTGCACGGCGTGGGAATGGCAGCGCGCTGACGTGACCGCTCCCGCCGTACCGCCGGTCGCAGGGAAGTCGCGCCGGCCGGTTGCTCCGACTCCGCTCAAGGCACTGCTGCCGCGCGTCCGCCCGTATCGCGGGCGGCTCGTCGTGTGCGCCCTCTGCCTGCTCGTCGCCGCGGCGGTGGGGCTCGCCTTCCCCGCCGTCGTGCAGCGCCTCCTGGACGCCGCGTTCCAGAAGCACGACCGCGTCCTCCTCGACCGCATCGCGCTCTTCCTGATCGGCGCGTTCGCGCTGCAGGGCGTGATGAACTTCGTCCAGGTGTACCTGCTCACGGGAACCGCCGAACGCGTCGTGGCGAAGCTGCGCGAGGACGTCTTCGCGCACCTCGTGCGCCTGTCGCCGGGCTTCTACACCGAGCGTCGCTCGGGCGAGCTGACGAGCCGCATCTCGTCCGATCTCGCCGTGCTGCAGACGCTGATGGCGACGTGGATCTCCGAGCTGTCACGGCAGTCACTCTTCCTTGTCGGCGGAATCATCCTGCTGACGCTGACTCATCCGCGGCTCACGACGACGACCCTGGCCGTGGTCCCGGTGGTGGTCGGCTCGGCGTTCTTCTTCGGCCGTCGCCTGCGGCGCGCGAGCACGGGCGTGCAGGACAAGGTGGCCGAGGCGATGGGGACGGCCGACGAGGCGTTCTCGCAGATCCGCACCGTGCAGAGCTTCGTGCGCGAGGACGAGGAAGTCCGGCGCTACAGCGGCCTGCTGAGCGAGGTGGTGGACCGGGCCGTCGAGCGGGCCAAGCACCGCGCGCTGCTGTTCGGCGTCGTGGGTTTCGTCGCCTTTGCCGGCGTGGTGGCGGTGCTGTGGCAGGGCGGTCAGCTCGTGCTGGAAGGCGCGCTCACGCCGGGCGCGCTGGTGAAGTTCCTCCTCTACGCCATCACCGTCGCGGCGGCGGTGGGCTCGCTCGCGTCGCTGTTCGGCAGCTATCAGGAGGCCGTCGGCGCAGCGCAGCGCGTGTTCGACCTGCTGGAGATGCAGCCGACCGTCGCCGAACCCGAGGTGGCGACGCCGCTGGTGCGTCCGGTGCGCGGCGCCGTGTCGCTCGAGCAGGTGAGCTTCCGCTACTCGCCCGACCTGCCCCTCGCGCTGGAGGACGTGACGTTCACCATCGCGCCGGGTGAAGTGGTGGCGCTGGTCGGCCCGTCGGGCGCGGGGAAGACGACCATCGCCTCGCTCATCCCGCGCTTCTGGGACGTGACGGCGGGCCGCATCACGCTCGATGGCGTGGACATCCGCGAACTGAGCTTCGCCGACCTGCGTGGCTCCGTCGGCCTCGTACCGCAGGAGCCGGCGTTGTTCAGCGGTTCGGTGCGGGAGAACATCGCCTATGCGCGCCCAGACGCGAGCGATGCCGACGTGCTCCAGGCCGCGCGGGCCGCGCACGCGATGGAGTTCATCGATCGCCTGCCCGAGGGGTTGAATACGCTGGTGGGCGAGCGCGGTGTGAAGTTGTCGGGCGGTCAGCGCCAGCGCATCGCGATCGCGCGCGTCTTCCTCAAGGACCCGGCCGTCGTCGTGCTCGACGAGGCGACGAGCAGCCTCGATAACGAGAGCGAGCGCCTGGTGGAGGAAGCGATGGAGGAACTGCTCACGGGCCGAAGCACCCTGATCATCGCCCACCGCCTTCGTACCGTCCGTCGCGCGGACCGGGTCCTCGTGCTCGAGCGCGGTCGCATCGTGGAATCAGGCACCCACGAGGCCCTCTCGGTCGGAAGCGGAGTGTACGGGCGGCTATACAGAGCGGAGCTGCGGTAAGTCCGGGTGAACGGTGAACGGTTCACGGTTCACGGGCTCGTTCCTTCCAGCACCACGTCCGCCTTCAGCGTTCCACCGGCGGTCACTTCGATCGGCTGTTCGTGCTTGCCGGTGCGTTCGTGCCAGGTGGCGAGGGTGTACTTGCCAGGCGGGAGGCCTTCGATCGTGAACTTGCCGTCAGTGCCAGTGACGGCGAAGTACGGATGGTCGAACACCGCAAGGTAGGCGCGCGGCCACGGGTGATCGGCGTCGCGCACGATCACCATGCCCGGTGAGCCGAAAGGAAGATTGGTCGGGATCACCTGCTCATCGCGGCCAAGCAGGACCGCGGTGCGCGCGGCGGTATCGCCAGCCGCGACGAAGCGGAGGTGCTGCCGGAACGCATCGTGGCCGAGCACGTTGAGGCCGCTTCCCACCACCGCGCCCTGGACCCGCGGATCGAGGCGGCAGTCGAGACTCTCCAGTTCCAGCCGTCGCTCGACGGGAAGCGCCTTGCCGCTCCGCAGCCCCTCGATCCACACCACCACATTGCCGAGCCCGGTGCTGTCCTTCGTGATCACGGAACTGTCGGCGATCGTCGTGCCTCCGCAGGTCGCGCTGTCGGCGCCTGTGGGGGCGGCCGGGAGCGGCTGGAGCGGCGTTTTCAGGCGCACCGTACCGCTCACGGAGGCTGGCGAGGCAACGCTGACCACCTTGTAGGCCGCGTCGGGCTTCTCGATGACGACGGGGCCCGACGCATCCTCGTCGACGTCGCCCTTCGCCGAGCCGTTCCTGTTGCTCCTGGTGGCAGCGCCGCCCGCGTCCCCGCAGGCGGAGACGAGGAGCGACGAGAGAATGAGGACGAGGGAAAATTGAAGCGCGGCGGCGCGCGGTGCGGCAGCGATCACGATATCCTGGAAGGCGGTCGAAGTGCGGCCTCCAGAAAGGCAAGGCGCGAGCCACCGCGCCGCCCGCTACACAACGATCAGCTCCCGCTGGTACTCGGCAGGCGTGATCACGGCGCGCCCGGGCTGGATGAAGGCGTTCACTTCGCTGCGCCCGCCGATCTCGTCGGGGATGTAGATGCCGGGCTCGATGGAGAAGCCGACGCCGGGAATGAGCAGCCGCTCCTCGCGCGATTCGAGGTTGTCGAGGTGCGGGCCGGCGCCGTGCAGCGATCGCGCGTCGATGGAGTGGCCCGTGCGGTGGGTGAAGTACTTCCCGTAGCCGCGTGACTCGATCACCTCGCGCGCCGCATCGTCGACGTCGGCGCCACGCAGTGGTTCGTTCGCCGCTGCCTTCTCCAGCACGAGCGCGATCGCGGCATCGCGCGCATCGCGGACGGCGCGCCAGATCTCCTCCGTGCGCGACGACGGTGCACCGACGCTCGCCATCCACGTCTGGTCGGCATAGATTCCGCCCGGCTCGGTGGCCCAGAGGTCGATCAGCAGCACGTCCCCGTCCACGATCTCGCGCGGGCGGTCGGCGGATGGCTCGTAGTGCGGATTGGCGGCGTTTGCCCCGGCGGAGACGTTGGGGCCGTGATCGGTGGAGACGCCAGCGCGCGCGAAACGATCGAGCATCCAGCCCATCAGCTCGTGCTCGGTGATCGGGCGGCGGCTGCGGACACGCTCACCAGCCAGCGCGAACGCGTCGAGCGCGATGCCGCGGATGACCTCCGCCGCACGCAGGTGCGACGCGATCTGCTCGTCCGTCCACGCGGCGTAGAATCGTGACACGAGCTCGCCTGACGACACGACTTCCTTTGCGCCGGCCTCGCGGATCATGTCGAGCACTCCCGCGGGAACGCGATCGAGATAGGGCACGGCGTCGCCTGGCGAATACTCCATGGCGACGCGACGCTCCCGCACCACGCTGCCCACGCTCGCCTCGAGCTCGCGCCACGAACTGTAGGTGCTTCGCGTCCATTCCGCGGGCCAGTTGCGCCATGGCCCAGGCTCGATGGCGTGACCGAGCGCGCTCGGCATCCCCTCGACGGGGATCCAGACGAAGATCCGCCGCGTCACCATGCCGGTCAGCCCGATCATGCCGCCCGCGACGGGATTGAGCCCCTGGAAGTCGAACAGGAGCCAGCCGTCGATATCGGCGTCAGCGAGCGCGCGCTGGATCGCCGGCAGGGTTTCGCGTGTCAGCATGGAACGGGAGTGAAGGGAACGATCACGCCGTCGCGCCGCGCCAGTCGGCGCGCCACTCGCACGAACCTTCGCCGCGGCCTTCGCACCGGGTGTGCTCCACGGCGCCGGTGTCGCCGACGAGCAGCTTGAGCAGCTCACGCAGCGTGGACTCGTAGAAGGCACAGCCGACACTGCCGGGCGCGACGCCGAGGGTGATGGAGCGCGGCACCTCGAGCAGGATATAGGTGCCGACGCGGCGGACGTTCGCGTTGAGGTAGCGCTTGGCGATCCTGCGCACGCGACGCAGCGCCATCGGCCGCGAGATGAACGAGGGCAGCACGTGCATCATCGTGCGAGTCACCGACGGGATGGTGCGATACGCCTCGTGCGCCAGGTAGCGACCAGCGGCGCGCAGCACGGCCTCGGCGTCCGGCCGGCGACCGATCAGCCGGGCGAGGGCGATGACCTCGTCCTGCGCCGGCCGATGCTTGCGGCGGACCGCGTCGGTGTAGCGCTTGATCTGCACATAGACCGTATCACTGAGCCCGAACCGCTTGTTGCGGAGCTCGTCGACGAACTCGGTATCGAGCACCCCTTCCGGAGTGTCGACGTCGCGAACGGCTTCGAGGAGGCTGAGCGGGAGGAGGGCGTCGACCGTGGCGAGCATGAGCTTCGATGAAGGGCGGACGAGCAAGGTAGCGGCAAAGGGGTGGTGGGCTCAATGGCTGCTCGCTCTCGCGAGTCACGAAGCGGGCGAGTACTGCGTACCTGGCGCTAGGTACCGGGCCGCCATGGCCGCTCCGTCGGTACGCGTTACGGACCAGCTCACGACGGAGAATGGAGTACGGAGTTGCCCGAACCCGGAGAGGCGGCGGAGTCGAAACGCCGCGAGGTACCTGGTACTGGGTACTCGCCTCTTCCGAGGCTTAGACTCGTTCATGCTCCTCGCCGCGTTCCTCGCCCTCCTCATCGCCGCCCTCGCCTACGCCGCGGGCGCGTTGACGATCGCCGGCGCGGGCGCGGCCGCCATCGTCGGCGCCTTGTGCCTCCTCGCCGGATGGGGCTGGGCCGCACTGCTCATCCTCTACTTCGTCGTCGCCGTCGCCTTCTCGAAGGTCGGCGCCGACGCCAAGGAGCGTCGCACGGGTGGCGTGGTCGCCAAGTCGGGTCGTCGCGACGCCGTCCAGGTCCTCGCCAATGGAGGCGCGTTCGCCCTCGCCGCCTTTCTCTCCAGCACGGGGGCGCCCAATACCGACTTGCTCGCTGCGGCGGCGGCCGGCGCGCTCGCGGCATCCGCTGCCGACACGCTCGCGACCGAGATCGGCACCTTCATCGGCGGCGAGCCGCGCTCCGTGATCGGCTGGCGCGCCGTACCGGCCGGCACCTCGGGCGGTGTCAGCGTCGCCGGCTCGCGGGCCATGATTGGCGGTGCCATTCTGGTTGCGCTCGCGGCGCGCCTCATGGGGCTCACGCCCCACCTGCTGGCGGTCGCGCTCGGCGGCGTGGCGGGCGCACTGGCCGACTCGCTCCTCGGCGGCCTCGTGCAGGCGCGCCGCCGCTGCCCGCGCTGCGACCTCGCCACCGAACGACGCGTGCACGACTGCGGAGCGATCACCGAGCGCGCTGGTGGCATCGCGTGGCTCGACAACGACCTCGTCAACCTGTGCGCCACCCTTGTCGGCGCGGTGGTGGCCGCGGCGCTCGCCGTCGTCTAGCCTTCGGGAGTGCACGCACATCGCGGATATTCGGGACATGACGTGATCGTCGTGGGGGGCGGACCGGCGGGCGCGTCGTCCGCCTTCGCGCTCGCGCGCGCTGGTGCCCGCGTCCTCGTGCTCGACCGGGCGCGCTTTCCCCGCCCCAAGCCGTGCGCGGAGTACCTCAGTCCGCAGGCGTCACGGCTGCTGCATGCGATGGGTGCGCTCGACGCTGTCGAGGCGGCAGGCGCAGCCCACCTGGCCGGCATGACGGTGCGCGCGCCGAACGGCGCGCTCATTCGCGGCGACTTCGCCGCGCCGCACGGCTTCCCCGCCTTTCGCGATCGCGGACTCGCGCTTCGCCGCACGCTGCTCGATCCGATCCTCCTCGATTGCGCTCGGCGAGCCGGCGCCGAGGTCCGTGAACGCGCCCGGGTGGCCGACGTGGTGCGCGACGGCTGCGGTCGCGTGACCGGAGTGCGGGTGCTCGATGAGCACGGTGCGCAACGCGAGCTTGGCGCGCGCCTGGTGATCGGCGCTGACGGATTGCGCTCGGTGGTGGCGAGCCGGCTCGGCCTCTCGCGCCGCCGTCGCTGGCCGCGGCGGCTCGCGCTCGTGGCGCACTATGAATCGTTCGGCGACGTCGGCGCCTGGGGCGAGATGCACGTCGAGCACGACGTCGGCTACGTCGGACTCGCCGCCGTCGACAGCGGCCTCACGAACGTGGCGATGGTGGTGCCGGCGCGCGCCGCGCGCGAGGTGAGCGCGGACCGCACCGCGTTCTTCGAGCGCTGGCTGCGCGGCAGGCCGCAGCTCGCGCCGCGCGTCGCCGCGGCACGCCGCGTGTCACCGGTGCTCGCCACGGGACCATTCGCGTCACACGCACGCCGTGCGTGGGCCCCGGGTGCGGCGCTCGTCGGCGACGCGGCGGACTTCTTCGATCCATTCACCGGCGAGGGGATCTACGCCGCGCTGCGAGGCGGCGAGCTGCTCGCGCCCTTCGCACTCCGCGCCCTCGATGCTCCCGCCACCCGAGACGCCGATGCCGCCCTCGAAGACTATGAGCGCGCACGCCGCGCCGAGTTCCGCGACAAGTGGATCGTGGAGCGACTTATCGGAACGGCGATCGGCTTCGCGCCGGCAATCAACTACTTCGCGCGCGTGCTCGAGGCGCGGAAGGACATGGCGGACCTGCTCGTCGGGGTGACCGGCGATTTCGTGCCGGCGCGCGAGGTGTTGCGTCCCGCCTATCTGCTGAATCTCTTTCGGCATCCGGGCGCCCGTCCCGTTGTCCCTGCTCGCGACACATGACGCTCGATCCAGATACCTTCCGCAGCGTACTCGGCCGATTCGCCTCGGGCGTCACTGTCGTCACGACGCGGGACGCCGATGGCCGCGACGCCGGCCTCACCGTGAGCGCATTCTGTTCGGTGAGCCTGCATCCTCCCCTCATCCAGGTGAGCGTCGACCAGTCGGCCTCCGTGCACCCGGTGCTCGCCGCTTCGACGCATTTCGGCGTGAGCATCCTCGCCTCGGAGCAGGAAGCGCTGTCGCGTCGCTTCTCCACCGTCGAGTCGATGCACCGATTCGAGGGCATCGGCTTCTCGAGGGGCGAGAGCGGCGTCGTCCTGCTCGACGACGCGCTCGCGCACCTGGAGTGTCGACACGTCGCGAGTCATGCGGCAGGGGATCACACGATGTTCATCGGCGAGGTGGAGCGCGCCTCGGCACGCGGAGCGCGGCCGCTGCTCTATTACCGGGGCGGATACGCCCAGCTCGAGCGCTGAGCGCGTGCTCACGCCCCGTCGCCGGCGTGGCTTCGAGCACCTCGACGATCCGCATACTCCACCCGCGCTGCGCGAGCGCTCGTTGCGCGACGTACGTCGCGCGAACTTCCTGCTCGGCGGCACCCATGCGGTGCTCGCCGAGCTCGACCGGATCCTTCCCGCCCTCGGCAGCCGCGCGACGTTGCTCGATGTGGGCACCGGCCTCGCCGACATTCCCGCCAGTGCCTCGCGCCGAGCACGAGGTCGTGACGTCACGCTCACCACGTTCGCCGTGGATGAAGCCGAGTCGCTCCTGCAGGCAGCCTGGCCGTCGCTGGACGCCGGCGTCTGCGCCGACGCGCGACGACTCCCGTTCGCCGATGCGAGCGTCGATGTCGTGACCTGTTCGCAGGTGCTTCACCATTTTCCGGACGACGAGCTGCCCTCGGTGCTGCGCGAGTTGCAACGCGTCGCGCGTCACGCCGTGGTGGTGGCCGACCTGCGCCGGAGCTGGTTCGCCGCACTCGGGTTCTGGTTGGTCTCCTGGCCCCTCGGCTTTCACCCCGTCAGCCGCCACGACGGGTTCACCTCGGTGCTGCGCGGCTTCACGCCGGATGAACTGGCTCGACACGTGCGTGATGCAGCGGGACGCGCACCCGCTGTCCGCCGCCACCCCGGATTCCGCATCACCGCAACCTGGAGGACGGACGCATGAGCGCTGGGATTCCGCTGGAGCTTGGCCCCATGCCCGCGTCCGCTGAGATGCGCACGGTGGACGAACGGCTGGTGGATGCGCCGCTCGGCCGGATCTTCCGCCTGGCGGCGGAGGTGGAGCGGTGGCCGGCACTCCTGCCGCACTATCGCTACGTGCGATTCGTCGATCGGCGCGCCGATGGTGGCGGCGTGGTGGACATGAGCGCCAATCGTCCATTCGGGCTGGTGCAGTGGCCCACGTGGTGGCGATCGCGCATGGCGGTGAACGCGCCTGGCGGGCCGCGGAATCCCTCGATCCGGTACACGCACGTGGCCGGAGTGACGCGCGGCATGGACGTGGAGTGGACGTTCGAGGAGATGGCCGGCATGACCCGCGTGCGGATCGTGCATCTCTGGGATGGACCAGCGATGCCGGTGATCGGCGGGCCAACCGCCACGCTGGTGATCGGACCGGTGTTCGTGCACGGCATCGCGAGCCGCACGCTCGCCGGCCTGGCCGACGTGGCGGAACAGGCACGACTGACAGGGTGAACGCTTGACGGGTATCACCGGGGCTGACTGGGAGGGTGGGCGTGGTTGAACGTCGACGTGTGGCCGTGACAGGCATCGGGGCGGTGACGCCCATCGGCAACGGGCGCGAGCAGTTGTGGAATGGATTGCGAGCGCAGCGCTCGGCCGTGCGCACCCTGACCCGATTCGATCCATCGATGTGGCGCAGCCACAACGCCGCCGAAGTGAATGATTTCGAGCCGACGGACTTCTTCGAGCGGAAGAAGGCGAAGCGCCTCGATCGATTCGGATGCTTCTCCGTGGCCAGCGCGAAGCAGGCGATCGACGACGCCGGCATTCGACTCGAGGCCGAGAACCGCGAGCGCATCGGCACGATGATGGGCAGCGCGCTTGGCGGCGTTCGATTCGCCGAAGAGCAGCTCGGCGTCTTCCTCACCCAGGGCATCAAGGCGGTGGACCCGGCGCTCGCCCTCGTGGTGTTCGGCGGCGCGGCGAGCTGCAACATCGCCATCGAGCTCGGCGTGCAAGGCCCCAACAGCACGAATGGGATGAGCTGCGCCTCGGGGACGATCGCCATTGGCGAGGCGTTCCGCGCCATTCGCGACGACTACGCCGACGTCATGCTCGCCGGCGCGGCGGAAGCACCGCTCGCCCCGCTCTGCTTCGGCGCGTTCGCGCTCATCCGCGCGATGTCCACCCGCAACGACGATCCCGAGCATGCGTCGCGCCCGTTCGACAAGGACCGCGATGGCTTCGTGATGGGCGAGGGCGCGGCCGTCCTGGTGCTGGAGGAGATGGAGCGCGCAAAATCACGCGGCGCGCACATCTACGCCGAGGTCGTCGGGTACGGGACGTCGAACGACGCGCACCACATGACGGCGCCGCGCCCCGACGGCTCACAGGCCGCCCGTTCGATGCGACTCGCGCTGCAGGACGCCCACGTGTCGGCGGGTGAGATCGCGTACGTGAACGCACACGGCAGCTCCACTCCGCTGAACGATCCGACGGAGACGGCGGCGATCCGCAGCACGTTCGGCGAGGACGCGAACCGACTGCAGGTGAGCAGCACGAAGGCGTACTACGGCCACGCGCTGGGCGCATCGGGCGCCATCGAGGCGGCCATCACCGCACTCGCGCTGGAGCGGAAGTGGCTGCCGCCCACCCTCAACCACCACGCGCCGGCAGATGGGTGCGACCTCGATTATATCCCGCGCGAGGGACGGTGCGCGGATGTCGAGTACGCATTGAGCAACAGCTTCGGCTTCGGCGGGATCAACGCGGCGGTGGTGCTGAAGCGCCACGACGGGATCTGAGGACGGCGCGAAGGGAAGACGCAAGGAGGCGATTCGGCCTTCCACGCCGCGGCGACACGCTGTAGTCTTGTCCCCGACCTCCTGGCTCCCTGACCTCCGACATCCCGCCTCCATGCGCGACAGCTGGCGTCACTTCGCAGCCGAATTCGTCGGCATCTTCGCACTCGTGTTCGTTGGCGGCGGGGCCATCATGGCCACGACGCAGGCGCAGACCCCCAACGCTCTGCTCGACGTGGCGGTGGCGCACGGGTTGATCCTCGCCCTCATGGTCACGGCGACGATGCGCATCTCCGGGCACCTCAACCCGGCGGTGACGATCGGATTTCTCGCTGCGCGGCGGATCGAGCCGATGATGGCGGTCGTCTACATCATCGCGCAGCTCCTCGGCGCAGCGCTGGCCGCCTACGCGCTCAAGGTGATCTTCCCCGCGGACATCATCGCGGCGACCCGGCTGGGTGGGCAATCGGTTGCGACGGACGTCTCCACCTTCCAGGCGATCTTCGCCGAGGCGATCGCGACATTCTTCCTGACGTTCGTGGTATTCGGCACGGCGGTGGATCCGAAGGCGCCGAAGGTGGGCGGTTTCGCGATCGGGCTCGTGGTGACGGCGGACATCCTCGCCATCGGGCCGCTCACCGGCGCGAGCATGAACCCCGCACGTTCGTTCGGGCCGGCAGTGGTGAGCGGAGTGCTCGAGGGGCAGATGATCTACTGGGTGGGACCGATCATCGGATCCGTCATCGCGGCGGTGTTTTACGACCAGCTCTTCCTGCGGCGGGCGCCGGAGCCGGTGGATCACGGCGCAGTGCGGCCAGGGCAGTAAGGGGCATTCAGGGGCAAGGCCGAGTACCTCGTACTGAAGTACTGAAGTACCTGGACCGACATCGAAGCCTCAAGAAGGCGGGGCCGTTGCGGAGCGGTGCGCCGCGCGTGCGGCGTCGGCACATCGCTGGGGCCAGCTCGTCGGGTCTTCGTACTTCAGTACCAGGTACGAAGTACTCGCCGTTGCAGTAACTCGATCACCATCACCGAGCCGCACGGACTTTACCTCAAGCCGGAGGACCGTCGCATGCGGGTGCTCGCCTGGATTCTCGCGCTGTTCCTGCTGGTCGTCGGCATCTGGGGCTTCTTCAGTCCCGTGGTGCTGCTGTTCCTCACGACGAACTTCGTGCATGCCTGCATCGAGACGTTGCTTGGGCTGATCGGCCTGGGCGCGGCACGACGACATGCGCGCGGCTACCTGCTGTGGGTCGGGCTGCTGCTGGTCGTGGTGGGCATCCTGTACTTCGTGCCGATCGCGTCGCTGTACGTCACGGGCCTGCTCGCAGTGAACGTGTACGTCGCCGTGATGAACATCATTCTTGGCGGCATCTGCGCGATCGTGGCGCTGTCGGAGCGCCAGGAGCGGGTGCGCGCCGCCTAGCACGACGGCGCGCTCACCGAACTCGGGAGCGCTTCTTCCCTGTCCCGCCGTACTCCGCCTCGTACCGGGCGATCGACTCCGTCACGATCTTCGTCGCCTCGTCGCTCTTCCCCCACCCGATGATCTCCACCCGCTTGCCCTCGAGATCCTTGTAGGTGCGGAAGAAGTGCTCGACCTCCTTCAGCATGTGCTGCGGGATGTCGGCGATGTCGAACGACTCCTGGTAGTACGGATCGTGGAGCGGCACGCCGAGGATCTTGTCGTCGGGCTCGCCCCGATCGAGCATCTTCAGGACGCCGATCGGTCGCACGTCGATCTGGCAACCGGGGAAGGTCTGCTCCTTCACCAGCACCAGCACGTCGAGCGGATCGTTGTCCTCGTGCAGCGTGCGCGGGATGAAGCCGTAATCACCAGGGTAGTGGACGGCGCTGAACAGGACGCGGTCGAGCTTCAGCATCCCGCTCGCCTTGTCGAGCTCGTACTTGTTGCGGCTCCCCGACGGGATCTCGATCACCGCCGTCAGCGACTCCGGCGGATTCTCCCCCACCGGCAGGTCGTGCCAGAGATTCAGCATCAGGCGCTCTGGGCGACGGAGGGTGCGCTGGTCACCGGACGCTGCGCAGGATTGCGAGCCTCCTGCAGGTCGAGGTTCGCCCCGGACTCGCGCGTCATCGCGCCCTTGTACTTCATCGGTTCCTCGTTCACCCCGAAGTTGGTCCCGTCGAGCTGCTCCACGCGCGCCAGCTGCTCGCGCGTCAGGTCGGGGAGGCCGCTGGCGGCGGCGAACTCCGCGAGCTGCTCATCGTCGTAGATGTTCGGCAGCGTCGTCACCACCAGCGGCTCGGCGAGGAGCCACTTGAGCGCTGCCTGACCGAGCGTCATCCGCTGCGCGAGGAAGTCGAGCGTCTTCACCTTCTCCACGCCGTTCACCAGCCACGACCGCGGCCGGTGGCGACGATGGTCGTTCTCCGGGAAGACGGTGTCCGTCGTGTACTTCCCCTCGAGCATCCCACTCGCGTGGGTGACGCGGATGTTGAAGCAGCAGTTGGGCGCATGCCGACGCGCCGCCTCGATCATCGCCGAGCCCGGGTGCTGCTCGATCACGTTCCAGATGACCTGCATCGTGTTGATGTCGGGCTCGCGCTCGAGGAGCTCCACCGATTCATACAACCAGCCGATGGCTGGCCCGAACGCCGCGCCCCACGCGCGGATCTTTCCTTCCTGCTGCAGCTCGCGGAGGGTGGCCCAGATCTCGGGATTGCGAACGTGCTCCATCTTCGCGTTGTGGAACTGGATCACGTCGATGTAATCCGTTTCCAGTCGTTCGAGGCAGCGATCGACGGAATTCCGGAGGAACGCGCGGTCCGTGCGAATCGGCAGCTCCTGCTGCCCGCGACGGCTCTTCTGGGCCGCTTCATCATAGATGTCGTAGCCGATCTTCGTCGCGATCACGACTTCATCACGGCGGCCGCGGAATGCTTCGGCGAGCTGACGCTCGGCGCGTCCGTTGCCATAGGCGTCTGCCGCATCGAAGAACGTCACGCCGTGATCGTCCAGCGCGCGACGGAGCATGGTCACGGCTTCCGCATCCGACTTCTCGCCCCACCAGCCGGTGGAGATGGTCCAGGTGCCGAAGCCGACTTCGCTGACGCTGAGGTCGGTGCCGGGGAAGATGCGATACTTCATGTCAGGGATTCCTCGAAGAATTCAGCGAAGCAGTCTCGCCGCCTCGACGGCGAAATACGTGATGATCATGTCCGCGCCCGCGCGGCGAATGCCGAGCAGGCTCTCCATCATCACGCGCTCGCGGTCGATCCAGCCGCGTTCGGCCGCCGCCTGAATCATAGCGAACTCGCCGCTCACCTGGTACGCCGCGAGCGGGTATCCCGTCTCCGCCTTCACCCGCGCGATGACGTCGAGATACGGGCCGGCGGGCTTCACCATCACGATGTCCGCGCCCTCCTCGATATCGAGCCACGTCTCGCGCAGCGCCTCCTCGGCATTCGCCGCGTCCATCTGGTAACCACGCCGGTCGCCCGACTGCGGCGTGCTCTCCGCGGCGTCGCGGAAGGGACCATAGAACGCGCCGGCAAACTTGGCGCTGTAGCTCATGATCGCCGTGTTGTGGAAGCCGGCGTCGTCCAGCGCATGGCGAACAGCTCCGACGCGGCCGTCCATCATGTCGCTCGGCGCCACGATGTCGGCGCCCGCGCGCGCGTGCGACAGCGCCTCGCGCGACAGCAGCTCGAGCGTCGCGTCGTTGTCCACCTCGCCGTTCACCAGCACGCCGCAGTGACCATGCGAGGTGTACTCGCACATGCAGACGTCGGTGATGACGACGAGCTGCGGCACTTCCCTCTTGAGCGCGCGGACGGCACGCTGCACCGGGCCCTGATCATCCCACGCACTGGTGCCCTGCTCGTCCTTGTGCTCGGGAATGCCGAACAACAGCACGCCGCCCACGCCGGCGGCGGCGGCCGCACGCGCGTCCGTCACCAGCTCGTCCACCGACGTCTGGTGCACTCCGGGCATCGACTCCACCGGCTGCCGCACGCGTTCACCGGCTCGCGCGAAGAGCGGCAGCACGAGCTGCGACGGTGAAAGGCGTGTCTCGCGCACCAGGGCGCGCAGCGCCTCGGTGCGGCGGAGGCGCCGGGGACGGTATCGGGGAAATTCAGGCATCGTGGTGAGTTGAATCCGCGGTCACGCGCGCGCGTTCACTCGGGCTGTGGCGACGGAACCCGATCGGCCCGGCGAAGTCCTTCGAGGATCTCCGTCGCCCCCTCACCACGCAGCCGATTGGCGAGACGGATGCCGCTCAGCGCGGGATCGGTGCGGTCGAGTTCGATGCTGCCGCGCACGATGCGGCTTCCATCGATCGCGGCGATCATGCCGTGCAGGATGCCGCTTCCGTCGGGCGCGTTGACGGCGAGCGCACCGATCGGCACCTGGCAGCCGCCCTCGAGCGCGCCGAGGAACGCGCGCTCCGCCGCCACGGCGTGCATGGTCGGCTCGTGGTTCATCGCGCCGGCGAGCGCGCGCGTTTCGGTGTCGCCGCCATGGATCTGCACGGCGATCGCACCCTGCCCGGCGGCCGGGAGCCACGCCGGTGCGTCCAGATAACAGGTGATGTGCTGGCGCGCGTCGAGCCGGTGCAGTCCCGCCGCCGCGAGGATCGCGGCGTGCACCCGTCCCTCGTCGATCTTCTTCAGTCGCGTCGGCACGTTGCCGCGCAGCTCGGCGACCTCCAGGTCCGGTCGCGAGGCGAGCAGCTGTGCGCGGCGCCGGAGGCTCGACGTCCCGACCCGCGAACCGCGTGGCAGCTCGTCGAGCGACTGCGCGAGGATGCGCGAGTTGACGACGAGCGCATCACGCGGATCCTCGCGCTCCAGCACCGCCGCGACGACCAGGTCCTCGGGCGCGTCGGTCGGAAGATCCTTCAGTGAATGCACGGCGAGCTGCGTCTTGCCGCGCTCGAGGTCGCGCTCCAGCTCGCGGGTGAACAGCCCCTTCGCGCCGATGGAGCTCAACGGCTCATCGAGCCGCTTGTCACCCACGGTGCGATAGGTGACCAGTTCGGACTCCACGCCCTGCGCGGCGAGCGCCGCCTGCACGAGGCGCGCCTGGCGCAACGCGAGCTCGGAGGAGCGAGTGCCGATCTTCAGCGGCGTCGTTCGAGAGTTGGGCACGACACAAAGCTAGCAACGGGGACGGACCGATGACGAGGTGGGGGATGTTGCAGCGTCATCCCGCAGGCGCATCATGCCACTTGGCCATCCCGCAGGCGCGACGCGCCTGTCCGGACCTACTCCACCGCAGCAACCAGCGTCGCCGCCACCAGCCCATCGACCGATGCCTCGCTCGCCTCCGCAACAACGTCGATTCCCGCCGCCCGCAACGCGTCGCTCGTCACGGGCCCGATGGACACGGCCGGCGCCCGGCGCGCAAGCTCTCCGCCCACCGCCTCCACGTACCCCCGCACCGCGGACGCCGACGCGAAAGTCGCGAGGTCCACGTCGCCGCGCTCCAGCTCCCCGCGCAGCGACTCGGCGCCCACCCTCGTGGACACGCTCCGGTACGCACGCACCACGTCCACCGTGCAGCCGAGCTCACGCAGCCCGGATGGCAGCACGTCCCGCGCCCCTTCGGCTGCGACGTAGAGCACCCGCGCACCGCGCACGTCCGCGCGCTTCGCCATCTCCGCCAGCACGCCTTCGGCCACGAACCGCGCCGGCATCACGTCGGCGGCGATGCCGTGCGCGAGCAGCGCATCGGCCGTCGAGCGTCCGACACACGCCACGCGCAGCCCCGCGAGCGCGCGCGAATCGCGTCCGGCCGCACGAATCGCGTCCCAGAGCATCGCCACCGCGTTCTGGCTGGTGAGCACGAGCCACCCGTACTCACCAATCGACGCCAGTGCCACGCGCAGTGGCGCCGAATCGAGCGGCTCGATGCGCAGCGCCGGAACGTCGAGCACCTTGGCGCCGAGCTCGGCGAGCCTCGCGCGCAATCCACCCGCCTGCGCCGATGCGCGCGTGACGACGATACGCTTGCCGAACAGGGGCCGCGCCTCGAACCAGCCGATCTCCTTGCGCAGCGCCACGACATCGCCAATGACCGTGATCACCGGGGCGCCGAGCCCGTCGCGCGCCACTGCGTCGGCGATCGTCGAGATGGTCGCGCTCACCGTGCGCTGCTTCGCGTGCGTTCCCCACTGCACCGCCGCCGCCGGCGTGTCGGAAGACATCCCGCCGTTCATCAGCGCCGTCGCGATTCGCGGCAGCGTCTTCACGCCCATGTAGAGCACGATCGTCCCACCGGCCCGCGCGAGCGCGCTCCAGTCAGTCTGCGTCTCCGGCTTGGACGGATCCTCGTGTCCGGTGACGAAGGTGACCGCGGTCGCGACGCCGCGATGGGTGACGGGAATTCCGGCGTACGCCGGGGCAGCGACGCCCGCCGTCACGCCCGGGACGATTTCGAACGGCACGCCGGCCGCGGCGAGCGCCTGTGCCTCCTCGCTCCCTCGTCCGAACACCAGCGGATCACCACCCTTGAGCCGCACGATGCGCTTTCCCTCGCGCCCGAGCCTTACGAGCAGCGCATTGATATCGTCCTGGCTCGCCGAGGCAGCGCTGCCGCCGCGCTTGCCGACATCCAGCACCTCGACGCCCGGGTTCGACACGCGCGCAGCGGCGACGATTACCGGGTTCGCCAGCGCGTCCGTGGCGATCACGTCGCACGTCGCGAGCAGATCACGCGCACGGACGGTGAGGAGGCCCGGATCGCCGGGACCGGCGCCGGCCAGGTAGACAATGCCGAGCTCCGACTTCGACTGCTCGGGCATCAGCGCTCCGCGCCGCGCTGGAGCTCGTCGAGCCGTTCGAGCACGCGGCGTCGCCGCACGACCAGGCTCGCCGTGTACAGCACGTACAGCACGCCAGCGACGATGTACGCCGCGTGGAAGTATCCTGCTGTCTGCGCCATGTCAGCGTCCTCCCTCGAGCGCTGCCTCGAGCTCGGCAGCGCGCGCCCGTTCGATGCTCAGCCGGTAGCGCGCCCGCACGAGCGCGAAGTACACCAGCACGAATGCGAGGAAGCTGAACAGGAGTGTGTGCAGCATCTCGGGCGGCAGCGACGGACGATCCGGCTTGAGCACGATCGGCATCGGGTGCAGGGTGCGGAACAGGTACACGCTCATGTGGATGAACGGAATGAGCAGCGCACCGAGGATGCCAAGCACCGCCGAGTACCGCGCGCGCTGCGCCGGCTCCGGAATCGCCCCGCGCAGCACGACGTAGCCGGCGTAAATGAACCAGAGGAACAACGTGAGCGTCAGGCGCGCATCCCACGTCCACCACGTCCCCCAGATCGGCTTGCCCCAGATGGGTCCGGTGGTGAGCACCACGGTGGTGAACAGCAGGCCCACCTCGGCCGACGATTCCGCGACGCGGTCCGCCCGCTCGTCACGCAGCCACAGGTAGACGATGGAGGTCACGAACACGACGCCGAACGCGAGATACGCGTTGAGCGCAGCGGGGAGGTGCAGGTAATAGATCTTCTGGGCCAACCCCTGGGTCGCTTCGGCCGGCGTGAACCAGATCGCCCGCACGTAGGCGGCGATGACGGCGATCGCGGCGGCGATGATCCACCCATCCACGAGAGCGGGCCGCCCCTTGGCGGCCTCGGTGCGAGCAGACTGCGCTTGCGCGTGAGCGGCGCGAATGTCCGGAGTCGTCATTCGTCGAGAGTGTAGGGGAACGCGATCGCACACGCGACCACGAACACGAGATCGAACCCGAGCAGGATGCGCAGCCACGGCCACGCTTCCGCTTCCGGGCGGCCGGCCAGCAGCCGCGATGTGGTCTGCGCCGCCGCCATCACGACAGGAACGAAGAATGGCAGCGACAACATCGGCAGCAGCAACTCGGCGAGCCGAGTGTTCACCGCCATCGCGCTGAACAACGTGCCCACCGCCACGATGCCCAGCGCCGCCAGCACGGCGATGCCGGTGAGTGACAGCCAGATGCTGCCGAGCGGGACGTTGTAGAATAGCGCGACGGCGGGAATGGCGATGACCTGCACGCCGACGACGAAGAGGAAGTTCGCCACCGCCTTGCCAAGATAGATCGCCTCGCGCTCGACGGGCGCGGCGAGCAACGCATCCATCGCGCGGTCCGCCTGCTCCACGCCAAACGAACGCTGCAGCCCGAGCAGGCCGCTGAAGGTGAAGATCACCCAGAGCACGCCAGGTGCGAGGTCGATCGCCGCCACCGCCGTCGGATCCCAGGCGAAGAAGAAGATCGTCAGCCCCAGCAGCGCAAACACGAGCGCCGAGAAGAACGCCGTGCGCGTGCGGAATTCGATCGCGAGATCCTTGCTCGCGATGAGCCAGGTCGCCGCGAGGAGGCCCGGCAGCACGGGCGACTCGCTCTCGCGCGGCGTCGCGCCGGTCAGCGTCGTGTCGCGGAAGGTGGGGTCAGACATCGGCCGTGACCAGCTCGCGATATGCCGACGCGTACGACGGGCCATCCACCGCGCCGCGCTCCTCGTACCGCACGAAGCGACCGCGACGCATGATGGCGGCGTGCGTCGCCAGCGCGAGGCCTTCGGAAAGATTGTGGGTGACGAGCATGAGCGCCGCACCGTGCGCCCGCCGCTCGCCGAGCGCCTCGGTGAGCGCCGCACTGCCGACTTCGTCGAGCCCGGTGTACGGCTCGTCACACAGCAGGAGCAGCGGGTCGTGAACGATCGCGCGGGCGATGCTCACCCGCTGCTGCAACCCTCGGCTGAGTGAGCGTACGGGTGCATCGGCGCGATCCGCGACGCGCATCGTCTTCAAGGCGCGCATCGCGGCGTCGGCCGGGTGGCGGAGTCCGTACATCCGCGCCGCGAACTCGACGTTCTCGCGCGCCGACAGTGCCGCGTACAGCATGCTCGCGTGCGAGATGAGTCCCACTCGCGAGCGGGCCGCGCGACCGCCGTCCGCGCGCAATGCGACGCCACCGACGAGGCACGTCCCCGCCGACGGGGCGAGTAGCCCGGCCAGCAGCCGCAGCAGCGTGGTCTTCCCCGCCCCGTTGGGCCCGAACAGCGCCAGGCATTCCCCACCACCGAGCGAAAGACTCACGCCATCCACCGCCCGTCGCGCCCCGAACGTACGCACGAGCCCCTCCGCCTCGACGACGGGGCGATGGACCTGCGGCTGCGACTTCGGCTGGAGCGCGGCGGACATCCCGGGAAGATACAGTCCCGCACGAGCCGAGCGCCTCCCTGCAGTCGTGGGCGAGGGGCGGCGCAGACCTGCGTTCCGACGGCACGGAGCCCTCCCGCCAGAGCGACCAGCGCAAGGCGCACCGAACGCAGCTCTCGCCAGGGCCGTGGCCCTGGGGGATGAAAGATTCGGCGAGCCCTGCGGGATGCCGGGCGGCGCTAGAAGTAGTACCCCTGCACCTGGAAGGTGAACCCATTCTGGGTGAGCGCGTCCGCCCCGAGCCGATCGAGTTTCGCCACGCCGTAGCCGGCCTTGAGATTCAGGTTGTGCCCGACGACGTACCACGTGCCGCCGACCTGGAACCGGCGCTCGTCCTGGAACGCTGCCGACTGCACCGATTCGTCGTAGCTCCGCGTCTCGATCTTCGCCCACGGCGCGAGCCTCGCGCTGGCGACGTGATAGCCCGCCTCCGCCTCGAAGGTGTTCTGCTTCGGCAGCACCTGGATCAGATCGCGGCCATCGTAGTGGATGAAGTTCGCCTGCGCGGTGATGCCGGTGTCTCCTATGGGCAGCGACAGGAAACCGTCCGCGGCGATGGCGCGATAGCTCGACTGCGCATCGAGCGCGGCGCCCACGCTCAGCACCTTCTTCCTGCCGAGATAGGTGCCGGGGTACGAGTACGCCGATGCCTCGGGCTCGAGGAGCTGCAGTTGCAGCCGGCCCGCGCCGCGGAGTGAATTCGTCGCTGTCTGCACTGCTGTGACCGTCGAGAGGCGCGCACCGGAGAAGAGCCCTGCCCGATATTCCAGCCGATCGCTGAACAGGTAGCCGCGCGCCGTGAAGCCCACATCACGTCCGCCGCTCGATGCCGTGCCGGCGTTCTGCAGGTACGAGTAAGCGCCCAGGTCCACGGGGAGGATCGTCGCCGCGCTCTCCATGCAGTTCCGGCAGAAGGGGACGTACTGAAGACCCGCGGCGAGCACCAATGCGTTCGACTTGCCCGGCTTCACCTCCACGAATGCGTCCTGGGTGATGAACCCCGTACCGAGCGACTTGGTGAAGCCCGGTCCGGAACGGCCAAGATTCGGGTTGTCCGTCTGGAAGAACAGCGAAAGGTGCGGACCGACCTGCATCCCGACGATGAACCGCAGCCGTCGCTGGAAGATGGTCTGCGCGTAGCTGGAATCCTGGCGGACGTTCTGGTTGAAGTCGGCCCACGTCTGGCTCAGGAAGCCGAGTCGAACGGAAATGGAATCGTTGACCTTGAGCACTGCCTGGGCGTGAGCGGCAGCAGGCAGCGAGACGATGAACGCCGTCAGCGCGGCGGATACGGTTCTGCGTAGCATTTGACGCTGGAAAGAGAATGTCGACAGGAGCCTGGCAAAGCTCTCGCGCGCCGCTCCTGGCCACCGTCGGGAGCGACCCTTCAAAGATGTCGGGAAATCACCGGTTCGTGGGCCAGGGCGTCGCTCCCGATGTCCACCTGCCGTGTCTCCCGCACGAACAGCAGCCCGATCACCAGCGTCACCGCCGCGACGATCACCGGATACCACAGGCCGGAGTAGATGCTGCCGTTCGCCGCGACGATGGCGAAGGCGATCGGTGGGAGGAATCCGCCGAACCAGCCGTTGCCGATGTGGTACGGCAGCGACATCGACGTGTAGCGAATGCGCGTGGGAAACATCTCCACGAGCATCGCCGCGATCGGGCCGTACACCATCGTCACGTAGAGGACGAGCACCCAGAGCAGCAGCAGCACCATCGGAATGTTCATCGCCGCCGGATCGGCC
>Ga0157372_10002144_pt1 | contig 21446 bp, 19 predicted proteins | sample C55metaG_FD_115307 | JGI IMG/M metagenome (GOLD analysis project Ga0157372, IMG submission 115307) | Corn rhizosphere microbial communities from Kellogg Biological Station, Michigan, USA - C5-5 metaG | ecosystem: Host-associated > Plants > Roots > Rhizosphere > Soil | place: USA: Michigan... | reverse complement strand
CGGCCTCTTCGAGCGCGCGGGCCTGCCCGTCCCGATGGTCACCCGCTGCGAGCTGCGCGGCGAGTTGGAGAGCCTGCTGTCGCGCTCCTTCCCCGGACCCGGCGACGCGGACCGCATCCGGGCTCTCTTCGAGGCCTCGCTCGCCGACGACGCGCTGGGCGTCGGCGCGCACCGGGTCGACGGGGCCATCCACTTCGCGTACCCGGTGGCGATCCTGGTCGCCACGCGCGCCCGATGAACTTCGCGCTCACTCCCGAGCAGGAGGAGATCCGCGCCCTGGCCCGCGACTTCGCGGAGCGCGAGGTCGCGCCGGTCATCCACCACTTCGACGAGCTCCACGAGTTCCCGCACGAGATCATGACCCGCCTGGCCGGCACCGGGCTGCTGGGCGCCCTGGTGCCCGAGGAGTACGGCGGGGCCGGCCTCGACTACGTCTCGTACGCGCTCGCGGTGGAGGAGCTGAACCGGGTCGACGCCTCGGTGGGCATCACCATGTGGGCCCACAACTCGCTCTGCACCAACCACATCACGCTGTTCGGCTCTCCCGAGCAGAAGGCCCGCTACCTGCCGCGGCTGGCCCGCGGCGAGGCCCTCGGGGCCTGGGGGCTCACCGAGCCCGGCTCGGGCTCCGACGCGGCGGCCATGCGCTCGCGGGCGGTGCAGGAGGGCGACGCCTACGTGCTGAACGGCGGCAAGGCCTTCATCACCAACGCGAGCGTGGCCGAGGTCGCGGTGGTGATGGCGGTGACCGACCCCGCCCGCGGCAACAAGGGTATCTCCGCCTTCATCCTGGACCGCGGCACCCCCGGCTTCAGCGCGGGCAAGCCGTATCGCAAGCTCGGGCTGCACGCCTCCAACACCGCGGAGCTCCACCTCGACAACGTGCGGGTGCCCGCGAGCGCGCTCTGCGGGGAGCGCGACCGCGGCTTCATCAACACCATGCAGGTGCTGGAGGGCGGGCGGGTGGCGATGGCCGCGATGGCGGTGGGGATCGCGCAGGGCGCGCTGGACCAGGCGCTCCGCTACATGAAGCAGCGCTCCGCCTTCGGCAAGACCCTCGCCGAGTTCAACGGCCTGCGGGGGATGATCGCCGACATCGGGACCGAGGTGGAGGCGGCCCGCCTCCTCACCCTGCGCGCGGCGGCCATGAAGGACGCGGGCCAGTCCGCCAAGGTGGCGGCCTCGATGGCCAAGGTGTTCGCCTCCGAGGTGGCGATGAAGGCGGCCACCCAGTCCCTGCAGATCCACGGCGGGGCCGGATACATCACCGAGTTCCCCATCGAGCGCATCTTCCGCGACGCCAAGCTGACCGAGATCGGAGAGGGCACCTCGGAAGTGCAGCGCATGGTCATCGCGCGCGACATCCTGGGAGCGAGGAGCCAGCCGTGAGCGAGGAGCGGGTCCGGTACGCGGCCCGGGACGGCGTGGGCACCATCACCCTGTCGCGCCCGCGGGTGCTGAACGCCCTGGATCTGCCGCTGTCCGCCGAGCTGGCCGAGGCCGCGGAGGCGGCCGCGCGGGACGACTCGGTGTGGGTGGTGGTGGTGCGCGGGGCGGGCCGCGCCTTCTGCTCCGGCATGGACCGCACCGTGCTCTCCGCGGGCGGCATCGGGGAGGCGTTCTACCGCAACTGGATCCGGGCCCTGAACCGCCTCGAGGACATGGACAAGCTCACGGTCGCGGTGCTCCACGGCTACTCGATCGGCGGCGGCCTGCAGCTCGCGGTGGCGTGCGACCTGCGCCTGGCCACCACCGACGCGGTCCTCGGGCTGGGGGCGACCCGTCACGGCCTGATCCCGGACGGCTCCATCCTGCGTCTGGCCCGCATCGTGGGCCTGGGGCGCGCCAAGGAGCTCACCCTGCTCAACGATCACGTCACTCCCGCGGCGGCGCTCGCGATGGGGCTGGTGAACTGGGTCGTGGAGCCGGACGGCGTCGACGCCGCGCTGGCCGGCATCGTGGATAAGGCCTTCCACTCCTCGCGCACCGCCACCGGCCACGCCAAGCGCCTCCTGCACGCCTCCTTCCATCGCGACCCGCGCGAGCTGATCGAGGACGTGATGCGGGCCCAGGGCGAGTGCATGACCTCGTGGGAGATGGAGGAGGCCAACCGGGCCTGGGACGAGCGGCGCGAGGTCCGGTTCTACCCGCCGCCGGGGACGTCGCGGCCCTAGCCGATGGCCGACGACGTCATCCTGGAGACCCGCGGCCTCACCAAGGAGTTCCGCGGCTTCATCGCGGTGCGCGACGTGAGCCTGCGGGTCCGCCGCGGCACGATCCACGCGCTCATCGGTCCCAACGGGGCCGGCAAGACCACGTGCTTCAACCTGCTCACCCATTTCCTCGCTCCCACCCGCGGGCGCATCACCTTCAAGGGCCAGGACATCACCGGCCGCCGGCCGGCGGACATCGCGCGGCTCGGGCTGGTGCGCTCCTTCCAGATCTCGGCGGTCTTCCCGCACCTCACCGCGCCCGAGAACGTGCGGATCGCGCTCCAGCGGGGGCGCGGGCGCTCGTTCGACTTCTGGCGCTCCGAGCGCGCGCTCGACGCCTTACGGGAGCGGGCGCGGGAGCTCCTGGCCGCGGTGGGTCTGGAGGGCTTCGCGGCCACCCCGGCGGTCGAGCTGCCCTACGGGCGCAAGCGGGCGCTGGAGATCGCCACCACCCTGGCGCTCGACCCGGAGATGATGCTACTCGACGAGCCGACCGCGGGCATGGCCCACGAGGACGTGGACCGCATCTCGGCCCTCATCAAGCAGGTGGCCCGGAACCGCACGGTGCTGATGGTGGAGCACAACCTGCGGGTGGTCGAGCACCTCTCCGACACCATCACGGTGCTGGCCCGCGGCGAGATCCTGGCCGAGGGCGACTACGCCACCGTGTCCGCGCACCCGGAGGTGGTCGCGGCCTACCTGGGGGTCGGGCATGAGTGAGCCGCTCCCGTCGGAGGGGCCGCTCCTCGCCGTCGCCGGGCTGCACGCGTGGTACGGGGAGTCGCACGTGCTGCACGGGGTGGATTTCGAGGTGCGGGCGGGAGAGGTGGTGACCCTGCTCGGTCGAAACGGGGCCGGCAAGACCACGACCCTCAAGTCGGTGATGGGGATGGTGCCGCGCCGGACCGGCTCGGTGCGCTATCGCGGCGAGGAGCTGATCGCGCGCCCGTCGAATCACATCGCCCGGCGGGGGCTCGCCCTCTGCCCGGAGGAGCGCGGCATCTTCGCGAGCCTCTCGGTGCAGGAGAACCTGCTGCTGCCCCCGGTGGTGCAGGCCGGCGGGCTCGGCCTCGAGGCCATCTACGCGCTCTTTCCCAACCTGCGGGAGCGGGGCCGGAGCCAGGGGACCAAGCTCTCGGGGGGCGAGCAGCAGATGCTGGCCATCGGCCGCATCCTCCGCACCGGGGCGCGGCTCTTGCTGCTGGACGAGCCCACCGAGGGCCTGGCCCCGGTGATCGTGCGGCAGATCCGGAGCACGATCCAGCAGCTCAAGGCCCAGGGCTTCACGATCCTGCTCGTGGAGCAGAACTTCCGCTTCGCGGCCACGGTGGCCGATCGGCACTACGTGATGGAGCGGGGGCGGGTGATCGACATGATCGCCAGCGCGGAGGTGCCCGCCCGGACCGCCCATCTGCACGAGTACCTCGGGGTATAATCGCGCGGCCCTCACCAGGCAAAACGAAAGGACGATCACGCATGCTCAAGTTCTGGCTTCTCACGGTAGCGGTGGCGCTCGGCCTGGGGGTCGCGCCCGCGGCCCAGGCCCAGATCTCGGACGGGGTCGTCAAGCTCGGCGTGCTCACCGACATGTCGAGCCTCTACGCGGACCTCTCCGGCCAGGGCTCGGTGATCGCGGCCCGTCTGGCGGTGGAGGACTTCGGGGCGGCCAAGAAGGGCATGAAGGTCGAGATCATCTCCGCCGATCACCAGAACAAGGCCGACGTCGGCTCGGGCATCGCCCGGCAGTGGCTCGACGCGGAGAAGGTCGACGCGATCCTGGACACGCCCAACTCCGCGGTCGCCCTCGCGGTGAACCAGGTCGTGAAGGACAAGGGCAAGGCCTTCCTGGTCTCGGGCGCCGCCTCCTCCGACCTCACCGGCAAGGCGTGCTCGCCCAACACCGTGCACTGGACCTACGACACCTGGGCGCTCGCCAACGGCACCGGCAGCGCGATCGTGAAGACGGGCGGCGACACGTGGTTCTTCCTCACCTCGGACTACGCGTTCGGCCACGCGCTCGAGCGCGACACCGAGGCGGTCGTGATCAAGAACGGGGGCAAGGTCCTGGGCAAGGTGCGGCATCCGCTGAACACCGCCGACTTCTCCTCGTTCCTGCTCCAGGCCCAGTCCTCCAAGGCCAAGATCATCGGCCTCGCCAACGCGGGCGGCGACACCACCAACGCGATCAAGCAGGCGGCCGAGTTCGGCATCGTCAAGGGCGGGCAGAACCTGGCCGGCCTGCTCGTGTTCATCACCGACGTGCACGCGCTCGGGTTGCCGACCGCCCAGGGGCTGATCTTCACCGAGGCCTTCTACTGGGACCTGAACGACAAGACCCGGGCCTTCGCCAAGCGCTTCGCGGAGCTCGACCGGGGCATCCACCCGACCATGATCCACGCCGGCGTCTACGCGGCCACGCTGCACTACCTGAAGGCGGTGGAGGCGCTCAAGAGCGACGACGGGACCAAGGTCATCGCCAAGATGAAGGAGATGCCCACCGACGATCCGCTCTTCGGCAAGGGGACCATCCGGGCCGACGGCCGGAAGCTCCACCCGATGTACCTCTTCGAGGTCAAGAAGCCCTCCGAGTCGAAGGCGCCCTGGGACTACTACAAGCTCCGCGCGACCACGCCGGCCGACCAGGCCTTCCGCCCGATCGACCAGGGCGACTGCCCGCTGGTGAAGAAGTAGCGACGGGACCCCTCACCCTGCCTGCTCCCCGGACGGGAGATGGTGGACCTCTCGGGGGAGAGCGCAGGGTGAGGGGAACGCCGCGCCGGCCATGATCCTCGGCATCCCGCCCCAGGCCCTCTTCGGCCAGCTGCTCATCGGCCTCATCAACGGGGCCTTCTACGCCATGCTGAGCCTGGGCCTCTCGGTGATCTTCGGCCTGCTCAACATCATCAACTTCACCCACGGGGCCCAGTACATGATGGGCGCCTTCGTGGCCTACTTCCTCCTGCAGTACGCGGGCCTCGGCTACTGGTGGGCGCTCCTGCTGGCCCCGGTGGCGGTGGGGCTGCTCGGAATGCTGATGGAGCGGTTCCTCCTGAAGTGGCTCTACTCGCTCGACCACCTCTACGGGCTCCTGCTCACCTTCGGCCTCGGCCTGATGATCCAGGGCCTCTTCCGCAACCAGTTCGGCTCCTCGGGGCTGCCTTACGTGATGCCGGCCGAGCTCACCGGCGGACGCAACCTCGGGTTCATGGTGCTGCCGAACTACCGCGCGTGGGTGGTCGTCTTCTCGCTCGCCCTGTGCCTGGGCACCTGGTTCGTGATCGAGCGCACCAAGCTCGGCTCCTACCTCCGCGCCGCCACCGAGAACCCGGCGCTGGTGCAGGCCTTCGGGATCAACGTGCCGCGCATGATCACCCTGACCTACGGCTTCGGCGTCGCGCTGGCCGCGGTGGCCGGGGTCCTGGCCGCGCCCATCTACCAGGTGAACCCGCTGATGGGGGCGGACCTGATCATCGTGGTCTTCGCGGTGGTGGTCATCGGCGGGATGGGCTCGATCATCGGCTCGGTGGTCACCGGCTTCGGGCTCGGGCTGATCGAGGGCCTCACCAAGGTGTTCTACCCCGAGGCCTCCAACACCGTGATCTTCGTCATCATGGCCCTGGTCCTGCTGGTGAAGCCGGCGGGGCTCTTCGGGCGGGCCCAGTAGCGTGGCGGTGTCCGAGGCGCCCGCGGCCGTCGCCGAGCCCGGCACCGTCCGCCACCAGGCAGTGGTGTTCGTGCTGATGGTGGCCGCGTTCGCGGTGGCGCCCTTCGTGGTCTACCCGGTCTTCCTGATGAAGGCGCTCTGCTTCGCGCTCTTCGCCTGCGCGTTCAATCTGCTGATCGGCTACGGGGGGCTGCTCTCGTTCGGCCATGCGGCCTACCTGGGCGCGGCGGGCTACCTGTCGGCCCACGCCGCGAAGGTCTGGGGCTGGCCGCCCGAGCTGGCCATCCTCACCGGCACCCTCGGGGCGGCGGCGCTGGGGGTGGTGATCGGGGCGCTGGCGATCCGCCGCCAGGGCATCTACTTCGCGATGATCACGCTGGCCCTGGCCCAGATGCTCTACTTCTTCTTCCTGCAGGCGCCGTTCACCGGGGGCGAGGACGGGATCCAGGGCGTGCCGCGGGGCACGCTGCTCGGGGTGATCGACCTGCGGCAGACCCTGCCGCTCTACTTCACGGTGCTGGCGATCTTCCTGGCCGGCTTCCTGCTGATCTACCGGACCATCCACTCGCCCTTCGGCCAGGTCCTCAAGGCGATCCGGGAGAACGAGCCCCGGGCCCTGTCGCTGGGCTACGCGGCCGACCAGTACAAGCTGATCGCCTTCGTGCTGTCGGCCGGCCTCTCCGGCCTGGCGGGCTCCACCAAGGCCATCGTGTTCCAGCTGGCCTCCCTGACCGACGTGCACTGGACCATGTCCGGGGAGGTGGTGCTGATGACCCTCCTGGGCGGCCTCGGGACCGTCTTCGGGCCGGTGGTCGGGGCGGTGATCGTGGTGACGCTCGAGACCTACCTGGCCCAGCTCGGGGCCTGGGTCACCGTGGTGCAGGGGGGCATCTTCGTGGTCTGCGTGCTGGCCTTCCGCCGCGGGGTGGTCGGCGAGCTCGCCCGTCTTCTCAGGAAACCGCTCTAACTCCTCGGCTCGTCTGGCTGATCGCCCCTCGACAGCGAGCATCGTAGGCGGCCTGGACGTCGCGGTACTTGTCCTCGATCGCCCGCCGCTCGACCTCCCAGCGGCCCTCGAAGCGGCGCTGCTCGGTGACCCGGCACGGCGCCCCGCCGTCGCCTTCCGGGCAGTGGCCGAAGGCTTCCCACATGGCGGCCCGGTGGATGTCCTCCGCTCCCTCGATCTCGGCCAGGCGCAGCAGCGCGATGTAGGCGCGCGCCTCGGCCGGCCGGGCGCAGTCGAGCTCGGGATCGGCCGCGAGCCCGAGGGCGGGGGCAGCCGGCGCGGCCGCCCACAAGGCGAGCAGGAGATAGCCGTAAACCCTTGTCCTGCCGGTCAAAGTCTTGACACCCCCGGGACCCTCTTGTAGACTCTCGCCACTTTATCACCCCCAGACGGGCGCTTCCGGCGAGTTCCCAGCGATGACGGACGATCTCTCCAACGGTGAAGCTAGCGGTTGCCTCGCGCGGCCAAGCGCGAGCGGCGCCCGCGCTCGCGCGGCTTGATGCTCGATCCCGCCCTGGACACCTTCCCGAAGATCGCCCTCGCCAACGCGCAACGGTTCGCTGGTCGGACCGCGATCCGCGAGAAGGACCTCGGCATCTGGCAGTCGTACACCTGGAGCGAGTACGTCGAGCAGGCCCGTCTCATCGCCCTGGGCCTGGCCGCGCTCGGCTTCACGCGCGGCGACAAGACCGCGGTGGTCGGCGACAATCGCCCGGCGCTCTACTGGGCGATGCTCGCCACCCAGTCCCTGGGCGGCGTGCCGGTGCCGCTCTACCAGGACTCCATCGAGAAGGAGCTCGAGTTCATCGTCGATCACGCCGGGGCCCGCTTCGCGGTGGTGGAGGACCAGGAGCAGGTCGACAAGATGCTCCACGTCCGCGCCCAGTGTCCCGGGCTCGAGTACGTGATCTACGACGATCCCCGCGGGCTCCGCCACTACTCCGAGCCCTGCCTGCTGAGTCTCCAGGAGCTGCAGGAGCGGGGACGCAAGTTCGCCCAGGACAACCCGGACCACTTCGAGCGCGAGGTGGCGCGGGGCCAGGCCGAGGACACCGCGGTCATCGCCTACACCTCGGGCACCACCGGGCAGCCCAAGGGCGCGATGCTCTCGCATCGCAACCTGATCGCGACCGCGAAGAGCGCGGTCGCCCGCGAGCGGCTCACCGAGGCCGAGGAGGTCATGGCCTACCTGCCGATGGCGTGGATCGGCGACCACATGTTCTCCTTCAGCCAGTCGATGGTGGCCGGCTTCACCACCAACTGTGCGGAGAGCGCGGCCACCGTGCTGGCCGACCTCAAGGAGATCGGGCCGACCTACTTCTTCGCCCCGCCCCGCATCTGGGAGAACATCCTCACCTCGGTGATGATCCGGGTGGAGGACAGCGCCTGGCCCAAGCGGCGCCTCGTCCACTTCTTCCTCGACCTCGCCCGCCGGATGGAGCGCTGCCGCCTCGCCCACCGCCCGATCGCCCTGCGGGACCGCCTGCTCGCGCCCCTCGGGCGCCTCCTGGTGTGGGGGCCGCTGCGGGACAACCTGGGCATGAGCCGGATCCGGATCGCCTACACCGCGGGCGAGGCCATCGGGCCCGAGCTGTTCGAGTTCTACCGCTCACTCGGCATCAACGTGAAGCAGCTCTACGGCATGACCGAGTCGAGCGCGCTGATCTGCATCCAGGCCGACGGCGACGTGAAGCTCGACACGGTGGGGCCGCCCCTGCCGGGGGTCGAGGTGCGGGTGAGCCCGAGCGGGGAGGTCCTCTACCGGAGCCCGGGCGTCTTCCAGGGCTACTACAAGAACCCGCAGGCCACCGCCGAGACCCTGGAGGGCGAGTGGGTCCACTCCGGCGACGCGGGGTTCTTCGACAAGGACGGCCACCTGAAGATCATCGACCGCGCCCGGGACGTGGGGCGGCTGGCGAGCGGGACGATCTTCGCCCCCAAGTACCTCGAGAACAAGCTCAAGTTCTCCACCTACGTGAAGGAGGCGGTGTGCGTGGGCGACGCCCGGCCCTACGTGGCCGCGCTGCTCAACATCGACCTGGTCTCGGTGGGCAACTGGGCGGAGCGGCGCGGGCTCGCCTACACGAGCTACACCGACCTGGCCCAGAAGCCCGAGGTCTACGAGCTGATCCGCCAGGAGGTGGTGCGGGTCAACCGGAGCCTGCGGGAGGACGACACCCTGCGGGGCGCGCAGATCCGGCGCTTCCTGCTGCTCCACAAGGAGCTCGACCCGGACGACCAGGAGATCACCCGGACCCGGAAGGTGCGCCGCGGCTTCATCTCCCAGAAGTACGCCCCGCTCATCGAGGCCCTCTACGGCGAGGGCGACTCGGTGCAAGTGGAGGCGCAGGTCACCTACGAGGACGGCCGCACCGCCACCGTGCGGGCCGCGGTCCGCCTGAGCGACGCCGAGACGTTCGCGGACGCCGGGGGGACATCCGCATGACCGACGCGCCCACCCCGCTGCTCGAGGTCGACGAGGTCAGCGTGCGCTTCGGGGCGGTGCAGGCCCTGGAGCGGGTGAGTCTCGAGATCCGGCGCGGCGAGATCGTGGCCATCATCGGCCCCAACGGAGCGGGCAAGACCACGCTGCTCAACGTGGTGAGCGGCTTCTATCATCCCTCGGAGGGCCGTCTCCGCTTCGAGGGGAGCGACCGCACCCACCTCCGGCCCTACGACGTGGCCGCCCTCGGGGTGGCGCGAACCTTCCAGAACGTGGCCCTGTTCAAGGGCATGAGCGTGCTCGACAACGTCATGACCGGCCGCCTCCTCAAGATGCGGGGCAGCTTCCTGCTGGAGGCGCTCCACTGGGGCCCGGCCCGGCGGCAGGAGCTCGAGCACCGGGCGTTCGTGGAGCGGATCATCGACTTCCTGGAGATCGAGGCCATCCGCAAGGCTCCCGCGGGCAAGCTGCCCTACGGGCTGCAGAAGCGGGTGGAGCTGGCCCGCGCCCTGGCCGCGGAGCCCAAGCTCCTGCTGCTGGACGAGCCGATGGCGGGGATGAACGTCGAGGAGAAGGAGGACATGTGCCGCTTCATCCTCGGCGTCAACGACGAGTTCGGGACCACCATCGCCCTGATCGAGCACGACATGAGCGTGGTGATGGACATCTCGCACCGGGTGATCGCGCTCGATTACGGGCGCAAGATCGCCGACGGCCGGCCGGACGAGGTGCGCGCGGACCAGGGCGTCATCGACGCGTACCTGGGAGTGGCCCATGCTTGACCTGCTCTACAGCGTGCTGATCGGCCCGCTGCGCGACATGGGCAGCGCCCCCGCCTTCCTGGTGGAGGTGATCATCGGCGGCCTCGCCGCGGGGCTCATGTACTCCCTGGTGGCCCTCGGCTTCGTGCTCATCTACAAGGCCTCGGGCGTCTTCAACTTCGCCCAGGGCGTGATGGTCCTCTTCGCGGCCCTGACCCTGGTGGGGCTGATGGAGCGGGGAGCGCCGCTGATCCTGGCCCTGCTGGCGACCGCGGCGGTGATGGGGGCGCTCGCCTTCGCGATCGAGCGGGTGGTGCTGCGCCCGCTCGTGAACCAGGAGCAGATCATCCTGTTCATGGCCACCATCGGGCTCAACTTCTTCCTGGAGGGCTTCGGGGAGCTCGCGTGGGGCAGCGACGTGAAGCGGCTCGACGTGGGCATCCCGGACAGCTCGTTCATCGTGTGGGGCGTGCAGATCAACCGTCTCGAGATGACCGCCGCGCTCACCGCCGGGGTGCTGGTGGCGGTGATGGCGGTCTTCTTCCAGCGCACCCGCATCGGGCGCGCCCTGCGCGCGGTGGCCGACGACCACGAGGCCGCGCTCTCGATCGGCATCCCGCTCAACACCATCTGGATCGTGGTGTGGTCCGCCGCGGGGCTCGTCGCGATCGTGGCCGGCATCATGTGGGGAGCCAAGAGCGGGGTGCAGTTCAGCCTCTCCCTGATCGCGCTGAAGGCCCTGCCGGTGCTGATCCTGGGCGGCTTCACCTCGGTGCCGGGCGCGATCGTGGGCGGGCTCATCATCGGGGTGGGGGAGAAGATCGCGGAGGTGTACTGGGGGCCGCTGGTGGGGGGCGCGATCGAGAACTGGTTCGCCTACGTGCTGGCCCTGGCCTTCCTCCTGGTACGCCCGCAGGGTCTCTTCGGCGAAAAAATAATCGAGCGAGTCTGATGGGCGAGGGGCGGCCGAAGGCGAGCCGAGCGGATCTGATGGGCGAGGGGCGGCCGAAGGCGAGCCGAGCGGATATGACAGAGATTCTGACTCGGCGAGCGGAGCGAGCGTGATCTACCGGGAGGCGGGGCAGTTCAAGAGCAGCTACGCGAGCGACCAGGCGGTGTTCCCCATCCGTCAGGACCGGGTGGTGCTGGCCCTGGCCCTGGTGGCCGCGGTGATCGCGGTGCCGCTGGTCGCCGACGAGTACTGGCTGCAGGCGGTGCTCATCCCGTTCCTGATCTACTCCCTGGCCGCCCTCGGCCTGAACCTCCTGACCGGCTACGCGGGGCAGGTCTCGCTCGGCACCGGCGGCTTCATGGCGGTGGGCGCCTACGCCGCGTTCAAGCTCACCAGTGCGTTCCCGCGGCTCAACGTGCTGGTCGCGTTCCTGCTGGCCGGTCTCATCACCGCGCTGGTGGGGCTGCTGTTCGGACTGCCGTCGCTGCGCATCAAGGGCTTCTACCTGGCGGTGGCGACCCTGGCCGCCCAGTTCTTCCTGCTGTGGCTCTTCAACAAGGTGGCGTGGTTCACCGACTACGCCTCCTCGGGCACCATCACCGCGCCGCCCCGCACGGTGGCCGGGATCATGGTGACCGGGCCCGCCGCCACCGCCCCGGTGCGCTACCTCACCGCGCTGGCGCTGGTGGCCCTCTTCGCGCTCATCGCCAAGAACCTGGTGCGGGGGCGGGTGGGCCGCTCGTGGATGGCGATCCGCGACCGCGATATCGCGGCCGAGATCATCGGGGTGCGGCCGCTCCGCACGAAGCTGCTGGCCTTCGCGATCAGCAGCTTCTTCATCGGGGTGGCGGGGGCCGAGTACGTGTTCCTCTACCTGGGCAGCGCGGAGACGCTGGCCTTCGACATCAACGTGTCGTTCCTGGTCCTGTTCATGGTGATCATCGGCGGGCTCGGGTCGATCCTGGGCTCGTTCCTGGGCTCGGCCTTCATCGTGATGGTGCCCATCTTTCTCACCAACGTGCCGCACCTGCTGGGCCTTGCGATGCCGGTGGCCCTGCAGAAGCAGATCGAGCTGATGGTGTTCGGTGGCCTCATCATCTTCTTCCTGATCGCCGAGCCCCACGGGCTCGCGCGGCTCTGGCAGATCGGCAAGGAGAAGCTGCGGCTGTGGCCGTTCCCGTACTGAGCGTTCGACCCTCGACGAGCAAGGAGGAGCACCCATGATCCTACGACGCGTCATGATCGCGCTGCTGGCCGCGGTCCTCATCGCCGCCCCCGCGGCGGGCACCGCCTGGGCCCAGGCCAAGGAGATGTTCGTGCCGTCCCTGGTGTACCGCACCGGTCCCTACGCCCCCAGCGGCACCCCGTTCGCCAACGGGATGTGGGACTACCTGACCATGCTGAACGAGCGCGACGGCGGGGTGAACGGGGTCAAGCTGATCGTGGAGGAGTGCGAGACCCAGTACGACACCAAGCAGGGCGTCGAGTGCTACGAGCGGCTGAAGGGCAAGAACGGCGGGGCGATGGCGTTCAACCCGCTCAGCACTGGAATCACCTATCAGCTGATCCCGAAGGCGGCGGTGGACAAGATCGTCGTCCACTCGATGGGCTACGGCATGACCGCGGCCTCCGACGGCCGGTGGTTCCCCTGGGTGTTCACCTTCCCGACCACCTACTGGAGCCAGGCCTCCTCGGTGATCCGCTACATGGGCCAGCAGGAGGGCGGGCTCGAGAAGCTCAAGGGCAAGAAGATCGTGCACATCTACCACAACAGCCCCTACGGCAAGGAGGCCAACCCGACGCTCGAGGAGCTCAGCCACAAGTACGGCTTCGAGCTGACCCTCCTCGCAGTCGACCACCCCGGCCAGGAGCAGAAGGCCACGTGGCTCCAGGTGCGTCGCATCAACCCGCAGTGGGTGTACATGTCGGGCTGGGGCGTGATGAACCAGGTGGCGGTGAAGGAAGCCGCCGCGATCAACTTCCCGATGGACCACTTCATCGGCAACTGGTGGTCGGCCAGCGAGGCCGACGTGATCCCGGCCGGTGACGGGGCCAAGGGCTACAAGGGCGCGACCTTCCACGCCCCCGGCACGAATTTCAAGGTGCACGCCGACATCGTCAAGTACGTCTACGACAAGGGGAAGAACATCGGCCCCAAGGACAAGATCGGCGAGGCCCTCTACAATCGCGGGGTGGTCAACGCGATGTACATGACCGAGGTGTTCCGCACCGCGATGGCCAAGTACGGAAACAAGCCGCTCACCACCGAGCAGGTGCGGTGGGGCTACGAGCACTTCAACCTCACCGACGCGCGGCTCGACCAGATCGGCCTCAAGGGCTTCACCCACGCGGTGAAGGTGACCTGCGAGGACCACGAGGGCAGCGGGCCGGTGCTGATCCAGCAGTGGGACGGCAAGAAGTGGAACGTGGTCTCCGACTGGATCCAGCCCATGAGGGAAGTGGTCCGGCCGAAGCTCGAGGCGGCCGCGGTCGAGGAAGGCAAGAAGCTCGGCTACACGATGCGCGACTGCTCCAAGGAGAACTAGGCGAGGCGAGGACGGAGCCGTCGTGAGCGACGCCCCGCTGCTCTCGGTCAACAACATCGAGGTGATCTACGATCACGTGATCCTCGTGTTGAAGGGCGTCTCGCTCCGCGTCCCCGGGGAGGGCATCGTGGCCCTCCTCGGGGCCAACGGGGCCGGCAAGTCCACCACGCTCAAGGCCATCTCCGGGCTCTTGCGGACCGAGCGCGGGGAGGTCACGAAAGGCGGGGTGGAGCTCGCCGGCGAGTCTATCCACCGCCACGCGGCCTCGGAGATCGTGCGGCGGGGCGTCGTGCAGGTCATGGAGGGCCGCCACGTCTTCGAGCACCTGACGGTGGAGGAAAATCTGTTGACCGGCGGCTACACGCGCCGCAACGGCGCCTCCCTCCGGTTGGACCTGGACCGGGTCTACCAGTACTTCCCGCGGCTGCGGGAGCGGCGCGGGGTGAGCGCGGGCTACGTCTCGGGCGGCGAGCAGCAGATGCTGGCCATCGGCCGGGCCCTCATGGCGCACCCGCGCCTGATGCTGCTGGACGAGCCCTCGATGGGGCTCGCCCCCATGCTGGTGCAGGAGATCTTCGAGATCGTGGGGCGCCTCAACCGCGAGGAGCACGTGGCGGTCCTGCTCGCCGAGCAGAACGCCAACATGGCCCTGCGCTTCGCCCAGTACGTGTACGTGATGGAGAACGGGCGGGTGGTGCTCGACGGCGACGTGAAGGCGGTGAGCGAGAACGAGGACATCAAGGAGTTCTACCTGGGGCTGTCCGGGGTCGGACAGCGGAAGAGCTACCGCGACGTCAAGCACTACCGGCGCCGCAAGCGGTGGCTCTCGTGAAAGTGGGGGCATGAGCGCTCAGCTCGACATCTCGGAGGTCTCCAAGTCCTTCGGGGGCGTGCAGGCGGTGGCCCGGGTGAGCCTGCAGGTGCGGAAAGGCGAGATCCTCTCCGTCATCGGCCCCAACGGAGCGGGCAAGACCACGCTGCTGAACATGATCAGCGGCTTCTACCACCCGGACTCGGGGCGCATCGCGCTCGACGGCGCCGACGTGACCCACACCGCGCCCTCGCGCATGGCCGAGCTCGGGGTGGCGCGCACCTTCCAGAACATCGCCCTCTTCCGGGGCATGACCGTGCTCGACAACCTCATGCTGGGGCGCCACGTGCACATGCGCTCGGGCGTGCTGGCCTCGTTCGTGTACTGGGGCCTGGCCCAGAAGGAGGAGGTCGCCCACCGGCGGCGGGTCGAGGACATCATCGACTTCCTGAAGATCCAGGACCTGCGCCGGCGCCCCACCGGCTCGCTGGCCTACGGGCTCCAGAAGCGGGTGGAGCTGGGCCGGGCCCTGGCCCTCGATCCCAAGATCCTGCTCCTCGACGAGCCGATGGGCGGCTGCAACCACGAGGAGAAGGAGGACATGGCCCGCTACGTCCTGGACGTGAACCAGGAGTGGGGGACCACCATCATCCTCATCGAGCACGACATGGGCGTGGTGATGGACATCTCGGACCGGGTGGTGGTGCTGGACATGGGACACAAGATCGCGGAGGGCACTCCGGAGGAGGTCCGCGCCGACGCGCGGGTCATCAAGGCCTACCTGGGCGATCCGAAGGCGCGAGAGGGAGGGGCTCATGGCGCAGCTCGGTGAGGTGACCACGCTTCCCCGGCTCCTGCAGGCCAACGCGCGCGAGCGCGGCGGCCGGCCCGCGATCCGGGAGAAGGATCGCGGCATCTGGCAGACCCACACCTGGCGCGAGTACCACGATCACGTGCGGGACTTCGCGCTCGGGCTGGCCGCGCTGGGCTTCCGGCGTGGCGAGGCCCTCTCGGTGATCGGGGACAACCGCCCGCGCCTGTACTGGGCGCAGCTCGCGGCCCAGGCCCTCGGCGGGGTGGCGGTGCCGGTCTACCAGGACTCGATCGCCCGCGAGCTGTCGTACGTGTGGGGGCACGCGGAGGCGACGGTGATCGTGGCCGAGGACCAGGAGCAGGTCGACAAGATCATCTCGCTCCGCGATCAGCTCCCCGGGCTGCGCTACGTGATCTACGACGACCCGCGCGGCCTCACCCAGGTCCGGTTCGACTGGCTCAAGTCCTTCGACGAGGTCGAGGAGCTCGGCCGCAAGCACGGCGCGCAGCACCCCGGGTTGTTCGAGGCGGAAGTCGATCGGGGCCGTCCCGACGACGTGGCCATGATCTGCTACACGTCCGGCACCACCGGCAACCCCAAGGGCGCGATGCTCACCCACGCCAACGTGGTGTCCACCGCGCGCACCTTCATGAGCGCGGAGGACGTGCGGGCCGACGACGAGTGGCTGTGCTACCTGCCGATGGCGTGGGTCGGCGACTCGCTCTACTCCCTAGTGCTGAGCCTCACCGCCGGCTTCTGCTGCAACTGCCCGGAGAGCCCCGAGACGGTGCAGCGCGACCTCCGGGAGCTCGGCCCCACCACGGTGCTGGCCCCGCCGCGGATCTGGGAGAACATGCTGACCTCGGTGCAGGTGCGGGCCGCCGACGCGACCCCGCTCAAGCGCTGGGTGTTCGGCCGCTGCCAGCGGGCCGCCGAGGAGGCGGAGATCCTCCGCTCGGACGGCAAGCCGGTGCCGCTCGGCCTGCGCCTGCGCTGCGCCCTCGGCGAGTTCTTCGTCTACGGGCCGGTGCGAGATCAGCTCGGGCTGCGCCGCGCCCGCTGGGCCTACACCGGGGGCGCCCCCCTCGGGCCCGACACCTTCCGCTTCTTCCGCGCCATCGGGGTCAACCTCAAGCAGGTGTACGGCTCCACCGAGTCGAGCGCGCTGATCTCGATCCAGCCCGACGCGGAGGCCAATCCCACCAGCGCGGGCCGCCCGTGTCCCGGCATCGAGGTGCGGATCGCGGACCGGGGCGAGGTGCTGATCAAGAGCCCGGGCATCTTCAAGGGCTACTACAAGGCGGAGGAGGCCACCCGCGAGGTGGTCGACCCCGACGGCTGGTTCCACACCGGCGACGCGGGCTTCCTCGACCCCCGCGGTCACCTGGTCATCATCGACCGGGCCAAGGACGTGGGGGCCATGCAGGACGGGACGCCCTTCGCGCCCCAGTTCATCGAGAACAAGCTCAAGTTCAGCCCCTACATCCGGGAGGCGGTGGCCTTCGGGCACGAGAAGCCGTTCGTGGCCGCCATGGTCGCGATCGATCTCAACACGGTCGGGAACTGGGCGGAGCGCCGGGGGATTCCATACACGAGCTACATGGACCTCTCCCAGAAGCCGGAGGTCCGGGACCTGATCCGGGAGGAGATCGCCAGAGGCAACGCGACCCTGCCCGACTCCACCAAGATCCGCCGCTTCCTGCTCCTCACCAAGGACCTGGAGGCGGACGACGCGGAGATGACCCGCACCCGCAAGGTGCGCCGGCGCTTCGTGTTCGAGAAGTACGCGCGGGTGATCGAGGCCTTCTACGCGGGGGAGGACGAGGTGCCGCTCAGCACCGTCATCACCTACGAGGACGGACGGCAGGCCACCATCCAGTCCCGGGTCCGCATCGCGGACGTGGGGGCGGTGGAGCCGGTGCATGTTTGACTGGCAGTTCGCGGCCCTGCTGCTCTCCAACGGCATCCTCATCGGGCTCATGTACTCCCTGATCGCGCTGGGCTTCGTCCTGGTCTACAAGGCCACCGACGCGATCAACTTCGCCCAGGGCGAGTTCGTGATGATCGCGGGCTTCGTGGTGGCGGTGGCCATCACGGCCTATGGCGCGCCGCTATGGCTCGCGGTGCTGGTGGGGCTGGCCGGCATGATCGGCTTCGGCTTCGGGCTGGAGCGGGTGATGCTGCGCAAGCTGATCGGCCGGCCGGTCATCGCGGTGGTCATGGCCACCATCGGTCTCGCCGCGATCCTGCGCGGCTTCGGCCCCATGGTGTGGGGGGCCGGCACCAAGTCGCTGGCCCTGCCCATCCCCGAGGAGCCGATCATCCTCGGCCCCCTGTTCATCCCGCCCATCCAGCTGCTGGGCGCGGCGGTGAGCCTGCTGTTCCTGGCCGCGTGCAGCTGGTTCTTCCTGCGCAGCCGGCGGGGCATCGCGATGCGGGCGGTGGCCGACAACCAGCAGGTGGCGATGGCCATGGGCATCGACGTGGAGCGCTACTTCGGGCTCGCCTGGGCCATGACCGGCATCGTGTCGGCCCTGGGCGGTATCGTGTGGGGCAACCTGCTGGGCGTCGACGTCCAGCTCTCCCTCGTGGGGCTCAAGGTCTTCCCGGTGGTGATCCTGGGCGGGCTCGACTCGATCCCGGGGGCCATCGTGGGGGGGCTGATCGTGGGAATCGTGGAGAACATGGCCGCGGGCTACATCGACCCCTACGTGGGCGGCGGCACCAAGGACTTCGCCCCCTACGTGCTGATGATCATTGCCCTGATGGTCCGGCCCTACGGGATCTTCGGCAAGGCCATCATCGAGCGGATCTGAGAAGGAGCCGGGTGTGATCCACCGCGAATCGGGGCTGCTGAAGACCTCCTACCAGGCGGACATGGCGCTCTACCCGCTGCCCATCGCGCGCTGGGCGGTGGCCGCCATCGCGGCGCTGGCGTTCCTGGTGGTGCCGCTGCTGCTGAGCGACTACTACCTCTCGATCCTGAACCTGGTCTCGGTGGCGATCGTGGGCGCGCTCGGGCTCAACATCCTGGTCGGCTACACCGGGCAGGTGTCCATCGGGCACGGGGCGTTCATGTCGGTGGGGGCCTACACCGCGGCCAACCTCGCCACCCGGCTCGACGCCCCCTTCTGGATCTCCCTGCCGATCGGGGGCCTGATGGCCGCGGCGGTGGGGGCGGTGGTGGGGATCCCGTCGCTCCGCATCAAGGGGCTCTACCTCGCCATCGCCACCCTCGCCGGACAGCTCATCATCGAGTGGACCATCAACCACGTGACCTGGATCAGCGGCGGGGTCCAGGCCTCGATCGAGGTGCCGCGCCCACGGCTCTTCGGCATGGTGATCAGCACCCAGCGGCAGATGTACTTCTTCCTGCTCGTGTTCGTGGTGCTGGCCATCGTGGGGGTGATGAACCTCATGCGCACCCGGGTGGGGCGCGCCTTCATCGCCATCCGCGACCAGGACATCGCGGCCGAGATCATCGGCATCAACATCTTCCGCTACAAGCTCCTGGCCTTCGCGATCTCGTCGTTCTACGCGGGGGTCACCGGAGTGCTGTACACCTACTACCTCGGCATCGCCAACTACGAGCAGTTCCAGATCACCACCTCCATCGACTACCTGGCCATGATCATCATCGGCGGCCTCGGCTCGGTGCTGGGCTCGGTGCTCGGGGCGATCTTCGTGACGATGCTGCCCATCTTCCTCCGGATCACGATGGAGACCTTCGGGGGCCTGTTCTTCTCCTCGGGCGCGATGCTCAACATCATCCCCAACCTCCGCCTGATCGTGTTCGGACTGCTGATCATCGTGTTCCTCGTGGTTGAGCCGGAGGGGCTCAACCGGCTGTGGCGCAACATCCGCAGCTACTTCCGCGTCTGGCCATTCGCGTACTGACCCTCAAAAGGAGGATTGCCATGAGAGCGACGCTGGCATTGCTGGCCGCAGCGGCCCTGGCCCTGGGAGCGGTGGCTCCCGCGGCGGCGGCCGAGATCGTCATCGGCGCCCAGTGCGACCGCACGGGGCCCACCCAGACCGTGGGCACGAACCTGTGCCCCGGCTTCAACGACTACATCAAGCTCGTGAACATGAAGGGCGGAGTGAACGGGAACACCATCCGCGCCGACGAGGTGGACAACGAGTACAAGGTGCCGCCCGCGGTGGAGTCCTACGAACGGTACAAGAAGGAAGGGGCGGTGACGGTCTCGGTCTACGGCACGCCGCAGATCTACGCCCTGACGCAGAAGCTCACCGAGGACCGCATCCCCGGTACCTCGCCCGGCTTCGGCAAGGCGGCGGCGGCCGACGGCACCAAGTACCCCTACATCTTCCCCATCGCGGCCACCTACTGGTCGCAGGCCGCCGCGGCGGTGAAGTACGCCAAGGACCAGATGGGCGGGTCCATGAAGGGCAAGAAGATCGCCTACATCTTCTACGACAACCCGGCCGGCCGTGAGCCGTTCCCGGTCCTGGAGGAGCTGCAGAAGCTCGAGGGCTTCGAGATGCGGACGTTCGCGGTGCCGCCTCCTGGGGTGGAGATGGGCGCGCAGGTGCTGGACATCGCGCAGCGCTACCGCGCCGACTTCGTGATCAGCCACCTCTTCGGCCGGTCGCCCTCGGTGGCGATCAAGGAGCTGAAGCGGGTGGGGTACCCGCTGAAGAAGGTGGTCGGGTTCGTGTGGGGCGCCGCGGAGGCCGACGTGGAGGCCGCGGGTGGCTACGGGGTGGCCGAGGGCTACAGCGCGCTCCAGTTCGCCGGGGTCGGTGAGGACTACCCGGTGATCAAGGAGATCAAGGAGATGTACAAGAAGGAGGGCAAGCCCGAGCCCAAGGAGATGAAGGAGAGCGTGTACTACAACCGCGGGGTGTTCCTGGCCGCGATCCACGTCGAGGCCATCCGCAACGCGCTCAAGGCCAAGCCGGACGGCAAGATCACCGGCGTGGACGCCAAGGCCGGCTTCGAGAAGATCAAGAACTTCACGCTCGGCGGGCTGGTGCCGCCGATCGAGATCACGCCCACCGACCACGAGGGCGGCGGGCTTGTGCAGGTGTGGCAGGTGAGCGGCGGCAAGTGGGTGAAGCGGACCGACTGGTTCCGCGCGTACCCCGAGGTCGTCGGCAAGGTCATCAAGGAAGCCAAGTAGCGTCGTCCGCATCGAGCGGGCGCCGGGGGCCGTCGCTCCCGGCGCCCGCGGTTCATCCGGGGAGGGTGGGGGAGGCCGATGCTCGCGCTCAACAACATCGAGGTCATGTACGACGGGGTGATCCTCGTCCTCAAGGGCGTGTCGGTCAACGTCAAGGAGGGCGGCATCACCACCCTGCTGGGCGCCAACGGGGCGGGGAAGACCACCACCCTGAAGGCCATCTCGGGCGTGCTGCGGTCGGAGCGCGGCGACATCACCAAGGGCTCGGTCGAGTTCGACGGCCGGCGCATCGACGGGCTCGCCGCGCACCAGATCGTCAAGCGCGGGCTGGTCCAGGTGTTCGAGGGGCGCCGGGTCTTCGAGCACCTCACCACCGAGGAGAACCTGGTCGCGGGGGCCCACGTGCAGGCGGATCGGCGGCGGGTCACCGAGGGGATCGAGCGTGTCTACGAGTACTTCCCGCGTCTGCGCGAGCGCCGTACCGTGCAGTCGGGCTACCTCTCGGGCGGCGAGCAGCAGATGCTGGCCATCGGGCGAGCCCTCATGTCCGGGCCGCGGGTGGTCCTGCTCGACGAGCCGTCGTTGGGGCTGGCCCCCATGCTGGTGGAGGAGATCTTCGGCATCATCCAGCGCCTGAACCGGGAGCAGAAGCTCACCGTGCTCCTGGTCGAGCAGAACGCCACCCTGGCCCTCGGCATCGCCGAGCACGGCTACGTGATGGAGAACGGCCGCATCGTGCTGGAGGGCAGCGCCGCCTCGCTGCGGGAGAACGCGGACATCAAGGAGTTCTACCTGGGCCTGACCGAGGTGGGTGGCCGCAAGTCCTATCGCGACGTGAAGCACTACAAGCGCCGCAAGCGGTGGCTGAGCTGAGCGTCCACGCCTTCACGGTCTACGACCTGATCACTCGCGGGGCCGCGGGGCAGCCCGACGAGCCCGCGGTGATCCAGGGCGACCGGACCGTGTCCTTCCGGGAGCTGCGCGAGCGGGTGGACGCGCTCGCCGCCGGCCTCGCCGGCCTCGGCATCGCGCGCGGCGAGCGGATCTGCGTGCTGGCCCAGAACGACGCGGCCTACGTCGACCTCTACGGCG
>Ga0157372_10002142_pt1 | contig 21453 bp, 14 predicted proteins | sample C55metaG_FD_115307 | JGI IMG/M metagenome (GOLD analysis project Ga0157372, IMG submission 115307) | Corn rhizosphere microbial communities from Kellogg Biological Station, Michigan, USA - C5-5 metaG | ecosystem: Host-associated > Plants > Roots > Rhizosphere > Soil | place: USA: Michigan... | reverse complement strand
GCTACGTGCGGGCTGTTTCTCGGTGGGTCACTTTCCAAGTTGTTGCGATAGAGATCGTAAACCCCAAAGCCGGATCGCGCGCACCAAACAGCCCGCTCGCAGCCAAACGCCGGTTCGGCTGACAGCAGCCGGCAGGTAGTCTTATTTGTAGTTTTTTCCCGCGGCCCCTACCTCGGATTAGACAGTTTCCCAACAAAGGCTCTGTACCGCGGATCATCCCGGTTCCTCGCGAACTCAGGATCATTGAGATAAGCGACAGGATAACCGTTCGCCTTGGTGAAGCACCGCTGCGCATAGGGCAGCATCGTATCCACATCCCGCAGAAATCCGTACACGGCCGCCCTCGTGCACGACAACTGAACGGCTTCTGCGCCGTCGGGGTACATCGCGATACTCGGACTCTCTGATGCTTGCTTCAGCATCGTCAGCGCGGTCGGACGATCGCCGCGCAACGCGGCGAGCCACGCGAGAACCTCGTACTGCGTACGTCTTACGAAAGTTGACTGATTCGGATCGTCGGCCATCCGCTTCTCGAGACGCCAAGCGGAATCCGCGAGTCCCTTCGCGCGCGGGTAGTCACCGCGAGTCATGAACAGCTCCGCCTTCTCGGCGTAGAAGTTCACGCTGTCGAGCGCGGACCCGGGCGCGAACGACGCGAGAGAGCCCGTGGCCAGCTCGTTCTGCAGCCACGGGTCGCCGTTCCTCATCAGCTCACCGTCCGACGCGCCGAGTCTGCCACCGCGTGATTGCAGCTCGAGCACTGCCTGTCCGACACCGCCCCTGTCGCCGAGTTTTGCTGCGAGCGTTGCGGCATCGAAGATCGGACCGAGTGCCGCCGGATCGAGCGCTCGCTCCTGCGCGACCAGATCCTTCGCTTCACTGTACCGCCTGAGCGCGAGCGCGGTCCTGAAACAGGTCGCAAGAACGGACTTCGACGCCGGGGCCAGGGGCAGTATGCGCTGGACTGCCTCCCACGCGCCGGCGGAGTCACCGACGAATACGAGTGCGCGCTGCTCATACGACAGCAGATCGATGCTGGATGGATTTTCGCGCAGCGCCTGTCGGAGAATCCCGAGAGCTTCGGCGGGCCGGTTGAATCCGCGAAATGCCAACGTCGCGACGGCATTCACCTGCGTCGGATCCAGCTCGAGCGCGCGCTGCGCGAGAATGGACGCCGAGTCGAGAAGCTTCGCCCCTCCCACGTACGACATCCCGGCGAGGGCCTGACCCGCAAGCCCGAGCGCGTCCGCGTAATCCGGATCTCGTTGATAGGCGCTCTCGAAGTATTGCAGCGCCCTCTCGTATTCCCGATACGAACCCGTCCTGTTCTCATCGATGATGCGCTTGCCACGTATCACGGCGGCGAACGCTCCGGTATCGCTCGTCGCGCGCCGAGCCATCGTCGTGCGCTCTCGCGCGGCCATCACGACATCCAACGCCTCGGCTACTCTGGTCGCAACGCTTGCCTGGATGGTGAAAGGATCCGCGGGTGACACGATCTCGGGCTCACCTGCCCAGCGCGTCGTACCGTCTGACACGCGAATGAGCATAGGACTCACGCGCACTCTCGGCTGACCGTCGGCTCCTTTTGCCCAGCGGACCGATGCCTGCAAGACGTAGTCAGCGCCGAGTGACTTCCCGGCCTGTTGGGCGCTCGTTGGCGGAGATGCGGCAAGTGACAAGACGCTCTTCCGATCGATGACGCTCAGTCCGTTCAGGCGCGCGAGTTTTCCTGTAACCGCGTCGCGGAGTCCGTCGGCGAAACCAGAATCGGCGCCCTCTCCTTCCGTCTCGAAGGGGAGCACTGCGATCAACGGTGGTCTGGCCGATGCGGCGCGCGCGCCCCAGAGCGCCGCGCCAGCCAGCATCAGCACGATTGCGGCTGTTGCGACGAGGACGCCGCGCTGGCGGAGTCGATCGGAACTGATGCGCGAGCGCGGGGCGGTCGATGGATCATCGAGCGCCGCGAGGAGTGCAGCTCCATTCGCTGGACGCATCGCTGCCGTCTTCGACAGGCAGCTGAGCACAAGATCCGCGAGTGGTCGTGGGAGAGCCGGATTGCTCGCCGTTATCGGAGGTGGAGTATCCGACATCTGCGCGGTGAGCAGCGCCTGCGGCGATCCTGTCTTTTCGGCGAAGGGGTGTTTTCCCGCGAGGATTTCGTAGGCGACCACACCCCACGCGTAGATGTCCGCTCGCTGGTCCGTTGTCGGATCCGCGGCTGCTTGTTCCGGAGACATGTACGCGGGAGTTCCAACGGTGTCGCCCGGCAGAGTAATCGCGGCAGCTCCACCTGGCTCGGGGGGCGTGGCCGTCATCGCCGCCTGAACTGCTTTTGCGATTCCGAAATCCGTGACGACCGCCGTGCCTTCGCTGAGAAGAATGTTCTCGGGCTTGATGTCTCGGTGCACGATGCCCTGTTTGTGCGCGTAGGCGAGAGCACATGCGATATCGCGAAGAATTGTCGTGCACTCCTCGAGTGGAATGCGACCTCTTCTGATGTGCACGCGCAGCGACTCGCCACGCACGAACGGCATCGTGTAGAACGGGAGTCCGCCCACCGTCTGTCCGGCGGTGAGTACCGGCACGATGTGTGGTTCCTGGAGCGTGGCGGCGAGCTTGAACTCTCGCGTGAAGCGCGCGGCCGAGAAACCGTAGGTGAGCTCGGGAGGCAGAACTTTCACGATGACTTCGCGGCCGAGCGTTTCGTCGTGAGCGACGAACACGCGGGCCATGCCGCCGCCGCGCAGCTCTCTCTTTACTGTATAGGTGCTCCCGAAAGTTTGCTGGAGCTCGTCGAAAAGATCGTCCAAGGGGTCCTTGAAGCGGGCGCGCAGTCTAATGTATGGCCGAAGAGCAGGATTCGCCCCTCATTTAACTGCAACTTATGACTACCGGCCGGGGGCTTCGGGCCGAACCGGCTTGGGGCTACGTGCCGGCCGTTCCTCTGCGCACACTCTCATCGGGGACGTTATTCAAGGGTTTTGCGATACTATTCGCACTCCCTGCGCCGGTTCGCGCGATCCAAACAGCTCGCACGGAGCCCTCAGCCTGCGCGCCCGCTGCCCCAAGCAGGTAGTCATATTTGTAGTTAGCAGTCGTCAGCCCCGCGTTGCTCCCTCTCGGCGCGGTTCGTCTTACTGTATGCGAATCGTTTTTGCGGCCCTTCTGGTTTGCTTTGCCGCGTTCGTCCCCAGCAGTAGCGCCCAAGTCAGGCCCAGCCCCCCGAAGGTTCCACCCTGGGCCGACACCATTGGCGAGTCTCCAATTTATCCGATCGGCGACGCCGTTCCCGTCTACCGCGCCGTCCTCGACCTGCTCTACCTCGATGGCAGCAAGCGTCCGTCGGTGATCATCATGGTCGACAGCGCCGAGGGTGGGCACGTCGGCGGACCGTGCCCAATCGCCAAATGCATCGGCGATCCATGGAAGCATAAATCGAAGATGGACAGTTCTACGTTGCGCGCGTACGCGTGGATGACGCGCAAGCGACCCGGCCTTGTCCAGTTCGGCTATCCAATCCCGATCGTGTTCATTTCGTACGACGATGTGAGGCGCATGGATGCCGACGGACGCGAGCTCCTCGCCTCACACCCAACGCCGCCGGACCTTCCCAAACGGACTTCTGGGTTGTGGGCCGAGCTGCAGCGAAAATATCCGGGCGCGTGGGGCGTGGCGATTCTGTCGAAGGTCTCATTCAATAATCGACACACCGAGGCGCTGATCCAGGCGCACGAGTGGTGCAGCGACGATTGTCGCGTTCACGAGACTCTTTTTCTCAGGCAGACCAAAGGCCTGTGGAGAGTCGTCGAGCGAATTCCTGAGCAGGTCGATCCCGGGTATTCACCTTATGGGCGATACCTCGGGCCGATGGGTACGACACCGAGCGAATCGGAGATCATCCCCCTCGACAGGCCGGGCATACCGACAGAGGCGACCGCGCGCGCCGCCGTCTATCGCGTCGTTCTCGACAGCCTCTACTTCGTGAACGGCGAGCGCCCGAAACGCATTGTCCTCACCAACTGGTCCTGGACAGGTGGCGGAATCCCCGCGCACAGCAGCACGATCGACTCAGCCCTCGTCAAGAAGTTCGCCATCCTCAGCGCCATCCGCGCGCCGCTCGACGCAATATCCGGATACCGCGTCCCGATCTCGACGCTTCCACTCGATTCAGTGCCGGCGCTGCGCGAGCGCGGAGCAGCACTCGACGTCGAGGCGACGGGCAACCCCTTCTATGTCGCACTCGCCAGGCAATACCCCGGCGCCTGGGGAATGCTCGGCGTCAGCAGAATCGCGTTCAATGCAAATCGCTCGCAGGCGCTGGTGAATACCTACCACGCGTGCGGTAACGACTGCATGAACCGCGACACCTGGTTCCTCACTCGGTCGGGAAGAAGCTGGCGGATCGCCGAGCGCATGCCGATGGAGAAGCGAAACAACGTGGAAGTCGAGCCGCTCCGATACGTCGGCGCCGACGTAAGCCCAATCGCCTACAGGCCGCGACGGGTGCGCGGAGTCGTCACCAACGAAGAAACCGGGAAGCCGATTCCATTTCTCGACATCACCATCCGCCGCATGCTCAACTCCGGCGTAAATGTCACAGACGCGCCGGTTCGCACTGACAAGGCGGGGCGCTACACGATCACCAGGCTGCCACTCAACGCGGGGATGACGATGATCGTGCCCTGTCCCGGTCAGCAGCACGCGGCGCAGATTCAGCCGATTGGCGTGACGCCCGGCATGGACACCACCATCAACATCCCCGTGAATTTCGGGATCTGCGATACGACGGCGGTGAAAGCGGCGGCGGAGAAAGCAGCAGCGGCGAAAGCGGCGGCGGCGCCCCCGAACCCGCTCTCTGGAGCGCAGGCATTCATCAGCACCGATTCAGCGCGATTCGAATTTCCGCGGCAACCCACCACTACGTACCAATGGGACGTGCCGCTGAAGGGTGCCTACGCGGGCAGCCCCGAGTACATGTGGGATGTGAACTGGGAGATTGCCGACAGTCTCAATGGCAAAGCGCCGTACCTGCTCTGGCTGACCAAAGGCTGGAAAGCCGGCGGTCCACGCAAAGGATCGCTCAAACAGCTCATCTCCGGCGTGCCTCTCGATCCGATGATCGAGTGCACAACGTGCGACGGCGCCGTATTCGCGGATCCGGACACCGATCACACCAAGGTTTTTGCAACGGTCGAAAACGGCCGACTGGTGTTCGTGGTTCGCGGTGCTGACGCGGTGCGCCGCATCTTTCCGACTCCGCCCACCAAGGTGACTCTCTCGCAGACGGTCAGACACATTCCTCAGTCTCAGTACGGGCCTGGAGACATCGAGTCGTCACAGCAAGTGCTGGTGAATTGTCGCAACTCGGACGAATCAGCCGACGCCAAACATCGTTGCGATGTGAAGCGCTAGCTGTTGATCAGTGTGAGTTGTCGACTGGGGATTCAGCGCGTCTCGGGCGTGAGCTCGATTCCCCACGGTCCCTGCTCTCCCCAACGATTCAAGTGGACGTATTTGACGCCGGGCGCGAAGCCAGGCTTCCGCACGCGGAAAACCACGTGTGTGAATCTGATTCCATTGAACGAGAAGTAACCGCCAGATGATGTCGTCGTTCGCGCGATGACGGCATCTGGCGCGGCACCGTCGCTGATCGTTACTTCGGCGCCCGCCACCGCGCGTTGATTCGGGCCGGCGCCGGTGACGATGCCGCTGACCGTGCGCGGCGCAGTCGAGGGCGGCGGACCGAGCGGGAGTTGCGCCGTCAGCGAATCATCGATAATGGCCTGTCCGGCCGGACGCGCAGTCGGGTCGACGTAGACGATTCGGAAGTGGTCGTCGAAAGCCGAGAGAGTGATGATCGCTTTACCGTCGTCGGTGAACCAGGCGCCGAACAACGCGTTCGGAAAGTTGTGGAACGCTTTGATCGGCGCTCCCGTTCGGGTATCCCACAGGTAGAGGCTGAAAAATCCGCCGGCAATTGCGATGGTATTTCCATCGGGACTGAAGGCGACCACCCCGGTTGCGAACCCTGGAACTGGCAGCGCCTGGCCCGGACCTTCGGCAAGTGACCAGAGAAACACGGTGTCGCCCCAGCCATGCACCGCGAACGTGCGGCCGTCGCGACTCATCGCCATATGCTCTGTCGCGCGCGCGCGCGTGCCGGGCCGTATCACCGGCTCGGCGTCTAGATACGGGCGAAGCTTGAAGCGCCCGCTATCCGCGGTCGTTAGCAGGCCCTCGTCGCCGACGAAAAAGATTTTTCTCATGAAGTCATTGCCGCGATTGAATTCAGCGAGTTTCCTTCCGGTTTTCATCGACCAGACGATCGTCGAAAAGAGATTTGTCGTCGCGAGCATCGTTCCGCGTTTATTGAAAACGAGCTGACTCGTCGCCGCGTATGAGTGGGGCGGCAATGGCTGGATCGCCGATACGCCGGTGGGCGGCGGAATCTTCGCCCGTTCTTTCGCGACGTCGGCGCTGTCCTTCAGCCGCAGTACGAAGACTCTTTTCCCATTTCGGACCTGCCACACACGAACGACTCCCTCCTTGTCGCCGACCGCGAGCAAATCGCCGTTGTCGGAGAAAGTGATTGGGCCGTAAAAGGTGGACTCCACGTTGCCTTTGGCGACGGATCCCAACTTCCTGACCAACGCCCCTGTTTCAGTAGACCAGAGAGTGATGCTCCCTTCTATGTCCAGCAGCGCGACGAGGCGCCGATCGGTGCTCAGCGCCAATCCCCGCGACTCGCGAAATATTGCGGGCATTCGTCTCCACACCGCGGGTGTTCCAAACCCAGGGCACGGCTCCAGTGTTTCCTTCACGTCAAGCACGCTGTCGACCGCAAGCTCTCGCGTTTGGAATCCGAGATTGTAGCGGCCCGGAGGACCGAGCTTGCCGCGAACTCGAACGAAGTGGGTGAGCGGCATGTACCCGCGCAGGGCGGTGACCTTCTTCAGGAAGGGCGCATCGGGATCGTTCCCACGAAAGCTCAACGACCACGTTTCGCTTGTACCTGCGCTTCCACACGGGGTGAAAATGTCTTCGTCCGGAGTGCTGATGTAGACGCCGGAGTATTCGATCGGCGGACTCGGTGCAGCGACTGTGGTTGCGGGGGCGGTGACCGGGGCGGGCGCGGAGGTGCACGATAGCACGCAGGCGCCGAGGAGGAGCAGACGGGTGCGCATACTATAGGACTGCGGTCGACGCGGGCCGGTCACACGGTGTCGCAGCCACGTCCGCTTACGGACTTAACTGCAAATATGACTACCGGCTGGGGGCTGCGGGCGAGCCGGCTTGCGGCTACGTGCGGGCCGTCCCTCTGTGGACACTTTCATCGGGGACATGATTCAAGGGGTTTTGCGATATTATTCGCACGTCCCCGGTGCTGGCTCGCGGTACCAAACAGCCCGCCCGGAGCCCCCGGCTGGCCCGCCCGTAGCCCCCAGCCGGTAGTCATATTTGCAGTTACTTCACCTAGCTATCTACCGATGCTTCGGGCCCGGTAGTCGCACGTTGCAGTTATGCCGTTCTAAGTTTGCAGCTGCGTTTGAAGGGTATCGTCGAACAGCTGCATCGACTTCCCGAATCCCCGTTCCGCGTTTTGCTCGTCGTAGGCGCCGCCGCCGGGAATCATCCAACCGTGCCGGGCATCGTACATCTCGCTTTCGTAGGAGCCGCCCCTCGAGTGAAGCGCCCACTCCAGTTTTTCGATCGCCTCCGTGCGCATGCTCTGGTCGTTGGTGGCGTGGGCGAAGTAAAGCCGCGCCTTCACGCGAGGCAGGACGAGATGCGGGCTGTCCATCGTGTCGGTAAACAATCCGCCGCCGTGGAATGACGCGGCGGCGGCGACGCGGTCGGGACGCGCTGCTGCAACGAGCACCGCGAATTTTCCCGCGAAGCAGAAGCCGATGACCCCCATCGGCCCGCTGCTGACGAACGGCTGTGACGCCAGGAAATCGATGTAGGCCGAGCCGTCGCGCTCCATCGCGACGGGAGTGAGCGGATCCTTGAGCTGGTTGAACCGCTCGCGCGTGCGCTCGTCACCGAAATCGGGATCGAATGGAAAGACCGGTGTCCTTGAAGTTCGGTAAAAGATATTCGGCGTCAGCACGACATAACCGCGCTCCGCGATTCGCTTCGACTGCTCGGCGAACGCGGGACGGAAGCCGAGTCCATCGGTGAGATTGATGACGGCGGGGAGGGGGTCGTTGGACTCCGGGCGTATCAGGAGCGCTTCCGTGAGTCCGTCTGCGGCGGGGATCTCGAGGTTTTGTTCGATCATATCGGCGCGAGTTGGTTTAACTGGAAGGTACGACTGGCGGGGCTTAACTGCCAAGTACGACTACCGGTTAACTGCAATCTGACTACCTGCCGGGGGCTTTCGGCCGAACCGGCTTGGGGCTACGTGCGGGCTGCTTATCGGTGGATCACCAGTAAAGGCGTTGCGCTAAATGATCGCAAACCCCGTGCGCCTGCTCGCGCCATCAAACAGCCCGCCCGGGGCCCGAAGCCGCTCCGCTCAATGCTCCTGGCAGGTAGTCATACGTTGAATTCCGTTGCCTTCCCGTAGAACTATATCTAGTTACTAGATATATTTATGCATGACAGCACGCCAGACGGCGGTCGCCGCCGGCGCCGACCTCAAGTGGATCGTCAATTCGGCCGCGCTCCTCGGCAGACGCCTCCGATACGATCGGCAGCAAGCGAAATGGTGGGGGCTGGTTTGGCTTCTCACGGGACAACTCGGTCTTTCGTTGAAGGCCGCGGCCGCGTTAACTACTGTCGCTTTGCGTGGACGCAGCTCCTCGAGTCAGGTCACCGCGGCCACTGATCCCTCGGGGTCCGCGTCCGTGGTCGTCAATCTTGAGCGTTACGAGTCCATTTTTCTCGCCAACCTTTCGCGAGCGTTGGTGCACGAAACCCCGCGGCGTCGCGGCCGCCCCGCGCGGCGAGGCACCAATGGTGGTTCCCTGGCCAACGCCGAGCGCTACGGTATCGACCTCGACCTGATTCGATCGGCCATCAGGCGGACTCCCGCCGAGCGACTGGCGTTGCTGGAAACGAACGCTGCGTTCGTTCGCGATATGAGGAGAGCTACAGTATGAGCTTCGCTTCAATGCTGAACGGACTCACCAAAAAGAAGGTGAAATTCGTCGTCGTCGGCGGCGTCGCGGCGGCCGCCCACGGTTCCTCACGGGTGACCAACGATCTGGACATCTGCTACGACGCCGAGGCTGTTGCCAATATCGGCGCCCTCGCTTCAGTCCTGGCTGGATGGAAAGCTTATCCGCGCGGGATCGAGGCGGGCCTGACGCGAAGCTTCATCATGGACGACCGCACGCTGCGCAACGCGCCAATCCTCACTCTCACCACCAGCGAAGGCGACATCGACGTCATGGACCGGATCGCCGGGGTCGGTCCATATGACGCCGTTCGCCGGCACTCGGAAAAAGTCTCAGCCCTCGGCGTCCGTTTCCGGGTGCTCGACCTCCCTTCCCTGATCAAGGCCAAGCGTGCCGCGGGGAGGCCGCGCGCTTTCGACCATTTGCCGGAGCTCGAGGCCCTGCTCGCGTTGCGGAGGAGTTAGCGAACTGGCGAGAGTTGGGTTAACGGAGACACAACTCGCGGGCTTAACTGCAAGTATGACTACCGGCCGGGGGCTTCGAGCCGAGCCGGCCTGGGGCTACGTGCGGGCCGTCCCTCTGTGGACACTTTCATCGGGGTCAGTATTCAAGGTGTTGTTGCGATATTGTCCGCACGCCCCCGGTGCTGGCTCGCGGTACCAAACAGCCCGCCCGGAGCCGCCAGCCGGCTCGGCCCACGGCTCCCGGCCGGTAGTCATATTTGTAGTTATAGCTGCAGTTGGGTTTCCTCAGTTTGCACTCCCGGAATCTTCCTGCTATACAATAGGGCAGCATAGAAGGAGGGCAGATGCCGAATTCCATTAGTAGCATCAGGACGATCGCGCTCGTCGGCCAGGCGGGCAGCGGCAAAACTACACTGGCCGAGTGCCTGCTCACGAAAGCAGGAGCAGTTCACGCCGCAGGGAGTGTCGAGCGAGGCACTACAGTCTGCGACTACGCTCCGGGGGAAAAGCAGCTTCATCACTCCCTCAAGCTGGCGGTGGCAAGCTTCGAATCGAAGCTGAATGGTGACACGACCCGCATCCATTTGCTCGACACGCCGGGCTACCCGGACTTCGCCGGTCATGCGCTTCCCGCGCTGGCGGCGGTCGAGACCGCGGCGATCGTGATCAACGCGCAGAACGGGATCGAGATGATGACGACGCGCTTCATGCAATACGCGGAGAAGCGCGGACTGGACCGGATGATCATCGTCAACAAAATCGATAGCCCGACTGTCGACTGCGAAGCTTTGCTCGCGCGCATCCAGCAGACGTTTGGCCAGGAGTGCTTGCCACTGAACCTTCCGGCGGGCGATCGAAGCCGGGTTTCGGACTGCTTCTTCGCGCCATCTGGCGAGGCCGATTTTTCCTCGGTGGAGGACGCGCACAAGAAGCTCATCGAGCAGGTGGTCGAGGTCGATGAGAAGCTGATGGAGACCTACCTCGAAAAGGGGGAGGTCACCCCCGAAGAGTTACATGAGCCCCTCGAGCGAGCATTGCGCGAGGGGCATTTGATTCCCGTCGTCTTCACGTCCGCCCGCACCGGAGCCGGCATCGCCGAGCTGCTCGACGTCATCGTCAAGCTGCTGGCGAACCCGACCGAGGGAAATCCGCCCGTCTACATGAGCATTCCGACGGGCGCCGACGGTGACATCGAGGAGCTGACCGCGAACCCGGATCCTGACAAGCACGCGCTCGCGCACGTCTTCAAGATCGAGACGGATCCGTACATCGGGCGTCTCGCGGTATTCCGCGTTCATCAGGGCCGCCTGACGCCGAACATGCAGCTCTACATCGGCGATGGTCGCAAGCCCATCAAGCCTGCCCACCTTTACATGCTGCGCGGAAAAACGCAAACCGAGGTGCAGGAGGCGGTTCCGGGCGACATCTGCGCCATCGCACGCATCGAGGAGATCCAGTTCGACCAGATTCTGCACGACTCGCCGGAAGACGCGCATCTGCACACGCGCTCTCTCGAGCTGCCGACCTCAGTCTTCGGTCTCGCGGTGATGGCGAGGAAGCGTCAGGACGAGCAGAAGGTGTCGGACGTTCTTCATAAGATTGCTGCCGAGGATCCGTGCTTCCGCATCGAGCACAGCTCGCAGACGAATGAGACGGTGATGCGCGGACTTGGCGAGATGCACCTCAAAGCCGTGCTCGACAAAATGGCGTCGCAGTACAAGATCGAGCTCGACACGCATCCGCCGTCGGTTCCGTTCCGCGAAACCATCGCCGGCAAGGCTGACGGTCACAGCCGGCACAAGAAGCAAACTGGTGGTGCTGGACAGTTCGGCGAGGTTTTCCTCAAGATCGAGCCGTTGCCGCGTGGCAAGGGTTTCGAGTTCGTCAACGCCGTGAAGGGCGGGACAATCCCGAGCCAGTTCATTCCGTCGGTCGAGAAGGGCGTACGCAACGTTCTCGAGACGGGCTTCGTCGCGGGGTTCCCGCTGCAGGACGTGCGCGTGATCGTTTACGACGGCAAGACGCACCCTGTGGATTCCAAGGACGTCGCGTTCATGTCCGCGGGGCGCAAGGCATTCCTCGACGCGCTCGCGAAGGCGCGGCCGATCGTCCTCGAGCCGATCGTAAACGTCGATATTGTGACGCCCGAAGATAAGATGGGGGATATCGCGGGGGAGTTGTCAGCGCATCGTGGACAGATCAGGGGATCCGATTCGCCTCGGCCGGGATTGTTGCAGATCACGGCGCAGGCGCCGTTGTCGGAGCTCGAGCAGTTTCCTGCGCGGCTCAAGTCGATAACAGCTGGACGCGGGTCGTATAGTCTCGAGTTCAGTCATTATGAGGCGGCGCCGCTGCAGCTGCAGCAGAAGCTCCAGGCTGCACATAGACCCCAGGCGGAGGCCGATTAGGGAACTGCAAACTGAACTTGAAATGAAGACTACCTGCCGGGTGCTTTCAGCGGAGCGGCTTCGGGCTACGGGCTTGCACGCGATCTCTCGCACGATCAGCCCGCCGCACGAAGCTGCTCCGCTCACTGCCCCTGGCAGGTAGTCTTCAGATCAAGTTCAGTTTTGCACTTCCCGACGGGCTACTCGATCTGAATCTGCCGGACTCGGCCGGGCATCACGAAGCTGAGCTCGCGCCGCGCCGCGTTGTAGTTGGCTCGCACCGCCCGACCGTCGACAGACGCTCGCTGCGCGCTGGCATCGTGCACCGTGACCTTGAATGATCCCGCTCCCGCGTAGGATCCAGTCTGCGCAAGCGTCACCGACAAGCGCGAAGGAGCACCCTGCGCATCGGCGGAGCCGGCCGTCGTGAATATTGTCCGACGGTACTCTCCCCGCTGGTACGCGTACCCATCGCCCGCATCCTCGTACAGCTCGCTCGTGGCCGAGCCCGGGTAGATGTCGATGTTGAGCGTGTCGATCTTCCGCTGGCCTTCGTAGGAGACAACGGGCGCCGACGGAATCACCGCGCCCGCGCGCACGAAGACCGGCAATCCACGGAGGCCCGTGGTGTCATTGCCATCGTTCAGCGCGTCTGGTGCGTCGACCGTAATGGAACGGCCCCCATCGTACGCCTGACCGCTTCCCATTCGGTACCAGCGACCCGCCGGCAGGTACACTCCGCGATTCTGTCCGCCCTGACGAACAACCGGCGCCACAAGAAGGTGGTCGCCGAGGATGAACTCGTCGTCCGTGCCGAGCGCGACAGAATCGGTCAGCGTGTTCCAGAAGATCGGCCTGATGACCGGACTGCCTTGCTGCGTGTGCTGGTAGTACGCGGTGTACAGCGCGGGCATCATCTGGTACCGTAGCCTGATGGTCGCCCGGTTCGCGCGCTCGTACTGCGGGCCATAGCTCCACGGCTCGCGCCTCGGAGTCTCGATCATCGCGTGAGTGCGCATGAACGGCACGAGCGTCGCCGCCTGCAGCCACCGCGAGTAGAGTTCGGCGTTCGGCGCTCCATTGAATCCGCCGATGTCGCTTCCCGCGAATGGAATCCCCGAAAGCCCAAGCCCGAGGATCATCGGGATCGACATCCGGAGATGGTCCCACGTCGAGTTGTTGTCGCCGGTCCAGATTGTCGCGTAGCGTTGCACGCCGGCGTACCCCGCGCGCGTGATGATGAATGGCCGGCGGTCAGGGCTCAGCCGTTTGAATCCCTCGAACGCCGCGCGCGCCATCAGCGTCCCGTACTGGTTGTGGTACTCGAGATGCGTTCCAGGATGACCGTCGCCCTGGAACTGCACGATGTCGGAGATTGTCTGGCCCCCAAAGGATGCGGGCTCGTTCATGTCGTTCCATACACCGCGCACGCCAGCGTCGATCAGCGCCTTGTGCTGATCGCCCCACCAGTTGCGAATCGCCGCGCGTGAGAAATCGGGCAACACACTTCGGCCCGGCCACACGATGGCGACGTAGGGCAATCCGTCAGGGGTCGTGATGTAAGCGTCGCGCGATAGTCCGTCGCGATAGACGGACCACGCGCTGTCGATCTTGAGGCCCGGGTCGACGATCGTCACCACCTTGAATCCCTCGGCCGCCAGCGAGTCGATCATCCGCTTTGGCTGCGGGAAACGCTCGGGGTCGAAGGTGAAGTCCCGATACCCCCTCATGTAGTGGATATCGAGATGGATCACGTCGGCGGGGATGTCGCGCTTGCGGAATTCGCGCGCGAGATTCTCGACCATCGAGTCCGGGTAATAGCTGTAGCGGCTTTGATGATATCCCAACGACCAGCGCGGAGGGAGCGACGTTCTCCCGGTGAGTCGCGTGTAACGTGCGACGGTGCTGTCCAATCCCGGGCCAGGTATCACGTAATAGCGAAGCTCGCCGCCGTCGATACCGCCCTCTGCCATGTAGCTCACCGACGCGCGCATTCTCGCCGAGAAATCGAACTCGGCGCGGAATGGATTGTCGTAAAGAATTCCGTGCGTGACGCCGTCGCGGAGCCCGATGTAAAACGGAATCGACGAGTAGATCGGCATGTCGCCGGGGTTGTAGCCGAAGCGATCAGTATTCCAGAGCGGGAAAACCGATCCGTTGCGAATGAGGGGCATCGGCTGCTCGCCGAGGCCGTAGTAACGAGTGCCGGTTTGATCGCGGACAACGTGGGCGAGTCGCCCCTGCCACGTACCGGCGCCGAACGATTCGGCGAGGACCTCGTGACCCGCGGCATCGGTGACACTGATGCGCACAGGATGCTGCGTCGCGCGCACTACCACGCCCTCGCCTGAAACAAGAATTGTATCACCGGCCTCGCGGACAGTCGCGGATCCAAGTCGCGGTGGAGAGTCGCCGGTCGCGAGCGAGTGCATCGGGGGAAATGTCGGGACGCCGTCCGAGAATCGCGTGCGGATCCGCGCGCCGATGCCCGCGATCGTTTCAATGAGCACCGCGCCATGTTCGGCGCGGAGCATGATGCCCGAAGCCACGCGATCGTACCCGCGCGAATTGCCCAGAAAAATGTATGCGGCCTGTTGCGCCAGGATCCCACCCGATTGCTGGGCGGCGGATGTCGCGGCGCCTTGTGCTGTCAGCGCCTGCGACGGAATCGCGAATCCGAGTATGGCGCTGGCGAATACGGCGCGTGCATGAAGCGTTTTCAAAGGCTCTCCTCCGATAGGTCAATTGCGGAACTGTGCAGAACTTATGGTCCCCTCGGCTGCGCCGTCAGGTTAAGCGAGGCACATCGTTGGCGTGCGAAAGTACGACGAACAGCTCGCACGTGGCCAAAAGCTGCTCCGCTGAAACCACCAGGCAGGTAGTCTTCGGTTGCAGTTCCCCGGCAGGAAGTAATCATGTTACCAGACTCCGCGTCTCTCGCGTAATGGCAACACTCACACATGCCAGAGAGAAAAGATTGAACGCTAGAACCAGCAACGCCGCCCCCTGGTTCCGGTAGAACATGAATACCTCCGTGAAGCAGATCGAGAGCAGCACCGCCCGGTGAAAGAAGCGCAGCGCAGTCATTCTCGAACGCGGCAGCGCGATCACGGCAATGAGGACGAACATCGAAGGAACGAGCGTCGCAACGAGTAGCAGCCAATCCGACACGGGAAGGACATCCATGATTCCCGCTTGCTGGCCCGGCGCTCTGGCGACGATTCCGGCCGACAGATCTCGCACGACGATCAACGCGACCACCCCGGCATTGATCACGAGCTGCAAAATCAGGAGCGTAACGACGCCCCCGAATCGATCCGACCGCGCGACGACTGCATCGTACCCGGCGACGACGGACTCACGAATCCGACGCGAGAATCCGTGGGGGCGCGGCCGGACGCTCGCCTCCTCGATGAGCGCCGCCAACTTGGGTATCAGGTCATCCTTTTCGGTGATCGCCCCGAGATATCGGAGTGCCCTGTCACGCTCTTCCGGTTGGAGGTCATTGATGATCGCCTCCTCGAAGTCGTTGATCGCGTTGACGAGATACTCTTCGCTGCTGATGGTGCGGCGCTGCTGAAGATCGCGAAACGCGAGATAGATCAGCACGAACGTGATGTAGATCAGCGAAATCGACGGCTGGAAGAAATAGTCGTTGTCGCGCGTGATGAACTTGCCGATCTCGTCGATGAACGTTCCGAATCCGATTCCGCCAATTAGCGCGGCAGACAGTCGCGTCCGGTTGCCAAGAAAGGACAGCTCGGCCAGCAGCGCGCCCGCCATCAACAATCCTCCCCACAGCATGTGGGCGATGTGAAATCGCGCGCCGCCAAGGCTTGGGTAGCCGGTGATTCGGAGGAGGAACCTGATCGCCAGAACCGCGGACACTCCACCGACGACGAAGAGGTCGAGGTAGCGCGCGGCGGCGAGATCGCGGGGGAAGGAGGTGTGTTTCTGCATGCCCATAAAGGTGCGAATTGGATTCGTGATGTCGCTGCGCGTTTCCCAGGCAACCTCGAGCAACGCGCACAGCCACGAGGAAGCATATTACGTGAATGGCCGCACGCCAGGAAAATCGACGTCCACGAGTCGCCGTCCTCGGTGTCGGCGGCGTCGGTGGTTATTTCGGCGGCCTGCTGGCTCGCGCGGGCCACGAGGTTTATGCGCTGGCGCGCGGCGCCAATCTCATTGCGTTGCGAGATCGCGGGCTCGTCGTGCGAACGCCTGGTGAAAAGTGGAACTCGGCGATAACCGCGAGCGATGACGCCGGTGAGCTGAGCAGCCCTTTCGAGGCCGACGACCTGGTGCTCGTCACGACAAAAGCGTACTCTCTCGACGGGATCGCGCCAGCTGTCAGACGATTCGCCGAGCGGGGCGCGACGGTGGTGCCGTTGCTCAACGGCGTCCAGGCGGCGGAGCGACTGGTCGAGCTGGGTGTTCCGCGAGCGCAGGTGATAGGCGGAGTGACCTACATCAGCGCCGTCCGGATCGAGCCCGGCGATTTCGAGAGGCGGAGTACATTCCAGCGCGTGATAGTTGGAGAGCTGCCGAACGGAATCTCGCCGCGCGCACAAAGGATCGCGACCATGTTCGCCGACGCAGGTGCTGAAGCGACCGCGACCGAAGACATCACGCTCGCGCTGTGGCAGAAGTTCATCTTTCTCGCGAGCGTCGCGGCGGCCTGCGGTCTTACAAGACTCCCGATCGGGCCGGTCCGCGACACCCCGCTCGGCGCGAAACTCATCGAGCGCGCGGTGGGAGAGGCGGTCGCGGTGGGACGGGCGCGCGGAGTCGCGCTTCCGCAGGACGAAGAGGCCCGCGTTCTGAATCAGATCAATTCCCTGCCCGCGTCGATGCAACCGAGTCTTCTTCTCGATCTTAAAGCGGGAGCGCCGACGGAGGTCGACGTGCTCAGTGGTGCGATTGCACGATTTTCAGAGGAAGACAAAATCGAGACGCCGATACATGACGCCGCAGCGATTGCGCTTGCGCAGGGAAACCCGAAATGAAGATCAACTGCCACGGAATTCAACTGAAGACTACCTGCGGGGTGCCGTGAGCGGAGTGGCTTGGGGCTGCGGGCTAGGCGACCGCGGCTGGGGCTGGGCCCGCATCCACTAATTGTTTGGTGACGGGTTCTACCCGAAAATTGAGCCCTTCAAGTGTGCGCGAGCCAAGCAACACTAGATCGCCGGGCTCTCCGAACACGACGTCGTCAGTGGTTCGTTTGCCGACGACATAAATAAATGCCGCGCCGGCCCATCGCTCGAGAACAGTCCCATCGGCTTGTCGGAAGTGCCACTTGTTGTACCGCTCTATGCCAAGCGACTCGAGCACCTCGGCGGGAGCCCATGACAGTTCGGCGCCGGTGTCGACGAGTACGGATCTCAGGGTTCGCCTCTCACCGGGACGGGCTGGATTCTCGATCTCGATGTCCACGCGGAAGCTTCCCATATCGTCGGGCACGATACCTCCTGAAGTCACCTCGAGTAGTACTATATCGTTGCGAGGCGTGTCAACGGCTCGCAACCTTATCTGTGTGCGTGCATGTCCGCCCGGAGCCCGAAGCCGCTCCGCTCATTGCTCGCGGGCAGGTAGTCTTCAGTCGTATTTCCTTGTCTAGTTCTTCCGTGCCTTCACCTCGATAACCAGATGTCCAGATACGCCATACGGATCGCTTCATTATCGGTGCTCCTCATCGCATGCGCACCGGCGATCCACACGCCATCCGTGCCCGCGACAAATGCTCGCGACATCGCGCCGGGCGTGTCGTACAGCCAGTTCACCGATCCGCGTGGGCCATGGGCGATCAATCTCGTTCGCGTGGATTTGCGGCGCGCCAACATCGAGATCCGGAGTGCGCGCGCTTTCGATCGGTTGAAGGGTCGCGAGCGCGTCAGCGACATGGTGCGCCGAGCCGACTCAACCGGTGTGCGGGTACTTGCGGCAGTGAACGCTGATTTCTTCAACCTCGAGTCCGGCGAGAATGAGAACAACCAGGTGATCGCCGGAGAATGGTGGAAGGGTCTCAAGGTCACCGACTCGCCATACGACACCTGGGACAACGCGCACGTTCAGTTCGGCATCGACGCGGTGCGACGCCCGTTGATCGACCGGTTCATTCTCGACGGCAAGGCGTGGGATCGAGGCGTGATGACGCCGATCATCACGGTGAACTTCAACCCGGCCGGCAAACCGGAGGGCACGGCGTTGTACACCTGGCGTTTCGGCGCCGCGACGCCGCGTGACACGACTCGGCGCACCGCGGAGGCGTCGTTGATTGGGGCCGGAAAACGCGGCGACACCCTGCTGTTCGTGCGTCGGGGCGCGGTCTCGGCAACTTCTGGTTCCAGCATCCCGACGGGCGGGGCCGTGCTCGCCGCGTACGGTTCCGGGTTGCGCGCGGAAGAAGTTCAGAAGATGGGCGAGGGCGATACGATAAAGATTTTGCTGGCGACATTGCCGCGCATCCAGCGCGGTGCGACTCCCTCGATGATCGTCGGTGGCTGGCCGCGGATCCTTCGCGACGGCGACAACGTGGCGGGCGAATCCGCTACCGTGGAAGGAACACTATCGCGAAACGCCGAGGTGCGGCATCCCCGCACTGCAGTCGGATTCTCGCGCGACAGCTCCACCTTGCTGCTGCTGACAGTGGACGGTCGTTCCGAGAACAGCGGTGGCATGACACTCGTCGAGCTCGCGAATGTGATGCGCGAACTCGGTGCCTGGCAGGCGATGAACTTCGATGGCGGCGGCTCGACGACGATGGTCATCGACGGGAAAGTCGTGAACCATCCTTCCGACAAAGAGGGAGAGCGCGCGGTGGGGGACGCACTGCTCGTCGTCGAGCATTAGGGCCCAAGACAAAAACAAAAAAGAAATACGACTGAAGACTACCTGCCGGGTGCTGTCAGCGGAGCGGCACTGGGCTGCGAGCTCTACAAAACAATGTGGTGCGCGTCCGCCCGCAGCACGAAGCCGCTCCGCTCATCGCTCCTGGCAGGTAGTCTTCAGTTCACAGTTCCGTGGCAGTTAATTTTCAGGGCTGCCGCCACCTGACAAACGGGGCATCGAGAATCGCCGCCTGCACCGCATCGGCGATGTCGCGGCGGAGCGGTTCATTTCGGAGATTCGCGCGCGTCGGATCGACGCGATTCGTCAGCAGCACTACGAACACCCCGCGCTCCGGGTCGATCCAGATGCTCGTCCCGGTAAAGCCGGTATGCCCGAATGAGCGCGGCGAGAAATAGTCACCAGCGCTCGAACGGTCACTCGGCGTGTCCCAGCCGAGCGCTCGACTTGATTTGCCACCCTGACGCGCAGTCCAGCGCGCGATCGTCTCGGCCTTGATCAGTCGCACGCCGTTGTATTCTCCGCCGTTGAGAAGCATCTGACAGAAAACGGCGACGTCGCGCGCCGACGAAAAGAGCCCGGCGTGTCCCGCCACTCCGCCCAGTGCGCACGCATTCTCGTCATGCACGATCCCGTGCACATGAATGTGCCGATAAGCGGTGTCCATCTCGGTGAACGCGATGCGATCGAGTAGCGGCTGATCGGCGCGAAACGCAGCAGTACATGCGGAGTCGGCGGGCAAGGGTGCTGACGAGAGGGGATTGAAGCCGGTGTCGCCCATGTGCAGCGGCTGCCACACTCGAGTCGCCAGGAACTGATCGAGCGGCATGCCGGTGATGCGTTCGACGATGAGTCCGGCCAGAATGAAATCCCAGTCGCTATAAATCGTCGTGTCACCGGGCGCGTAGGCGAGCGGCCGTGTGTTGATCTGGGTGAGATAGTCGGTGCGGCCGCGGTGCTCGCGCCACAGTGGCGCGAATGCCTCGAAGCCTCCGCTGTGGGTGAGGATCATGCGCACCGTGATCTTCGCTTTCGCGGTGTCGTTCAGCTCCGGGAGATAACTATGAACCGGCGCGTCGAGATCGAGCTTGCCCTCATCCTCCAGAATCATCGCCGCCGTCGTCGTTGCGACCACTTTGGTGAGCGACGCCATGTCGAAGAGAGTCGAATCGGTAACGATTGGGGCGACGGTGCCGGTGTCGATGCGTCCGTACGCGCGTATGTGGACAAGGCGGCCATAGCGTCCTACCGCCAGCGCCACGCCTGGTGCCGCGCCTTGGGAAATTCCCACAGCGACAATCGAATCGAGTCGCGCACCCAAGTCGCCGGCCATGCCGACAATGCGGGGGTCGGCTCGAACGAGAACGGGTACCGGTGTAAGACGTAGTGGCCGATTCGCCGATGCCGTCGCGCAACCGGCGAGGAACGCGCAGCAAACGATCAAGTGGTACGATTTCATCCCGCAAAAACTACTCAACGAGTGGCGGGATGTGAAAACGGCGCGGGAATCCCCGCGCCGTTCTCAATACTATAGATCTACCGATCGCGAACTAGTGGCCGACGCCCCATGAGAGGCTGAGACCGAAAATCGTGTTGTCGACGCCCTGATCCGCACCCGCTAACAGCGAGAGCGACGGACGGATGACAAGGTTCGGCGAGAACTGGAAACCAGCGCCCATACCGAACACAGCATAGTTGTCGCTGGCGGAGGTGGACGTCCCGTTCACCTTGAGCGCGGCTCTCGTGTGTGCGAGAGAAGCCGAGCCGAACGGAAGGATACTGACCGTCTTGCTCATCGGCATCGAGGTGCCGAGCGATACTCCGAGCGCCGCCGTCTGCGAAGAGGCGTGCGCGGTCGTACCACCGACGTCGAAGCTAGGACCGAATCCGAGCGACAGCGTCGCACCGGGGCACACCTGCCATTTGCTCTTGTTCTGCAATGGCATTGCGTAGCCGATCCCGCCACCGACCGCGACACTCTTGGAGTCGATGCCGTCGTAGCTCACCATTCCGACCGAGGCACCCTCGTACCATCCCTTCGGGTGACCGACAGTCAGGCCGCCGCCGAATGAGGTCGAGTTGCTGCTCGTGCCGAGCGCGGCGCCTACGTGTTTCTGGTTGCCGCGGAACGAAAGATCTCCCTGACATACCTGCGCGGTTGCTGCAGTCGCACAAACCGCTATGCCTGCTACCGCACTTACGATTGCGTTGAACTTCATTTGGCCTCCAGGGCCAAGGTGTATTTGACGTTTGCGAGATGGCCGAGGGACGGGCCGTGTCGTGCTCGCATGACATCTTGACGACGTGGCGGGGATAAGGTCACCCGCGGACGTCACAAATGTGCGAGGGGGCGACAGATCGCTTGGATGGATCCAAAATCTGAAAAACTGAACCGAACGCGATCCGAGATCTGAAAACTGAACTGAGCGCGATCCGAGATCTGAAAACTACAAAGTCAAAAGAACGCGATCCGAGATCTGAGAAACTCAAGATCTCAGGAGGTAGTCACCGCTCTCTGACCGTATTTCACGCGTATCCGATTACAACCCACCGCCTGTACCGTAGCGCCACCCAGATATGTCGCAGGGAAGTTTCTAAACCCTGGTATCTGCGCTGCTGAGATCT
>Ga0157372_10002139_pt1 | contig 21472 bp, 26 predicted proteins | sample C55metaG_FD_115307 | JGI IMG/M metagenome (GOLD analysis project Ga0157372, IMG submission 115307) | Corn rhizosphere microbial communities from Kellogg Biological Station, Michigan, USA - C5-5 metaG | ecosystem: Host-associated > Plants > Roots > Rhizosphere > Soil | place: USA: Michigan... | reverse complement strand
CGATTTTATCTTCCGGTACACCGTACTCCCGAATAATACCTTGCTTGGTATGCTCACTGACCGCAATCACTTTATCTGCCAGTTGGACCGCCAACTCCTCAATTTCGCGCACCAGCGGGTTGCCGGCATGTGCTTTGCCGGCACGATCGGCCTCGATAGAATGCAAGTGCACAATCAGCGGCTTGCCAGTCAACTCGCGGGCCCGTAAAGCTGCCCGGCAAGTCAGCCAGTCGTGGGCATGAATGACATCAAATTCAACCTCTTGGGCAATCCGCTCCACTGCTGTTTCGTAAATGACTGTTTGCCCAAACAGGTCAATCGTCTCCACTTCGCCACTATGCTTAACATATTTAAAGCTGTCGTAGGCAATGCCAGACTTCAGCACCGCTTCGACATCTTGCGGATGGGCGGCTTTAATCTGCATAAATTCTATTTTGTGCTCGGCGGTGTAGGGAAGCACGAATTCGATATCGACTTGCTTTTTCGCTAGGGCTTTACAGAGGTGATAACAGGCCACGCCAAGCCCACCGCTATTGTTGGGTGGTAGCTCCCAACCGAGCATTAAAATTTTCATACCTCTGTCTTGGTTTTGCCCTGTTAATTTTTGTCTTAATTTAAGCAGAAATAACCGAAAAGCACAACCACTATGGCATAAGCCTTCTAGGATAATTTAATAATTGGTAGTATATAAAGACAGAAAGCAGACGCTAGAGTGTCCGACTGCCTCAGTGTAAACTATATGATTTGATTATTATTTACTCACGAGGTTGTGGTTGACTGTTTCTCCCCAAGCCGCCATGAGCTCTAATATAGGGCGCAAACTCTCGCCAAGCGGTGTTAAAGAATACTCCACACGCGGAGGGACTTCTCTATATACTTCGCGATGAATAACGCCGTCTCGTTCTAATTCCCGGAGCTGGAGCGTGAGCATTCGCTTGCTGGTGTCCGGTAGCAAGCGGCTTAGCTCTCCGAACCGCTTGGGACCGGGCATCAGATAAGTCAAAAGTAATGTTTTCCACTTGCCACCAATAATGTTAGCGGTGATTTCTGTAGGACAACCTGGTCCGATATTTAGCTTGCCTGGCACTATTACCCCTTAATGGTTACTATTTTGTAACTATATCACATAAATGTGACTACTTGCAATTTATAACATATGAAGTAGCCTAAATAGTAGGAGGTAACTAATAATGCAACATTCCTTTGTGACCGTTAGTGATGGTCGCCGCATAGCTTATCGTTTAGATGGTAAGGCGACTAAACAGGTTTTGGTACTCTCCAATTCTATTGGAACCAGTATGCACATGTGGGATAACATAGTGAAACCGCTGACAGAGCATTTTTATCTGTTACGGTACGATATAAGGGGACACGGTGCTTCAGATGCACCGGATGAAGAATACACCATGGGACGACTTGGCCAAGACGTGATCGATCTATTAGATCATCTGGGATTTAAACGAGTGCACTTTTTGGGTTTATCATTTGGGGGCATAGTTGGTCAATGGCTAGGTGTGCATGCTGCTGCCCGGCTGAATCATCTCATTTTATCCAACACCACCCCATACATTGGGCCGCCGGAATGGTGGAACGAATTGATTGTCTCGGTACAAACGCAAGGTGATGTGACAAATTTGGCCGATATGTTTCTGAACAATTGGTTTTCTCCTGAACTCCTCTCATCAGCGCCAGAAGTAATTGAGCCGTTTCGTCGTGATTTATTGGCTATGAGCCCTCAAGGCTTTATTGGCAGTTTTGCAGCTCATCGGGATACCGATATGCGACAGCTGTTATCGAGCATCAAGGTGCCTACTCTAGTAATTATTGGCGCCGACGATCCGGTGACCCTACCGTCGCATGGCAAACTGATTGCCCGTACTATCCCTGGCGCCGAGTTAGTGACATTGCCGGTCAAGCATCTCTCGAATATAGAGCAACCGGGAAAATTTGTTGAGCTCGTCACTGCCTTTTTGAGCGCCGACACTGCCGCTAAGTCACAAGCTAAGGCCGCACGCTAACTCACTGTTACATCGCTACCCACAAACTGGCCGTAGCGTTCGGCTGCCAAGCCGACAGTCTGTTTTAGGCTAGAAGAGTGCTCAAATGGTAATAATGTGATATTGACGGTGGATTTTCGTGTCGTGCGCTTCCAAGTACCCACAACTTGGCCGTTTAAAACAATGGTCGGCAAAAACATGCCATTGCCACCTGGCACAATTTTATTGCTATACTCGACTTCCAACACAGCACTGCGGTCTTTATAACCTAGTAAATATTCATCGAAACCTGGCAGAAGAAAAGCAGTTTCAGAAGCATCTTTTGGAGTATCGGCTGCAAAATAATACATTTTGCCGCCGACTTCCAAAGTTTGCAGCTTGTTTCCAGCCAGTTCAACACCCCTTTTGACATCCACCATAGTCAAGCCGGCCCAGCCGCTCAGATCTGTCAACAGTGCCGGGCCATGGCTAGTAAAGTAACGGCATGTTAGCCCCCTTAAAGCTTTGTCGCGATCAAACAGCCCAGCTTTTGGTACCCAATCGTCCAATAATGCAAACGTCGGCTGCTTGCCATCATTAGGCCCAAAGCAGACAATGCCACGCTCTCCAAAATTGCGAAAAATATGGCCGGCCTGATTATTGCCGATCTCGATGCCTTTTATCTGATCAGTTAAAATTTGCATCAGCTCATTGCGACGCAAGTATTTACCCCCAGTCAAAGCCTTACGGATAACAGCCTCGGCTTCGTCCATAACCTCATCGGTCAAGCCAAGCGCCAAGCGGCGGGTTTTAGCAGCTGCCGTGGCGCGCGGTGCTAACAGTTCAAGCATCCAGTGCACATCATCAGCATGCACAAAATGCAGCGTGCCGCGCATCGGCCAGATCCGGACAATTTTATGATCAGTTATTGCTTTTTCGACGTCTGCTTGCGTACAATTTTTGGTGCGCAAACCAATTGACCACAGCCCACCACCGTAATCCTGAGCTTGCATAGCCAGCATGTGTTTCACGACCTCTTCAGGTTTGGCAAAATCATCTTGTGTAATATGCTGGGCAGCTAATCGTAAATGAGCTACTTCGTTCGACATTAGCAGCCTTAACTACTTTTTATTTTCGCGTGCCGCTTTAAGCGCAGCGGACCACCAATCTAGCTCTTCCATCAGTTTCACTAAGCGCTCATCGTAATGACCTTGCAATAGCTTCCCATCTTCAGTCAAGGTATCTAGCACATAAGTAATATGTATGGCCTCACGCAATGGTGCCATCTGTAACTCAATAACATTTTGGCGCAATTGTTCCACCCCTCGGACACCCCCGACTGCATTTGGCGAATAGCTTATAAAAGTAACCGGCTTTCGATTCCATTCATCATAAAGCCAATCAAGCGCGTTCTTTAGTACTGCTGAGGTGCCATGATTGTATTCTGGCGCGATAATAATGTAGGCGTCTTTTTCTTTGATTTTCGCCGACCACTTGCGCCCTATTCCATTTGCATAATCACCGTTGTGACCCTCTGGCGAGTCATTCTCATCAAAAAAGGGTAGCGGATAATCACGTAGGTCAAGCAATTCCGTCTCAAAAGCTTCAAATGCCTCCAGTTGGGGCATAAGCCACTGAGCTACGCGATTGCCGCGCCGAATATCTCGAATACTGCCTAAAATAACACCTAATTTCATACTCATACAATAACTATACCATCTCTATTCAGTTCGTGTAATACGCGCCTCATCGGCGGGTGGCAGCCAAAAATAAATAATTAACCCCGCATAACAAATAATTGCCGCCAGTGGGGATAATAAACTTACTATCGTGGCTGTAGCATAAGCGATTGGACCGATTAAAAAGCGCCGACGAGTGCGTCGAATATAGCCCTCAGAGAGCTTGGTCAGTAACTGGCGGCGAGCAGTTACGTAATACCAGATGGCATTGAAGAAAATACCACCAATGGTTAGTAGCAATCCATAGAAGAATGCTGCAGCATGCAACTGATCTGGGTGATGCATAGCGTCGGCAAGCAATTGGGTCGGGAAAGGGAGAAAAGCCACGTTCGCAAGCAATAAAACGTTTAGAAACATCAGCCGACGGTCAGCTTTTTTAATATGCGCGAACATGGAGTGATGGTTAGCCCAAATAAGTCCTATGAGCAAAAAGCTAATAGCATAAGCCAGCATTGACGGCCATTGATGCAGCAAATAGCGTGTGAGGTTGGTGTTGGCATTAGGCAGATGAAAATCCAGCACTAGCAAAGTGATGGCAATAGAAAACACCCCGTCTGAAAAGGCCTCAATTCTAGAAGTAGGCATATCAATAATCTCCTCACTACAGTATAAAATAGATCTATTTTAAAGACTTACTAATGGTCTGCAACTATGACTTTAACGGCAGGGCGCCGCGGGGTATCTTGAAGAATATTTGAAAGCTACCAAACAATACGGCAAACGGTATTATTGGGAATTATTAGCAGCAACCTTCATCGATAATCGATCATTGAACGAAATCACTCAATTGGCGACTTATCTTCAGTGTCGGTCATGCAGCACTAGAAGTGGTCTATTGACTCACGGTATTCTAGTTATTGCTACTATTAACCTTCTACAGTAAGCTGTCCTTGCAAGTGCAAAAATTGCCCGTCAGTTCTGGTTACAAAAGAGTGTGCGCTGCGTTCAATGTAGTCATGAATGTGCACCACAGTTGTTTTGTCGGTTCGCTGCCAAGTAACAGCATACTGGCCGTCTCTTAACGAGGTAATAGTAATGTTAATATCTTCGGAAGCACCGGCTGTCGCGCCCCTAACCATCGTCATTCTGGCGCTCGTAGCACTCAGCAATAACATTTTGAATACAGCCTCTCCAAAATCTATGAGGATTTCTTTGCCTATTGGCGGAAATATATCTGGTGTTTGAAGTTTCATATAATTCTATCCGAGCTTATACACATTATTATAATTTTCCATTGGCAAACGGTATTATACTCCTTTGTCATTATAGTCAGGGGAATAGATCGATATTTTGCTGGTATTTTGCAACTACCGATATCCCAAATACGCTCGGTGATTTGTCGGCGGCTATTTAACCATTCAGTCAACCATAAATAACAGAGGTAAGATAACAAAAAGAGTCGCAAAAAGCGCTCTGCTCTATATGGGCAGGGGTTCATGGAGATTATTAGAACTTGTTATCGCTGAGCAGACTACTTGTGATTAGCTCCTATACACCTGTAAAATAAGCCGATGGCAGCTGTAGATATTATCGAAGCATCCCCGCTAGTGCTTATCCATGGCTTAATCGGCTCCCTAAGTGATCCTGCTATCCGAAAGCCACTCGCGCCGCGACCAGTATTCGCTCCTAAATTGCTTGGTTACGGTGAACTTGCAGACATTAATCCATCTGACGTTACTATCAGTAATCAAGCTGAGCATGTTCATAAAGCAATCCTGCAGCAGTTTGGCACCACACCAGTACATCTGCTCGGCCATTCAGTCGGTGGTGCGATTGCAACGCTTTTAATTGATCGCTATCCCGATCAAATTTTGTCTTTCATTAGCGTAGAAGGTAACTTCACCTTACAAGATGCCTTTTGGTCCGCACAAATTGCTCAAATGCCACTGGCCCAGGTGGCAGCTATGCTAAATGAATTTCGAGCCGACCCCGCTGGCTGGCTAAATAACAATGGAATTTCACCGACCACCCAGCTTATAGAGAGAGCCATGGCCCAACTCTCCAACCAGTCAGCAACCACAATTCAGGCTATGAGCCACTCAGTAATAGCTGTAACAGGCAAGACTACCTACACTGAGGTATTACAAAATATCTTCCAGACTAAGCCGGTGCATTTACTTGCAGGAGAACGTACAAAGAAAAATTGGGATGTACCGAAATGGGCACGAAAACTGGCTGCTAGCGATCATACGATGCCAAGGGTCGGCCACATGATGATGCTCGAAGATCCGCTAGCTTTTGGAGAATTGTTACACCACATTCTGCAGAAATCATGAGGAACTTCTCAACGGAAAAAGGGAATATTAAAATTCGCACTTCGAACAGACAATGGCAACTTCGGTAGCTCGTTATGCCACACCCCATGATATAGAAGCAGCCGTACTAAAAGAAACTGATCGCAAATCCAAACGAGGCGATAAATACGTCAATGGCATGACGCTCGTTATTATGGTGGATTACAATGGTGAGCTCGGCGATTTAAAAAAGCTTGCCATTGATATTTCAGACTCAACTTACAAAGCAATCTATCTCATCGCCAGTGCATCTGAAAAGCTCAAGGACTTCGTTTGCATTGTTTTAAAAAGTCCAGGGGATATATTAGGCCCTTTAAGTGTGAATTTTAATCGCCCCGATGGAAAAGCCGACGTAGCTAGGAAGTATGAATAACACAAAAATGGTACTAGAGTTTAGTTACCCTATATCTCCCACTAAAAACCAAACTCATCTTAAGTTTAGTTGTCTTTGTACTATACGCTTAAATCATGGCAGGATGTTTTAATAGAAGGCATGGCTGCTATACAGAGTCATTCAGTCAGGGAGTGCCATTTGGAAAATAACGCTTAATGGCATTACTGATCTTATCTTTGACTGTGGCATTGTTCGCACTGTTTATCCAGACGCAGCCAAGCACAAAACGCCATTTTTCATCTTGGCGAGCATTATCTAAAACTTTGTCTACAAATTGTTCGCCATGGCTTACAAGTAGATCCTCAAGTGGCCCTGCTCCCATACTGCCTAAAACTCTCTTATCCTCAGTTTTAGAAATGATTTGTTCTACTAAATTAAATGCTTGTGAAGGCCGCTCATGAATCAAGTCATTTAGCTTTTCCCAGGCAGCAAAATCAGGATCATCGTTTTGTGGTTTGCTTTGCTGATGATACCGAATCCAAGCGGCGATAAGTTCCTCACTCTTTATGCTATCTTCCTTCCTCAAAGTTTTTGGCAGGGGAGACAGGACTTGAACCTGCGACACCCGGTTTTGGAGACCGGTGCTCTACCAACTGAGCTACTCCCCTTTATAATGAGACAACCATGCGCCGCCCCATTCAAATAAATTGAATGGGGACCCTCGGGCTTGGTTTTCTCATCGTGCCGGCAAAATGTTACATTTTGTCGGGCTGCTCTTTCCAGTCTCAGAAGCCGATCTAATTGAATAGCAACAGGCTGGGGAAGCTTCGGGTATTGTACGTAATTTTTGCATCGTTGTCATCTGTTTAACTTTGCATGAGGTTAGGAATTCTGCTATACCTATATAGACATGTCAAAAATCACTCCTGCTAGACCGCTGTTTATCATGCTTTACGGCTTCCCCGGGGCCGGCAAAACCTACTTTGCACGGCAGTTATGCGAACATTTACAGGCCGCTCACGTGCAAGGCGATCGGATTCGGGCCGAATTATTCGAAAAACCCCGTTATGACAATCAAGAAAATACTATTGTCGCCCAACTGATGAATTATATGGCCGGTGAATTTCTGGGCGCTGGTCTGAGCGTTATTTATGATGTTAGTGCCGTCCGGGCAGCTCAACGTCATCAGTGGCGTGAGATGGCCCGTCGAGCCCATGCTCAACCCGTTTTGGTATGGCTGCAGATAGATATGGAGAGTGCCTTTACTCGCAGCATGAAGCGCGACCGGCGCCGAATGGACGACCGCTACGCCATGCCTATGGACCGTTCGACTTTTGAGAAAATTGCCGGGCATATGCAAAACCCTAGCAACACCGAAGATTATATTGTAGTCAGCGGCAAGCATCTTTTTAGCACTCAACTGAGTGCTACCATGAAGCGTTTGCGCGAATTAAACCTCATCGGTCTTGATGATGGTGCCGATAAAGTCGTCAAGCCCGGTCTCGTTAACTTAGTACCAAACCCAGCTTCCGGCCGGGTTGATATGACCCGCCGCAACATTGTTATTCGCTGAACGTTTCGATGACCGTTATATAATGGTAGTACATGGCATTTAAAGAATTTCAGCTGCCAGGAATTGGGCCTTTGAAAGTCTACAAACGGCGCGGTACCAACAATATTCGTTTATCTATCAGGTCCGATGGCAGCGTTCGCGTCACAATCCCTACCTGGACGCCTTATACCGCCGGCATAACCTTTGCTAGGACGCGTGACGAATGGATTCGTAATCATCAGTTGCCGACGGCTGAGCCGCTGCGGAGCGGCCAGCAAATAGGCAAAGCCCACCGCTTGCTATTTGTACGTAGCCCAGAGGTACGACAGGTCACGACTCGGCTGCGACAAAGCCTGGTAGTGGTGACCCATCCGCTTACCAGTGAGGTTACCGATGTGATTGTGCAGCAAGCTGCCCAAAAAGCCGCCACTCGGGGCTTACGGGCTGAGGCCGAACAACTGCTGCCAATACGCGTGCGGGAGCTGGCCGAGCGTCACGGCTTCAACTACCGCAGCGTCAGCATTAAGCAGCTTAAAACCCGCTGGGGCAGCTGCGATCAACACCAGAATATCGTTTTGAATCTGTATCTTATGAAATTACCCTGGCAACTTATCGACTACGTCATCCTGCACGAGCTAACTCATACCCAAGTACTCCAACATGGTCCGAAGTTTTGGACAGCCATGGCACGGGTAGCTCCCAATGTGCAGCAGTTGCGAAAAGCCATGCGCGAGCACCAACCAACTTTGTAGGTCGTAACCAAGCCGCTTATGGCATAATGATAGCAATGGCTCTATCAACTAAAACTTCAGCGACCTCTGAACAGCAGAGCGCTCAGCTAGAACACGAACGCCTTCTCAGCCTAATAAATAGTATGGCCGACGGTGTTATTGCGGTGGACGAACGAGTGCGCGTGGTGCTGTATAACGCGGCGGCTTTGAACATTCTGGACCTCAACAGCTCCATGCAGCAGCACTCACTTGGTAAGTTTTTGAAACCCATCGATACAGAAGGCCAGTCGGTCGATATCGTCGATCTGGTAAGTAATACGACCCTCCCAACCGCCAACCGTGACCTACGGCTCAAATACGCCGATGGCAGCACTATTAATCTTTACCTCAGCATTGCACCGGTACATTTGGGCTATGGCAAGGAGGGTGGCCGTGGGTTTGTGCTCATGTTACGCGATATTACGCGTGAAAAATCGCTTGAGGAAGAGCGCGATGAGTTCATCAGCGTCGTCAGCCACGAATTGCGGACACCGATTGCCATCAGCGAAGGTAACATCAGCAACGCCCAGTTTATTGCCGAGAAAGGCAGCGATATCAATAGCATCAAGCAGGCGTTGCAGGAAGCTCACAACCAGATTTTGTTTTTGGCGGATATGATTAATGACCTCTCGACGCTTTCCCGTGCCGAAAGGGGAATTCTGGAAGTAGAAGCAGAACCCATCAATGTTCACGATCTGGTCAAGGAACTGGCCAGCAATTACACTCCTCAGGCAGAAGAGAAGGGGCTGCAGCTTAAAACTCAGCTAGATCCTAAGTTAGAGTTATTAAGTTCCAGCAAACTATACGTACGTGAAGTACTACAAAATTTCATCACTAATTCATTAAAATACACCGAGCGTGGACATGTAACTATTGGTGCCAAGCAAAGGGATAAAGCAGTGCTGTTTGAGGTCAGTGATACAGGTATTGGCATTAGCAAAAGCGACCAAGAACGGGTATTTGATAAGTTTTTCCGCAGCGAAGATTTTCGCACCCGCCAAACCAACGGCACCGGCCTAGGCTTGTACGTTACCGCCAAATTGGCGAGACTAATTCATGCTGATATCAACTTAAAAAGCGATCTTAACAAGGGCTCAACCTTCAGCATTCTGATACCAGATATCAAAGCTTGACTTAATTACTCTTCAGTCTTTTCAATAGGTAGAGTTAATGGTTCTTGCGGTGGCAAGTTAGTTGTTGCATCATCTGAAGATGAGTACTGCGCTTGGTCCGGCGCTGAATTTACTAAGCCAGGCTCGCTATTAACAGTGGCATGACCGTTTAACATATCCCACACCTGTGCTGCTCTACCCATAAACGCCTCTTCAGCAGTCGATTTAATTACGGCCGGCAATCCCTGGAGCGTGGGCTTCCTATGTCTACCCACCTTAGGTGGCTCAGACGAATGTGGTGTAGCCCTTCCTCTAGCGGCAACATCCCGAGCTCGGTGAATGCCCACTGCTGCGAGGTGGGCTGCCTCACGCCCGGCCACATTAAGACGATTATGGATTGCACCGGTTAGTCTTTCTCTAAACATAATTATACTATAGCATAAGTTATTTAAAAAGTAAATATTATTAACGCTCTGCTTTTGAATGCAAGCTAAGAAAAGTGATATCTCGGCCACGCCAATTAACATGACCGAATTCATAGGCAAATAATGAGTAATTTCGGATATAAATATCCAGCAAGGCAGCTGGCCAAAAACTGGCGCTCCATCGCCACTTTTGACTGTAGGTAACTCGGAGTAATATGCCGTACAAAAGTCCATGCAGGAATACAGTTGCAGCCGAGAGTAAGGCTATTAGCCAAGCACCAGTTAAGGCTGCCATTAGGAGCAAAACAGGTGGCATGGCGATACCCATAAGTTGCAGCAGACTAACCAATAAAACCAGTTCAGCCCGACGGTGAAGCTGTGGATAGCGGGTGCGTACCGATGTTTGCCATTGTTCCTGCCAGGATTTTTCGCTAGTAAGCTCTAGTGTTGCGTCAGCGCATATAAATCGATAATCATGTGTTTTAGCGGCCTGACGAGCAAAATAACTTTCCGGTGTTACCATCTGGTGGACGGCAGCAAAACTGCCTGCTTTTTCCAGTAGCTTTCGCTGCACCAGCCAATAAGTACTGAGTACCGGCGGCCGCCTAAACCGGTAGCGAGGCAAGCTTATTTCCCAGGCATAACGTACTGGTTGGATAAGCTTAGACTTCCACTTGGGAGTAAGGCTTAATTTGTTAACGGGTGTGACGCACAGCATCTGTTTACGCTCCGTCAGCAAATGCTGTACTAGTAACCGTAGGGTTGGTGGCTGCTGGCGTACATCTACACCACAAAATAATATAAGCTCACCGTTGGCTTGCTCAAAAAGCTGTTGGTAGGCCCAGTTCTTGGCCAACCAGCCGTTTGGCGGTTCAGTACCTTTTACAAAACGCACGCCGGCATGAGCAAAACCTTTAATGATGTCCGGTGTGTTATCGTGCGAGAGATCATCGAGCACTAAGATCTCCAATTTAGGATAATTGCTAGCCACTAACATATTCAAGCAATCATTTAGATCGGCCGTTTCATCGCGCGCCGGGATACACACACTGACGGTTGGTAAATCGCGATCGGCCAGCAGAGCAGTTGCAGCAGGTATTTTACTTTTCCGAAGCTGCTCCCAAGTAGTAAATAGTAGCCCGGCCGCTGCCAATAGCTGCAAGACTGCCACAATAAGCACGCTTTCCTGGCTAATAATAGGAAGATAATCCGTCACTTGCCATGCCCACAACACGGCAAATTGAGACAAAATTAGCCACGCCGCCGTCCGTTGGGTTGATTGTTTTAAAAAGTGTGGCTCCAAACGCTGAACAGGAATTCGACTTAGATTGACGAAGCGATAGATGCCGATCAGCAGTATGGCTGCGGCAACTGATGGTGGCAGCACCGACAACACTAAGCCGTGAACTACCGCTATCAGGAAAATTAAAACCGGCACACAAAATCTTCGCCAACGCCATATGGCAGGTACGTATAGTCCTAATTCAAGCATGCTAACTGTCACAAAAGCGTAAAGCGCTAGCGTCATAGTCCAACTATAGCACGCCGTTTCACCAGTCGGCACCGCCAAAATATTGACTTGATCTCTTGGGGTACGCGTGCTATGCTTGACAACGAACGACCTACAAATACTGTAGGTCTTTTAATTTGAGGGAGAAATTCACAGTGGTCGACAACGCACCATCAAAATCGCGCCGCTTGCGGGCACCAAGCGAAACCGTACGCGAAAAGGCCGAAAAAGCTCAAGAAGCCGCCCTCGGTCCGCAAAAACCTCGTAAAACCCGCGCTTTGGCCTGGCCGTTCAGGGGTTTAGCCTGGCTGGGCCACCGGCCGCCGCTCAAGCAGCTTGGTCACGGTTTACGCTGGTTCTTTAGCCTGAAACCGATCCGGATTATCGGCATAATCTTGGGCCTGCGTTTCGTCCGTGATAGCGCCCGGGAACTTAAGCTGGTCAACTGGCCCACCCGCACGCAGTCCCGTCGCCTGACCACGGCCGTCATCATCTTCTCAATCGTCTTTGGTGGGCTCATCGCTATCGTGGATCTAGGATTAGGCAAACTATTTAGGCAAATTTTATTGAAGTAATTTTCAGGGAAAGGAATATATGGCAGTCAATAAACGATACGACACTACTAAGCAGTGGTACGCAATTCATACTTACAGCGGTTACGAAGAAAAGGTAGCTGAAAGCATTAGGCAGCGCGCTGAAAGCTTGGATATGAAAGATAAGATTTTCCAGGTGTTAGTACCGAAGGAAAAAATGATCGAGATTAAGAACGGCAAACGCCGGGTAGTCGAAAAGCGCATTTTCCAGGGCTACGTATTGGTGCAGATGAAAATGAGTGAAGACGCTTGGTACATCGTGCGTAACACGCCGTCGGTGACTGGTTTTGTGGGCTCCGGCAGCGATCCGACGCCAGTGGCTCAGGACGAAATCGAGAAGATTCAGAAACGCATGGGCCTGGAACAGCCAAAGCACAAGATTGATTACGCACTTGGCGAAGTCGTTAGCATTACTGACGGTCCCTTCAAAGGCTTCGATGGTTCTATCAATGAAATTGATGCCCAAAAGGGCAAGCTGAAAGTCCTGGTCAACATGTTCGGCCGCGAGACACCTGTTGAGCTCGACTCTTTACAAGTTAAGCGTGTTTAAAAGATTCAATTGTGGGAATTGTCATCCCGGCCTGCGAGCCGGGATCCAGAAATTACTCAATGTATAAATCGTACCAATTAGGGTTAGTCTTTTCGATAAGTGCCAACTTCCAATCTCTACGTCAGTTCTTTAGTTGTTTTTCTCTCGCTAAAGCTAATTCAATATCGTTTGTTTCCTCAAAATAAACAAGCTTTGTTACCTGGTATTTGTGAGTGAAGCCCTTAATAATGCCTAACTTGTGCTCTTGGCCGTGACGCATTAGATTATTCGAAACACCAATGTAAAGTGTGCCGTTCCGTCTGCTCGCTAGAATGTATATATAGTAGGAATTCATTACTGTCTGGATCCCGGCTCGCAGGCCGGGATGACAATGGACATATTTCGCTTTTTCTGCTAAAATGCATCTGTTACGCACTACTAAATTAGGTAGGAGAACTAGTAGGAGGCTTCAAATCTGAACGTTCGAAAGGAGATACTCTTATGGCCAAAGCGGTCAAAGCAAACTTAAAGATGAAAATTCGAGGCGGTCAGGCCAGTGCCGCGCCGCCAGTTGGTAGTACGCTGGGCCAATATGGCGTGAATATGATGGATTTTATCAATCCATTCAACGAAGCCACCAAAGAATTCCAAGGTCAAATGGTCACCGCCCACATTGTCATTTATGAAGATCGCACCATGGATTTTCGGGTGGTTGGGGTGCCAACAGATGATCGCATTCGGGCCGAGTTGAAAATCGACAAAGGTTCCGGCCGCCCTAATAGCGAAAAGGTCAGCAAAAAGCTGACCGACGCTCAGTTAACCAAAATCGCCGAAGAAAAAGCCGCCGACATGAACACTGACGACGTCGACGCTGTTAAAAAGATGGTCGCCGGCACCGCCCGTAGCATGGGTGTTGAGATCGAGAGTTAAAGTGGCCGAAGAGTTAACGGGCCCGACTAGCTCTGGTACAGAGCTACCGATGGCTGATATCTCTGATTTAACTTTAGAGGGAGTAGCCGTTCAAGAGCCTCCTGAAAAACCTGTCTTCTATGCATGGCGACCAATTGAGCCACGGCTTGATTTAGTTACCGCTATGATAGGACTCAGCCGTGCGCAGGGAGTCGGAGATACATTAAAGACTGAATACTACACAGAGCGCATTGCAAGTTTGCAAACGGGAATAGGGGGAGACGCACGAGTTGATCCCGGAATAAGAGAGGAATTAATTCGTAAAATGTGGGAGGATAATAAATCCGCTACTACCACGAAGGAGAAATAATTATGGCACAAGCTAAGAAAGCAACTGAAGAACAAGAATTAACCGAAGCCGAAGTAGTCGTAGAGGCTGCTCCGGTTATCGAAGCCGTCAAAGAAGTTAAAGAAGAAGTCGCCGAGAAAACTACCGCTAAGGCCGGTAAGCGCAGCTCTAAAGCTTTGAAAGAAGCCGAAGTCAAGGCCGAAAAAGAAGAGCGCAAAGCCCACGTTGGCGAAGCCAGCGAAGAGAAGCCGAAGCAAGCCGCCAAGCCGGCCCGCAGCAAGCTGGAGCGCCGCGGCAAGAAATTCCGCAAAAGCGCCGAGCTGATCGAAGCGGGCAAAGCTTACAACCTAACGGAAGCTATCGATTTAGCCGTCAAGACTAGCCCGGTTAAGTTTGATGCAACCGTAGAACTCCATATTAATCTGAGTGTTGATCCACGACAGGCCGATCAAAACATCCGCGATAATCTGGTACTGCCTGCTGGCACGGGTAAAAAAGTTCGCATCGCTGTCTTTGCCGATGAGAATGTTGCGGACGCTGACTTGAGTGGTGTCGATAACATTACCAAGGCGCTGGAAAAAGGCGAGCTAAACTTCGATATCTTGATTGCTACCCCCGCTAATATGCCCAAGCTTGGCAAGTACGCCCGTACCTTAGGCCCGCGCGGGCTGATGCCCAATCCCAAAAGCGGTACCGTAACCACTGATATTGCCAAGGCCGTACAGGAAGCCAAGGCCGGTCGGGTAGAATACCGTGTAGACAGTACTGGTATCGTGCACCTAGGAGTTGGCAAAGCCAGCTTTACTAAATCACAATTACAGGACAATGTTCAAGCTATTTTGAATTCGGTTAAATCCAACAAGCCTAACAGTGTAAAAGGCATGTACTTTAAGGCTGTTCATCTGACAACCACCATGGGTCCGTCCATAACCGTCGACCTCGCCGGCATTGCCTAGATAAAAAACAAATTTATTCAGCTATTTTACCATAATGCCATTTCGTGATATATTTTTACAGAGCGGAGTTTTCAATGACAAGATTAGGCGAAGTTCCTCTAAGTGTAAGAATAGGTGCAGCAATGGCGTTACTCGGCATAGGGAGCACCTTATTAACTTCCTGCACGGGTGGGAAAAACCCAAATAGTGATAAGGGTACGGGCGTGGCAAGCAAAACTTCGATTGCCTCCACCACACTCCCTCCAAAGCCTTCCCCAAGCCTATCACCGACGGCAAAACTTCCCGCATGCAGCATCGAGCAATTAGGCGCTGCCTTGCCCAGATTTAGGACCACTGTCCAGCACTACGAAACTGCAAATTTTGCCCATCTCACTCCTGCTCAGCTAGCTAAATATGCAAAGGATGCAGTTGAAGCTATCGGGCAGTTATCAATAAATCTAAGCGATGTAGGTTACGGCACTTTCTATATAGCAAACAAGCAAGGCTACTTTAAACAAGAAATAGTTAGAGATAAAGGTGTGGAGTCTACCTATGTGTACGATCCAGTAGGTAGACCGAGTGATGCCTGCGTAGCTTATTCACTTGATATTGATAAACCGACTGGCAATCCTGCCGAATCACGTATTGATGTTCAAGCCATGGGCAATTTCACCTTAGCCCTTACCGACACTACCATTTCCGGTCCTAATGGATCAGGTGTAAGCGTAAGACAAGCCGCCATCGTTAATGCGATTACGGATGATGCCTTCGGCCGAATATCTTCTACACTTAACTCTCATCAGCCATCAGGAACACCTACGGCTACTTCAACTGCATAATCTTAGCGCGCTATTTTAAGTATTTAACTTTCATCGCCCGGTTAAGAGCATTCATAATGCGGACAAAGTTGCGGGTACCACTGGGATAAGCAAGGTAACGGTCGCTCCACTCAGGCTCGTATTTGGCTTTAAAGCGCTCCAGACCGCTGAATGAATAAAATCTATCGCCATTAGAGTAGACGAATTTCAATGCTTTATTAATCACCGTATCCTCGTCAACGCCTTTCAGGCCAGAGAGCGGGCTTAACCCGAGGTTTAGACGCTTAAAACCAACGGCAGTCAGCTCATCCATAAACTTCATCAGCACAAAATCATTGACATTACCCGGCGCTTCTTTAGTGTGCCGCAGCATATCAAAATTGGCCTCTTGCGAGTCATACGATGGGATTTGATTAATAAAAGCCTGGATGGTACCGGCCGCATCACGAGCCACCAGTATACTGCACTGCTGCACATACTCTTCGCTAAAATAGCCCATCATGAAGCCTCTCTCGGCGCGGCCTGGCCGTTGCAGCCAGTCATCAGACACCGCCTTCAATCGGGTAATTACCGCTGCTGCGTGCGGCGGGTGCAAAAGCTCCGTCGTATACTGCTCGCGTTCCAACTTATTACGGATCTGCCGGAAGTATTTATTGTGTGCGGTACGCGCTTGGAATTGCTGGATGTCGACAATTGCCTCACGGCCGATTTTTTGCAGCTCGTAGCCATTGCGCTCGTAGGCTTTGCTCCAGTCCGGTTCGGTATGCACAAACGCCGGCAACCAGTCATTGCCATAGCAAAGATCACGAAATTTTGGCAGCAAACGTACAGCTGCCGCACGCTCGCCGAAAGGATCTCCCACTACTAATGCCACGCCATGTTTTACTTTGTAGGCCAACCCGGCGGTTTGGTTAGTATTAAACAGATATGCTTTGTCTTGAGGCCAGAGCTTGAAAAAGTCTTCGCTTTTGCCCGGATAATCGGCCATTATACGCTGCGCCACCCCGTGGCCATCATGAACACTTCCGTAGCGGGCCCGGATCGGCTGAAATAACGAAATCACACCGTAACTGAGGGCACCGATACTGACCACCGATAATGAATCTACAAATAAGTGCGCCCGCTTGGTATGCGGCACCAGTCGCGAAGAAGTGGTCAGGCCAAACTGGTCAATGGTACGATGTACAGCCTCACCGATACCAATTTCCTGATGAAAATCCCGCTTGTCCATCAGCATAAAGCCGGCCGTACCGTAGATAAGTGCCACAGCGAGTACCACTATAATAAACCTGAGCGAGTAACCAAAACTACGAATATCACTGCGCACCGTAAAAGCCCGGCGATTTAAACCGAGCAACGCCAAAACCGCTACCGGCAGCACAAATTTTTCTACTAATTGCTTCAGTTCAAAATGGTCCAGTGCTAAGCCTGTTCGTGGCGCATAAAAACCAATCATAAATACGTAGACCAGCAAAGCCACCGTCCAGGCGGTGCGTTTGCGGCGTCGTAATAGCGTGCAGAGATAAATCAGCCCCAGGCCAATCAACAGTGGCACGTCAATATCTATATCAGTAATTCCCGTGCCGCCGCGCAGTCGCAACTGATCAAGCAGTGAAGTTGCCAGCACAAACAACCCGTGCGCCCCCACCAAATACACCGCCAGCTGCGGCCAAAATTCTCGACGAACGCGTAACTGCAGCAAAAGAGGATAACGAGCCATACTTACGACCATTGTAACGTATGCTTCCTGATTTCAGTTTCAGATAGTATGCTGGAAATATCCTTCAACTTTACAAACCATCGGTCAAACTTCATAATTAAATAATCTATTTAAGTATAAATAAGGGACCGACATGGCAAACGAGAATACACCCAGCGACGGCTACTACGACGACGATATCGACTCCAACGAAGAGCTTGATTTAAGCTTTTTGGATGAAGACGAAGACAAATAGCACGACTCTTCGGGTAGGCTTGGTTGTTCCGCACATTTTTATGCAGCGGGCTATTTTGCCGCACGTGATTTTCTCACCTGCCGCCATGGCGTTATCGCTGGCCGAAGGACTAGGGAATTACAATGTAGCAGTCACACTGTTCTCACCTGGACCCGTGGACACGACCGCAAAAAATGTGACCGCGGATTTAAGCTACTTTGAGCAAGAATTAGCACTGCGCGGCGATAGCTACATCGATCTGTTAAAAAAGCATCCCTTCACATTTATTACACTAGCCCGGCAAGTACAAAGTGAACTGATCGCCAAAGCCTATCATATGGCAAATGAAGATGAGCTAGATATAGTGCATATTTACACCAACGAAGAGGATATTGCATTGCCATTTGCCGATTTATGCCAAAAGCCAGTAGTATTTACGCACCACGATCCATTTAACTTCCTGGTGAAATATAAAAATATCTTTCCAAAATATGCACAACTCAATTGGATTTCAATGTCTCTGGCACAACGCAACGGCATGCCAGCCGATACTAACTGGATTGGCAATGTCTACCACGGCGTTTCGGAACCCGAATTGAAGCCAGTGGAGCAGCCTACCAATGACTTCGTAGCATACTTGGGAAGAATAATTGAGCCGAAGGGCGTACACCTGGCTATCAAAGCCGTCAAACAGTATAATCGCCAGCACTCCGAAGCACCCCTCAAGCTGAAACTAGCCGGTAAACATTATGCCGGTCATAAAAAAGACACTTACTGGCACTCCCGCGTCGAGCCGCACATTGATGGAAAAGAGATTGAATACCTTGGCTTTATCGATTCACCAACAGCCAAGCGCGATTTCTTAGCCAATGCTCGCGCTCTAATAGTGCCCTCAACTTTTAGCGAGCCCTTCGGTATCGTCAGTATCGAAGCCTTGGCCTGCGGCACACCTGTAGTCGGCTTGGATTCTGGGGCGCTACCTGAGGTTATTGAAAATAGTAAAACTGGATTCGTAGTACCGAAAGCTATTTCTACTGATGGCACTCTCGATGAAATGGAGACAATTAAAAATTTAGCCGAGATATTCAACAAATTGGATGCAATTGACCGTCAAGCCTGTCGTCGAGCCTACGAAGCACGCTTTACGGCGGAACGGATGTGTGCCGAACATGCCGCTATTTACCGGCAGCTTACACAATAACCAAATCGGTTTGGATTCGGGGATGAGCCTGGTAATTTTCGAGCACGAAGTTTTCTTCTTTAAAATCATCGATGTTTTTGACGTCACCGATGATTTTGAGCTTCGGAAACGGATAGGGCTTGCGTCGCAACTGCTCTTTGGCAGGTTCAAGATGGTTGTTATAAAGATGCGCATTGCCGGCGGAAATTATCAACTCGCGCGGTTCCAGATCAGTTAAGTAGGCGACCATGTGCAGCAGTAAGGCATATTGAGCGATATTGAACGGCGCGCCCAAAAAAACGTCCCAGGAACGCTGATACAACTGCAATCGCAGTTTGCCTTTAGTCGCATCAAATTGGAACATAGTGTGGCACGGCGGCAGACGCATTTCGTCTAGCTCACCGGCGTTCCAGGCACTGACTAAAATACCTTTGGAATTGGGATTGGTCTTGAGCTGACCAATCGCCCATTGCAATTGGTCAAACTCCGTGCCGTCCGGCCGCTGCCAGTGCCGCCATTGCACGCCATATACCCGGCCTAAATCAGTGTCGCCTTCGTGCAAAAAGCCATCCCAGTAGCGAATATTGTGGTCATGCAAATACTGCACGTCCGAGCTGCCAGAAATAAACCAGAACAGCTCGTGCAGCAAAATCTTAAATGGCATTTTCTTGGTAGTTAACAGGGGGAAGCCGGCCCGCATATCGAACCTTACTTGCGCTCCGAAGACTGACTTAATGCCATGAATGCCCCGAGTCGGTTTGCTTTTACCATTCTTGAGGATGTCGGCCATTAGCTTCAAGTACTCGTACTCCGGGTGTGTCATATGCGCCATTATAGCTAGCGCCTGGGTTCGTGTAAACTAAAGCTCTATGGCGAATCGAGAGTTAATTGATAGAATTTTGGAGCAATACGGCAAGTCGGCTAAAGCTGTTTCGACAGTCCAAAAAGGCTACCGCAGCAAAGTTTATACAGTCCAGACTACCGGAGGTGAAACGCTCAATCTAATTTTATTTAAACGCGAGCCAGACATTGTAGCCAAAATACAAAATGCTAACCGCGTGGGCGGCTTTTTAGCCAAACAAGGCTTGCCAGCGCGCCGTACTCTTGACAAAAGGATTACAACATTATACTCGCCACGTCAAGTCACCTATGGAGCGCTATATAACCATCTGCCCGGCCAAACTATCCCCTGGGAAGCCTACAGTATGAAGCACTTGAAGCAGTTAGGCACTATGATGAGCGATATGCACGCGACTCTACAGCCCCTGAAACGAGGTAATTTGCCTGGAATAGCCGAAGAATACAGCGTTATCTGTCGACACATGCAAACGTATTTCGACCAAACCGGGGTGCAACAAGCACTACAGGCTAAATTACGCTTGCAACCACCCAGAAAATTACCAGATTACGAGGTTTTACTGGCAGAACTGGCGACCGCCGACCATCAGCAAGTCTTGCACATGGATTTTGTACGCGGCAACATTTTATTTAATGACAGTGCTGAGATTACTGGCATCCTCGACTTCGAAAAAACAGCCTGGGGATCGACGGCTTTTGATATCGCCCGCACCTTGGCTTTTTTGCTAGTGGATTGCAAATATAAATCCGAGCTAAAAGTGCGGAAGTATTTTTTGCATTCCGGCTATAACAAACGCGGCAAGGCCCACTTTGACAACTGGCCGCTATTGGAGCAGCTGGTAGATCTGTTTTTAACTTATGACTTTTATAAATTTTTGCGTCATAACCCGTACGAATTTCTGATTGAGAATGAACATTTTGTTCGGACGCGCAACTTGCTGCAGCAGCGCGGACTCATCGAGACAGCGCAGCCTAGCACCTCCGTTAAAAAGCTGCTAAAATAAATCAAATACAAGACTAGAGGGGACGGATATGGCTCAAAGCTGGAAGAAGCGACTTATACCGCAGAGTGATCTCATGACTTTGCACGAACAGCTGAAGGAAAAAAATAAGAAAATTGTCTTTACGGCCGGCTCCTGGGATTTACTCCACGTGGGACAGTGCCGCTATTTGGAAGAGGCTAAAAGCCAGGGTGACATTTTGGTGGTCGGCGTCAGCAGTAATGATGCCATTCGCCGTGTCAAAGGCCCCAACAAGCCAATTTTGGACGAAAAAATCCGCGCCGAAATGCTGACATATCTACGTTCAGTCGATTTTGTGACTATCTTGCCGGAACCTAGCTGCACGCCATCCTTGGGACTGTTGCGACCGGACATTTTCATTACTGTTAAGGAGGATTGGACAGAGGAATACAAAAACTCTAAAGAATACAAAACGGTCACTAAGTACGGTGGGGAAGTAGTAGTCGTCGATCGTCAGTCTACCGCTTTATCGACCACTAAAATCGTGCAGCGGGCCATTGGCGGCCAGCTGGGTGACATCTTTAAGGACTTCATGGAACTGCGTAAGGATCCGCTCAAAGAACGATGAAACTAGACCCGGACGAGCAAGCCAAGCAACTGTATTACCGCGACGCCCGTCCCAAGGGTCATTAT
>Ga0157372_10002138_pt1 | contig 21486 bp, 25 predicted proteins | sample C55metaG_FD_115307 | JGI IMG/M metagenome (GOLD analysis project Ga0157372, IMG submission 115307) | Corn rhizosphere microbial communities from Kellogg Biological Station, Michigan, USA - C5-5 metaG | ecosystem: Host-associated > Plants > Roots > Rhizosphere > Soil | place: USA: Michigan... | reverse complement strand
TCGCGCAGCACGCGCGATTCGTGTTCCAGCACGACGATCGTGCCGGCGTTCCAGGAGGTTCGCTTGAGGGCCATGGGAAGGGCAGGATCAACGGAAGCGCCATTATCGCGGAAAGCAAAACCGGCGTTGGATCCGCGCTCGATTTCGCTGAGCTGCCGCTCTCGGCCACGAGCGGACGTCTTGTTTGACCACGCGGCAGCGCGTCAACATAATTCGCCTGCCAGTAACCCGACAAGATGGGGCGTACTGATGAATGTTCTTTCCTTGCGCGCGTACCTCCAGCCATCTGCGACTTTGCGTTGGCATCCGGCAGCGCCCATCATCGCCGCAGTTGTATTCATAGCACTGATCTTCGCATCAGGGGCCGATCTCGGGTTCGAGATTGCTAAACGGCAGGCGCGCTTCGCGCAGTATCTTCCCGCCATACAGGAAGCGATGATCTACGACGAACAGGCCACTCGTTCGACGGCTGGCGTGATCCGCCGAGCCGCGATCATTGATCACGCCGTTCGCAACTGGGTCGAGCAGGAAAGTGATCCCGACTGGCTCTCGCGTTTTGCGGATTCGGTGGAACGCAAGGCACCGCGACACACGCTAACCCAACATGAAATCGTACAAGCGAGCATCGTGAAAGTTGCCGACGTTCGGCTGGCTCACTTAGCGGGTGATGCACCGGCATGGCAGGAGACTGCTGCATATTGCCGCGACTTCGGACGCCCTGGATTGGAGGTGGCTTCGCGCTACGAGAGCGCGGCTGTTGCGTACACGCGGCTGCTTGGTCGCGAAGTCTCTGCCTCGCAACTTGCCCCGGCAGTTCCGGGAGGTAAGTGCTAGGGTCCGGTGTGGTCGCGCGCAGCGGCGCTATACTTTGCGCACTTGCTTCGAGTTCGTTCCTCCAAGGAGGCGGCATGACGAGAACCAGTCTCGCGATCGTCGCAGGTGTCGTGACCGTCGGATCGATAGCCCCGCAAGCCGCAGCGCATCCTTCGATTGTCCGCGCGGGCCTTTCGAACCTGGTGCTCTACGCCTTCGGCACGCATCCAGTCCCGACGGGGAGCATTCGCATTCCCATCGTCACCGATGACGCCACATACGAGGCCATCGTGAAGGAGCCGGGAGCTCCGACGCTCGATCACTTGGATGCGCGCATCGACCAGGGGCGTTGACGTTGCGGCGTCCTGCAACCAATCGGCCAGCTCACAGCGCGCGGGCTCCGCATCATGAGCTGAGCCAATGAAAAGGGGCGCCGAAGCGCCCCTTTGAACTCGGACCCCGGCCTTCGCCGGGGTGACACGTGCCGCCGTGACTACTAGACGTTCACGCGCCGCTTGTACTCGTTCGTGCGCGTGTCGATCTCGATCTTGTCGCCGGTCTCGCAGAACGCGGGGACCTGCACTTCCCAGCCCGTCGAGAGCTTCGCGGGCTTGAGCACCTTGCCGGACGTGTCGCCGCGCACCGCGGGCTCGGTGTAGATCACCTCGCGCACGATCGTGGTCGGCATCTCGAAGGAGATGGCGCGCCCCTCGTAGAAGAGCGCTTCTCCCGTCATGCCGTCCTCGAGGTAGTTCACCGCGTCGCCGAGGCTCTCCTTCTCGATGTCGATCTGGTTGTACTCGGGATCCATGAACACGTACATCGGATCGGCGAAGTACGAGAACGTCACTTCCTTCTTCTCGAGCACGAGGAGGTCGAACTTCTCGTCGGCCTTGTACACGGTCTCGGTGTTCGAGCCGGTGAGAAGGTTCTTCAGCTTCATCTTCATGGTGGCGGCGTTGCGGCCACCCTTGTTGTATTCCGCCTTGAGCACGACCATCGGGTCCTTGCCGACCATGATGACGTTGCCGCTGCGCAGTTCCTGAGCGATTTTCATGAGAGTACCGTCCTGGGTGTTGGGCGGCGCCGAGGGACTCCGAGTCGACAACTCGGCCGTCGAACCTCCCACCGCGAATTCGGATTGCGAAAAAGCCTTAAATCATAACACGTTATCGACGAAATCGACAAGCTGCTCGGCCAGGCTGCGCTGGGTGCCCAGGCGGTCGGACCACTGCCGCGCATGGGATTCCAGCGCGCCCAGGCGCGCCGCGAACGCGGGCCAAGCCTCGCTCACCGCGGGCCGGGCGGGCTGGCCCTCCACGGCTTCGGCGGGCCGGTTCCACGCTTCCCAAAGGGCCGTGACCGCTCCCGCATGGGCCCGGTCGAGCCCCTGGGTGTAGCGCGCGAGGAACGCCGACATCTTCACCCAGTGGGCGCCGTCATCCGTCGGATACACGTTCCAGACGAAAGGGCGGGCGGCCCATTGCGCGCGCACGAATGAATCCTCGCCCCGCACGAAGTTCACGTCGCACGCCCAGAGCAGCCGGTCGTATCGATCCTGCGGCTGGAAAGGCACGATCAACACCTCGAGCTCGCGCCGGCGGCCGTTGTCGACCACGTTGATGCGCCGGCCCTTGCGGGCGGCCCGCGCGGCGAGCGCCGTGGCGGCATAGCCCTCGGGCGCTATGAGCCAGACGGGCCCGGGGTAGCGCTCGCACGCGAGCGCAAGGCTCTCGAAGGCCGCATTGGCATAGCCGAAGAGGCTCACCTTGAGCCCGTTCGCGGGCGGCGTCTTGCCGACCAACGAGCGCCAGAAGGCGTCGCGCGCGCCCGGGTCTTCCTGGAACGCCTGGCGCGCCGCGAGGAGCTCGCGCTCGCGCAGCAGCCCGCCGGTCCTGCGCGTGAAGCCCGGAAAGAAGAAGTGCTTCGTGAGCGGCAGCCGCGGGTTCGGCGACGGCAGCGCGTGGCTCCCCTCGACCCATTCCTCCGCGCTCAGGTACTCGAGGTTGATCCAGCGCGGCTTGGGCGTGCGCTGCGCCATGGCGAGCACGTAGGCCTCGGGCGGATCGCACCCGAACGTCTCGACCACCACGTCGGCGATCTCGTCCGCGACGAAGGGCTCGCGGATGCGAATGACCTCGACGCCTTCGAGGCGCTGCGAATCGTAAGCCGCATCGATCTCGGGACGCAGCTTCGCGAGGACGGTGAGGTCGTCCACGAAGAGGCGCACGTCCTTGTGGTGCTCGGCGGCCATCTGCCGTGCGAGGCGCCACGCCACTCCCACGTCGCCGAAGTTGTCGACGACGCGGCAGAAGATGTCCCATCGCTCGGCGGGTGCAGTCATCGCGCGATTCTATCGAAGCCGGGCGCCGCTCGATTGTGCGCAACGCGAAGCAGGAACAGAATGCGAGCGTCGCCGCGTGCGCATCGCGCCGCGGCGTCACCGTTCACCGACAAGAAGGAGGAGATCTCATGGCCTCGAAGTACGGCAAGAAGTCCCGCAAGAAAGTGAAGAAGGCGATGCACGAGATGAAGCGCGGCAAGCTGAAGAGCGGCCGCTCGGGCAAGAAGGTGAAGAGCCGCAAGCAGGCCATCGCCATCGGCCTGTCGGAGGCGCGGCGCTCGGGCGGGAAGGTGCCGAAGAAGAAGTCGTCGAAGTCGAAGTCGCGCAAGTCCTCGAGCCGCAAGTCCTCGACCCGCAAGTCGTCCAGCCGCAAGTCCTCGAGCAAGCGCAAGTCGTCCAGCCGCAAGTCCTCGAGCCGGAAATCGTCGAGCAAGCGCAAGTCCAGCAAGCGCAAGTCCTCGAAGAAGTCCTGACCGCGGTCCCGCCCGCGGCGCGCCCCTCAATGCGCGCCGCGGGCGCGCGCCTCCTCCGAGACGAGCACCATCACCGGAAAGACCCTGCGCGTCGCGGTGCACATCCACTTTTGCGTGGCGTCGTCGAAGGTCGCGAGGAGCCTGCCGTCGGCGTACATCGCCCCGTCCGTCCAGTGCACCTCGTCGAACGGGCCGTATTCGACGCTGGACCCGCCGCCCTCCTCCGCATCGAAGCGCACGCGTGGATGATCGCCGTCGGCGCGCAACTGGATGAAGTGCCGCCCCTTGGCGTTCCATTGGTGGTCGCGCAGCTCCGCCACGGGGCTCTGCAGCGGCCCCTCGCGGATCAGGTTGCCATCGAAGCGAAACCACGGCGCCGGCCCGAAGGTGACGCCGGCGCCCACGAGGATGGGAGAAAGGCAGAGCTTGAGCATGGCGCGCCTTTTGCGTTATCCGGCATATGACTGCCGCTTGTTCGCGACGGTTCGCTAAGCCGACGGGAGGATGGAAGAAACCCGCACGGGGGCATGGTGTCGCAGCAGATCGTCGACGCAGCCCGCGTCGCGGCCCTGAGGGAGATTCCATGGCGACCGTGAAGGTTTACCAGTACGACTACTACGACCGCCTGCTCAAGCGCGATCGGCGCTCGACCGATTTCGCGACGGCGGACGCCATCATGCAGATCGGCGCCACGATCCTCTCGGAGAGCGAGCGCAGGGTCGACGAGGAGTTGCTGCAGAAGGACGAGCACGTGAACGCGGCTCACATGCCGCCGCGCGAGCTCCCCGAGCGCGCCCGCTGGATGGGCGACAACTACACGACGCCGCCGGGCTGATCAGGTATTGGTATCGTCCGGAGGGATCATGCGCGGATCGGGCAGCCCGGCAGCGCCCGCGCGCACGGCCGGCGCGGGCGGTGCCGGCTCGCCCACGACGAAGCTCGTCATCGAGATCGAGCCCATGGTGCAGCCGTCGACGAGGATGGCGGCCGGCGTTGCCGCGGCCTGCGCGAGCCCCGCGACGTAGTAGAGCGGCAGGTAATGGTCCGGCGTCGGGACCGCGAGCGCGTAGTCGGGATGGCGCGTGAGCGCGAGCAGGACCTCGGGCTCATTCGTCATCGCCTGCTTCACCGCCTCCTCGAAGCGCAGCGCCCAGTCGAACGCCAGGTCGGGGCGGCGAAAGTCGATGAGCCGCAGGTTGTGCACGATGTTGCCGCTCGCGACCACCAGGATGCCGCGCGCGCGCAGCGGCGCCAGGCGCCGGCCGAGCTCCATGTGGTACTCGGCATCGCGCCCGCCGTGCACGGAGAGCTGGATCACGGGCACGTCCGCGCGGGGAAAGACGTGCGCGAGCACGGACCACGTGCCGTGGTCGAGGCCCCAGCTGTCGCGATCGAGCCCCACGAACTGCGGCTTCACGGCCTCGGCGATTTCCTCCGCGACCTGGGGTGCGCCCGGCGCCGGATAATCGAACGCGAAGAGCTGCGGCGGGAAGCCGTAGAAATCGTGGATCACGCGCGGGCGCGCCATCGCGGTGAGCGCGCTGCCGTTGATGTACCAGTGCGCGGAGATCGCGAGCACCGCGCGCGGCGTGGGCACGGACGCGCCGAACGCGCGCCATGCCGCCGTGAAGCGGTTGGTCTCCAGCGTGTTCAGCGGGCTGCCGTGGCCGATGAAGGCGGCCGGCATTGCGCGACTCTCCGTCGCCGTTGGGAGGGGGCCGGGGTGAGGGTCCATCGCGTCATGTTCGCACAACGCGGCGTTATGATCCCCGCATGAACGACCGCCAGCAGGCCGACGCACGGCTCGCGGAGGACATCCGCCTCCTCGGACGCCTCCTCGGCGAGACCATCCGCCGCCACGAGGGCGAGGCGACCTTCGACATGATCGAGGAGATCCGCCAGCTCGCGGTCGCGAGCCGGCGCCTCGACGACACCGCGTCCCAGGCGCGCCTCGCCGCGCTGCTCGACGCCCTCTCGACCGCGCAGGCCGTGCTCGTGGTGCGCGCGTTCAGCTACTTCTCCCTGCTCGCCAACATCGCGGAGGACCGCGCGCACGTGCGGCGCCATCGCGAGAACCGCCGCGCGGGCAATGCGCCGCTGCCTTCCACGCTCGCGGGGATCGTGTCGGACGCGAAGGCTCAGGGCAACAGCGCGGCGCGCATCGCCGAGCGGCTCGGGCGCATTCGCGTGCAGCCGGTGCTCACCGCGCACCCGACGGAGGTGCAGCGCAAGAGCATCCTCGACCGCCAAATCGCCATCGCCGAGGGCCTCGCGCGGATCGATTCGGCCGATGCGCTGCCCGAGGAGATCGAGCGCGCGACGCTCGAGCTGCGCCGGCTCATCGAGACGCTCTGGCTCACGCGCATGCTGCGCACCGTGCGCCTGGGCGTGCCCGACGAGATCGAGAACGTCCTCTCGTACTTCCACTACACGTTCATCGACGTGCTGCCCGAGATGGCGGCCGAGCTCGAGGACGCGCTCGCGGCCGCCGGCGCCGCGGACGTGAAGCTGCCGCCGCTCGTGGCCGTGGGCTCCTGGGTCGGCGGCGATCGCGACGGCAACCCGTTCGTCACGGCGCGCATGCTCGAGACCGCGTTCCGGCGCCAGGCCGAGACGATCCTCGACCACTATCTCTCGCAGGTCCATGGGCTCGGGGCGGAGCTTCCGCTCGCGGATCTCCTGGCGCCCGCCACCCCGGAGCTGCTCGCCCTCGCCGGACGCTCGCCGGATCATTCGCCGCATCGCGAGGGCGAGCCCTATCGCCGCGCGCTCACCGGCATTTACGCGCGGCTCGTCGCGACCGCCGAGGCGCTCGGCCTGGCGCTGCCGCACCGCACCGCCGTGGGCCACGGCGACGCTTATGCCTCGAGCGACGGCCTCGCAGGCGACCTCGCGGTGCTCGATGCGAGCCTGCGCTCCGGCGCGAGCGACCTGGTCGCCGGCGGGCGGCTGCGCACGCTGCGCAAGGCGGTCGAGACCTTCGGCTTCCATCTCGCGCCCATCGACCTGCGCCAGAACTCCGAAGTGCACGAAGAGGTCATGGCGGAGCTGTATCGCGCGGCCGGCGTGGACATCGACTATCTCGATGCCGACGAGGAGACGCGCGTGCGGGCCCTGTGCGCCGAGCTCTGGTGGCGCCGTCCGCTGCGCTCGCCCTTCGTCGAGTACGGCGAGCGCACGCGCGAGGAGCTCGCGATCGTCGATGCCGCGGCGGCGATGCGGCGCCGCTATGGCGCGGGCGCCATCGGCCAGTATATCGTCTCGAAGGCCGGCAGCGTTTCCGACCTGCTCGAGGTCGCGGTCCTGCTCAAGGAAGCGGGCCTGCTCGTGCCGGGAGAGCGTCCGGCCGCGGCGCTGCAGATGGTGCCCCTGTTCGAGACCATCGCCGACCTGCGCGGCGCGCCCGCGACCATGCGGCGCTGGTTCGCGCTGCCCGAAGCACGCGCGATGGTGGCTTCGCTCGGCGACGTGCAGGAGGTGATGCTCGGCTACTCCGACAGCAACAAGGACGGCGGCTACGTCACCTCGAACTGGGAGCTCTACAAGGCGCAGACCGAGCTGGTCGAGGTCTTCCGCGAGGCGGGCGTGCGGCTGCGCTTCTTCCATGGCCGCGGCGGCTCCGTCGGGCGCGGCGGCGGCCCGAGCTACGAGGCGATCCTCGCGCAGCCGCCGGGGAGCCTCCAGGGCGAGATCCGCCTCACGGAGCAGGGCGAGGTGATCTCGAGCAAGTACTCCAACCGCGACATCGGGCGGCGCAATCTCGAGGCGCTGCTCGCGGCGACGTACCGCGCGAGCGCGCAGCACTGGCCCGTGAAGGGCGAAGGCGCCTTTCGCGAGGCGATGGAGGAGATCTCGGAGACGGCCATGGCCGCCTATCGCGGGCTGGTGTACGAGACCGAGGGCTTCGTCGAATATTTCCGCGCGACCACGCCGATCAACGAGATCACCGAGCTCAACATCGGCTCGCGGCCCGCGTCGCGCAAGGCCTCGCAGCGCATCGAGGACCTGCGCGCGATCCCGTGGGTGTTCTCGTGGGCGCAGTGCCGCGTGATGCTGCCCGGCTGGTTCGGCTTCGGCGCGGCGGTGTCGGCCTTCATCGAGCGCCACGGCGAGGCCGGCACGCGCCTCCTGCAGCGCATGGATCGCGAATGGCCGTTCTTCCGCGCGATGATCGCCAACCTCGACATGCTGCTCGCGAAGACCGACCTCTCCGTCGCGGCCCGCTACCGCGACCTCATGCCCGATCGCGCCACGGCCGCATCCATCTTCGGGCGCATCGAAGCCGAGTACGACGCCACCGTGCGCACGCTCTTCATGGTGAGCGAAGCCAGCAGCTTCCTCGCGTCGAACCCGCTCCTCGCGCGCTCGATCCGCAACCGCTTCCCGTACCTCGACCCGCTCAACCACCTCCAGCTCGAGCTCCTGCGCCGCCATCGGGCCGGCGACAGCGACGAGCGCGTGCGGCGCGGCATCCACCTCTCCATCAACGGCCTCGCGGCCGGCCTGCGCAACTCGGGTTAACCCTCGACTGGGGTCAGCCCCCATCTGTCACGAATCGCAACCGCGCGCGACTGCAATGCGGTTTCCGCCAGACGACAAATAGAGTCTGACCCCAGTCGTGGACGTCAGGAGGCGGGTGCGGACGGGTGACGGCTCCGGGCGTGGTCACGCGAGTGCATCGCGCGGCGCAGCGCCTCGAGCACGCGGTCCGTGCAACCGACGCAGGAAACCAGCAGGAAGATCAACGCGAGCAGCAGCAGCGGGAGCAGGACGTGCATGGCGTGCCTCCTTCAGCGACTTGCGGGTTGGGCTTATTTCCCCGGCGTGCGGTCCTGGCCGGCCGGCGAATCGGCGGCCACCTTCGGATGACGCTTCGACTTGAGCTTCGCACAGGCGACGTCGGCCGGATGCTTGCGCGGATCCTCGCGCAGGCACTTTTCGTTCACCTCGCCTTGCGTGTGGTTCTGCGCGCCGGACTGGTGCTCGGCGGACGCGGTTTGCGTGGCGCTGGCGCGGTCCTTCGCGCTCGTGCCCATGTCGTCCGGGGCGGCACTCCATGCGGGTGCGGCCAGGAACATCGACGCGGCGAACGCCGCCGGCGCGAGGGCGTGCTTCATGTTCATGATGTCCTCCTCAGTGATCCCCTTTCTTGCCCGCGCCGACCGCGGCGGCGGTCGACTGCGCGAGCTGCTCGTGCCCCTTCAGCGTCGGCAGCGTCTGCTCCGCGAAGCGTTTGAGCGCCTCGTCCTTGCCGGAGCGTGCTTCCTTGCCGAAGTCCTTCACGGCCTTCTTGTGCGCGCTGACGTTATGTTTCATGTACGCCTTGTCGAAGGCAGGACCGTTGAGCTTCGTCAACCGGTCGAGATCCTGCTCCGCCGACTTGTCCAGCTTCTCGGGGAGCGAGAGGCCCTGCGCGGCGGCAATGCGACGCAGCTCCGCGCCGGCCTTGCCGTGGTCATCGATCATGCGTTGCGCGAACTGGCGGACCGGCTCGTCGTGCGAGCGCTGCAGCGCGACACGGGCTGCGGCGATCTCGTCCATGCCCGCCTCGGCAGCCTTGCGCGCGAAGAGCTCGTCGTCGTGCGGCACGCGCGCCGCCAGCGCGGTGGTCGCGGAAAAGGCGGCCACGGCGAGCGCCGTGGCCCAGGGCTGCCTGCCTGTCATGAGCTCCTCCAACCTCTCTCCGGCTTGGAGCTTACGCCGATTAGTTTTGTTTCAAAAGTATTCGCAACGGTCGCTGAACTCGCGCGCCCGGCGCCTCCTCGAATGTCCATCGAGCGCGCAACCGGTCCGCGCGCCAGGAGGCCGCCATGGAATCCCCCACCCGCCGCACGATCCTCAAGGCCGCATTTCTCGGTCCCGCCGCCGCGGCGGTGAGCCTCGAGGCGTTGCGTGCCGCCATTCCGTCCGCCCACGCCGCCTTCGAGCCCGCTTACGCCTCGCCGCCCCGCCGCTTCCTCACGGCGCCCGAGCACGGCTTCATCGAGGCCGCGGTCGCGCGCATCATCCCCGCCGACGACCTCGGCCCCGGCGCGAAGGAGGCCGGCGTGGCCGACTTCATCGACCACCAGCTGGCCGGCCCTTACGGCCGGGCCGAGGGGTGGTACATGCAGGGCCCGTGGCACCAGGGCATCGCCGAGCAGGGCTACCAGCTCAAGCTCACGCCGGCGCAGCTCTATCGGGCGGCGATCGACGCGATCGACCGGCACGTGCGGCAGGAGAAGAACAAGGCATTCGACGAGCTCGACGCGGCATCGCAGGACGCGGTGCTGAACGCGATCGACCAGGGCCAGCTCGACATCCCCGGCGTGCCGGTGCGCAAGTTCTTCGAGATGCTGGTGCAGAACACGGTCGAAGGCTTCTTCGCCGATCCCATCTACGGGGGCAACAAAAACTTCATCGGCTGGCGCCTCATCGGCTTTCCCGGCCCGCGCTACAACTACGTGGCGGAGATCGGCCAGTACGGCAAGCGCTACGACATGCCCTTCGTGAGCATCGGCGGCCGCGACGCGGGCCTCAAGGAGGCATGACCATGGCCGCGCGCAAACAGAAGGTCGACGTCGCGATCGTGGGTTTCGGCTGGACCGGAAGCATCCTCGCGAAGGAGCTGCTCGATGCGGGCCTCGAGGTCGTGGCGCTCGAGCGCGGCAGCTTCCGCGACACCATTCCCGACTTCGCGCCGACGCACATCCAGGACGAGCTGCGCTACGCCGTGCGCATGGGCATCTTCGAGCAGCCCGCGCGCGAGACGCTTACCTTCCGCAACTCGATGGACCAGGAGGCGCTGCCGATGCGCCACCTCGGATCGTTCCGCCCGGGCGCGGGTGCGGGCGGCGCGGGCGTGCACTGGAACGGCCAGATGTGGCGCTGCCTGCCCACCGACCTCGTGCTGAAGAGCCACTACACCGAGCGCTACGGCGCGAAGTTCATCCCGGATGGCATGACGATCCAGGACTGGGGCGTCACCTACGACGACCTCGAGCCGTACTTCGACAAGTTCGAGTACCTGCTCGGCGTGTCCGCGCAGGCCGGCAACGTGCAGGGCCGGATCCAGCCCGGCGGCAACCCGTTCGAGGGACCGCGCAAGCGCGGCTTCCCGCTGCCGCCGCTCAAGCGCAGCATGGGCACCAATCTCTTCGACAAGGCCGCGAAGGAAGCGGGGTACAAACCGTTCCCCTGCCCTGCCGCGAATACTTCCGAGCCATACAAGAACATCTACGGCGTGCAGATGGGCCAATGCACGTTCTGCGGCTATTGCGAGTGGTTCGGATGCGGCAATTACTCGAAGTCGAGCCCGCAGGCGTGCGTGTTCCCGGCCGTGCTCGGTCGCAGCGGCTTCGAGCTGCGCTCCAATTGCGAGGTCACCCGCGTGAACCTCTCGCCCGACGGCAAGCATGCGACGGGCGTGACGTACGTCGACCTGCAGGGCCAGGAGTTCGAGCAACCGGCCGACCTCGTGTTGCTGTGCGCGTTCGCGCAGCACAACGTGCACCTGCTGCTGCTCTCGAAGATCGGGAAGCCCTACGACCCGAAAGCGAACGCCGGGGTGGTCGGCCGCAACTACGCGTACCAGATCACCTCGTCGGTCGATGTGTTCACGCACGAGCTCATCAACCCCTTCATGGGCGCGGGCGCGCTGGGGCAGGCCATCGACGATTTCAACGGCGACAACTTCGACCACGGGCCCCACGGCTTCGTGGGCGGCGGCTACATCGCCCTCTGGACCACGGGCGGGCGTCCCATCCTGCAGCACCAGGTCCCGGCGGGCACGCCCACGTGGGGCTCGCAATTCAAGCGTGCGCTCGCGGAGAACTACCTCTACAGCGCGAGCGTGGTCACCCACGGCAGCGTGATGAGCTATCGCGACTCGTACCTCGACCTCGATCCGACGTACAAGGATTCGTACGGCAATCCCATGCTGCGGCTCACGTTCGACTTCCACGACAACGAGCACAAGATGTCGAAGTTCGTGACCGGCAAGGCGGAGGAGATCGCGAAGGCGATGAAGCCGCGCTCGCACCACCGCAAGGACCGCACGGGCCACTACTCGATCGTGCCTTACCAGACCACGCACAACACGGGCGGTGCCGCCATGGGCACCGACCCGCGCACGAGCGCGGTGAACCGCTACCTGCAATCGTGGGACGTGCCGAACGTCTTCGTGGTGGGCTCGTCGGTGTTCCCGCAGAACCACGGCTACAACCCCACCGGCACGGTCGGGGCGCTCACTTTCTGGGCGGCGGATGCGATCCGCAACCAGTACCTGAAGAAGCCCGGTCCGCTGATGAGCGTGTGAGGAGACGACGATGCGACGCTACTCGATGGCAGCATGGGTGCTTTGCGCCGCGGCCAGCGCCGCGTGGGCGGCGCCGCTCACGACCGCGAAGACGGCTCCCCTCTACGGCGAGATCGAACGCGGGCGCTATCTCGCGGCGGCGGGCGACTGCGAGGCCTGCCACACCGCCGATGGCGGCAAGCCCTACGCCGGCGATCGCGCGGTGCCCACGCCCTTCGGCACCATCTATGCACCCAACATCACCCCGGACAAGGACACCGGCATCGGCAACTGGACCGAAGACCAGTTCTGGAAGTCGATGCACGAGGGGCTCGCGGCGGACGGCTCGCACCTTTATCCCGCGATGCCGTACCCGTGGTACACGAAGCTCACGAAGGACGACGTGCTCGCGATCAAGGCGTACCTCGACACGATCCCCGCCGTGCGCAGCGGCACGAAGAAGCCCGCGCTTCCGTTCCCGCTCTCGTGGCGCGGCTCGGTCGGCGCGTGGAACCGGCTCTTCTTCGAGCCCGGCACCTACCAGGCCGACCCGAAGAAATCGGCGCAGTGGAATCGCGGCGCGTATCTCGTCGAAGGCGCGGGCCACTGCGGCGCGTGCCATTCGCCGAAGAACGTGCTCGGCGCGGTGAAGCAGGACAAGCGCTTCCAGGGCGGCGAGGGCGAGGGCTGGTTCGCGGTCGACCTCACCGCGGATCGCGAGGGCCTCGGGAGCTGGAACGAGGACGAGATCGTCGAGTACCTCAAGACCGGCGCGAATCGGCGCGCGCGCGCCATGGGGCCGATGGGCGAAGTGGTCGAGCACTCGACGAGCCATCTCTCGGACGCGGACCTGCACGCGATCGCGGTGTACCTGAAGGGACTCCAGGCGCCGCGCCGCGACCGGCACGAGGCCTCGGCGCCCGGGCAGGACGTGCTCTCGGAGGGCCGGCTGGTCTACCTGGACCAGTGCGCGGGCTGCCACATGGAGAACGGCACCGGGGTCGCGGGCGTCTTCCCGGACCTGCGCAAGAACACCGCCCTGCGCTCGGGCAACCCGGAGTCGCTCGTGCGCCTCGTGCTCGAAGGCGCGCGCAGCGTGAAGACGAAGGAGAAGCGCGAGGGCTTCGCCATGCCCGCGTTCGGCGGCAAGCTCTCCGATGGGCAGGTCGCCGAGGTGCTGAGCTACGTGCGCTCGACTTTCGGCGGCAATGCCGGGGCGGTCGCGAAGGACAAGGTCGCCGGCGTGCGCAAGCAGATCACGAAGCAGACCGTGGGGAAGAACGGCTGAAACGCGGCCCGCGCATGGGCCGTTCAACCCCCCGGAGTCCGATATTGCGCCGCGGCCATTCTGCGTATAATCGCCCTCGCAGTGATCAGGATCGGTAAGCAGTGACTCGGCAGTGATCGACGCCACGCCGGCCATGACCGGCGCCGCCCCACTTCAGTTCCGCCTTGCTTTCCTCAGGTTCGCTGGCCCGGCCCCGCGGGTATGTCCGGGGAATCCAATCTGGAAGGAAATGCAATGAGCACCGGTATCGTGAAGTGGTTCAACGACTCGAAGGGCTTCGGCTTCATCAAGCCCGATGGCGGCGGCGAGGACCTCTTCGCCCATTTCTCCGAGATCCAGGGCAGCGGCTTCAAGACCCTGAAGGAGAACCAGCGCGTCGAGTTCGAGGTGAAGGACGGCCCGAAGGGCAAGCAGGCGACGGCCATCAAGCCGCTGTAAGCGGCCGGCGAAGCCATCGAACGGCAGCCCATCGGCTGCCGTTTTAGTTTCGAGCGCGCTGCGCAGGCCTGGCGCTCTCCACTGTCGCGCCAGGACACCACCAACGGCTAACCCTTCGGTCGCCGAATGACTAAATCGCTTGCCGGCATTCCCCTTTCCGTCCTCGACCTCGCGACTTATCCCGAGGGCGGCAACGTGGCGCAGGCGTTCCGCACGACGCGGGAGCTCGCGCAGGCGGCGGAGCGCTGGGGCTACGAGCGCTACTGGATCGCAGAGCACCACAACCTCGAAGGCGTCGGCAGCTCCGCCACCGTCGTGCTGATGGGATACGTGGCCGAGGCCACGCGCACGATCCGCGTGGGCTCGGGCGGGATCATGCTGCCGAACCATGCGCCGCTCGTGGTGGCCGAGCAGGTGGGCACTCTCGAGTCGCTCTATCCGGGCCGCATCGACCTGGGGCTCGGGCGCGCTCCGGGCACCGATCCCGTGACGATGCGCGCGCTGCGCCGCACGCCTTCGCTGGGGGAGGACTTCGACGAGCAAGTCGCCGAGCTCGTGTCGTACTTCGCGCCGCTGCGCGAGGGGCAGCGGGTGCGCGCGATTCCCGGCGCCGGCCTCGACATTCCGGTGTGGATCCTGGGCTCGAGCCTCTGGAGCGCGCACTTCGCCGCGGCGATCGGGCGGCCCTACGCGTTCGCATCGCACTTCGCGCCCGGCGACCTGCTGCAGGCGATCGAGATCTACCGGCGCGAGTTCAAGCCCTCCGCCGCGCTGGCCGAGCCGCGTGTGATGGTGGGCGTGCCGGCCCTTGGCGCGGAAACCGACGAGCGCGCGGAGTACCTCGCGACGAGCATGTACCAGCGCACCCTCGGCATCATCCGCGGCGAGCGCTTCGCGATCCCGCCGCCGGTCGAGCGGATGGACTGGAGCACGGGCGAGCGCCTCGCCGTCGCCGAGCGCATGGCGCTCATGGTGGTGGGCGGACCGGCGCGCATCCGTGAAGGCTTCGGCCAGATCCTGCAGGCCACGCAGGCCGACGAGTTCATCATCGTCTCCGACGCCCATCGCGCCGAGGACCGGCTGAAGTCCTACGAGATCATCGCCCAGGCGCTGCGAGCACCGAATTAGGGACGTACCCCAATTCACGCCGAATTAGGGACGTACCCTCATTCAATGCAGCTCCGCGTCCGGGGATCCGCTCTCGTACGCAAGCCGCGCGGAGGCGTCCATCGGCGTGTCGGTGTCCGGATCGAACCACTCGAGATCCACGCGCGTGCCGGTGCTCTCCTCGAGCTCGCCGTGCCACTTCTCGGCATTGGCCATCCAGAGGGCGAGTGTCTCGTCGCCATCGACGACGGGTGCCAGCTCGATCGCCACGTCGAGGTCGGTGTCGCGCGTTTCGTTGCGCGGCGAAGCAGCGCCGTAGACCCACACGCGCCGCACCCGCGGATGGGCCTCGGCCCATCGCACCAGCGCGTCGCGCTTGCCGCCGTCGTATCGATCCATCACGGACGAGAGGGCGCGAACGCCATCAAAGTTCCGCGATGGCGCTTGGCCGCGCACGGTGGTGAAAATACAACACCGCGTTGTGTGGAATAGTTTTCACTTCCCCTCGTAAATGCCTGATCCGCCGCGGAACGAGCGGCGCACGCAAGCGCAAGTGACTTCCATGCATTTCACTTGCAACCACCGGAGCTTTTTTCCGGCCCGCTTCGCGGATATTCTGGCGGCGAAAAGAGCCACAACGAGACAAGGGACACCATATGGGCAGAGTCGTGGTGTATCACTTCGAGATGAACAATCCGAAGGCGCGCGAGACGACACGTTCGAAGAGGCCGGCCACGCGCGAGGCCATCGAGGCGCTCGGCTTCACGCCGATCATGGAGACCGCGCAGGTGGTCGAGCGCACGCACCTGGATGGAAGCGGTTTCCTGCGCGCCGAGCTCGCGCGGGAGTCGGCCGCCTAGCGCTTCAGCGCGAGCACGAACACGCCGGCGGCGACGAGGCCGATTCCGGCCCACTCGCGCGGCACCGGACGCTCGCCGAGGAAGATCACGGCGAAGAGCGCCACCAGCACCACGGAGAGCTTGTCGACGGGCGCCACCTTCGACGCCTCCCCCATCTTGAGCGCGCGGAAGTAGCACACCCACGAGGCGCCCGTCGCGAGCCCCGAGAGCGTGAGGAAGAGCCACGTGCGCGCCGAGAGCTCGAAGGGATTGCGCCACTTGCCGAGGGCGGCCACGATCGCCGCGAGCACGGCGGCGATCACGGCCGTGCGGATGAGCGTCGCGAGGTCGGAGTCGACGCCCTCGAGGCCGATCTTCGCGAACACCGCGGTGAGCGCGGCGAATGCCGCGGAGCCGAGCGCCCAGAAGAACCATTGCTGCGACTGCATGGCACCTCCCCGGTTTCCATCGTTCATACTGCCGTTTCCCCACCCGCGCGAGGACGCCATGACCGAGCACGTCTACAAGCTGCTGGAGCTCACCGGATCATCCACGAAGTCGTCCGACGACGCGGTGCAGAACGCCATCGCCAAGGCCTCGAAGACCCTGCGCAGCATGCAGTGGTTCCAGGTGACCGAGACGCGCGGCCACATCGACGGCGGCAAGATCGCGCACTGGCAGGTGACGGTGAAGATCGGGTTCACGCTCGAGGACTAGAGCGGCATTCCCGGCGTCCTCGATCCGCCGATCCGCACCAGCCGGTCGATACCCATGTCGGTGAGGCGGTTGAGGCCGAGCATGCCCATGTCGCGCAGGACCTCCGCGCGCAGCAGCTCGATCGCGTGGCGCACGCCGGCTTCGCCGCCGATCGACGCCGCGTAGTTCATCGGCCGGCCGACGAAGACGAACTTCGCGCCCAGCGCGAGCGCCTTGAGCACGTCGGTGCCGCGGCGGATGCCGCTGTCCATCATCACGGTGACCGTGTCGCCGACCGCGTCCGCCACGGCCGGGAGCGCGCGCAACGGTGCGAGCGTGCCGTCGAGCTGCCGGCCGCCGTGGTTCGAGACGATGAGGCCCTGCACGCCATGGTCGCGCGCGATCTTCGCGTCCGCGGGCGCATTGACGCCCTTCAGCACGAGCCGCCCGGTCCAGCGCTTGCGGATGTTCGCGATGTGGCGCCAGTCGAGATGGTCGCGGTTGCTGAAGTCGCGCTCGACGGTGCGCGAGTAGATGGGCGCGCCGCGCTCGGCGAACGAGTTCTCGAAGTGCGGCATGCCGTGCTTCCACATCGTGCGAAACCACGTGTTGACGAGCCAGTGTGGGCGCACGAGCCCATCCCACGTGAGGCGCAGGCTCGGCCGCAGCGGCGTGGAGAAGCCGGTGCGCACGTTGTTCTCGCGGTTCGCGCTGATCTGCGTGTCGACGGTCACCACGAGTGTCCTGAAGCCCGCCGCCGCGACGCGGTCGACCAGCGCGTCGATCTTCTCCTGGGTGCCGGGAATGTACGCCTGGAACCATGTCTGCGGGCACGCGGTGCAGATCTCCTCCATGCGAATGAGCGAGGTCGCCGAGAGGATCATCGGGATGTTCGCGGCCATCGCGGCCTTCGCCTGCACGAGGTCGCCGCGATAGGCCGAGATGGCGCTGATGCCCATGGGCGCGATGCCGAAAGGCGCGGCGTAGGCGTGTCCGAAGAGCTCCGTCTGCGTCGTGCGCTTCGACGTATCCACCAGCACGCGCGGCATGAAGGCGAACTCGTCGAACACCGCGCGGTTGTCTCGACAGGAGCGGTTGTCCTCCACGGCTCCCGCGACGTACCCGAAGATGGGGCGCGGCAGGTGCTTGCGGGCGGCGTGCTCGAAGTCGTCGAGCGAGAGGATGTCGCGTAGCGCGGTGGGCATCTGAAATTGGGGACGTACCCTATTTCAATCCAGCGGCGTCGAAGCGAACTCCGGCAGCGCCTCCGCGCGGGCGGAGTAGGCGACGAGCGCGGGGTACTTCGACGCCGGCACCTCGACCGCGTCGTAGTACTGGGCGAAGCGCCAGGTGCAGGCGAGGGCCACGTCGGCGGCGTTGAAGCGCTCTCCCTGCAGCCAGGGCCCCGCGTTCGCCGCCGCGCGCTCGAGCTCGGCGAAAGCGGCATGCGCCTGCCACACCACGCGGTCGAACCACTCGGCGTGGCGCTTCTCGGCCGGCCGCCGCTCCTTCTCGTAGACGACCTGCACGCACTTCTCGCATGCGGCGAGGGTGAGGCCCAGCAGGCGAAGCGCCTCCTGCCGCTCGGGACCGCGCGCGGGCGTGAGCGCCTTCGCGGGGGCCACGCAATGCTCGAGGTAATCGATGATGAGCGACGAGTCCATCAGCACCGTGCCGTCGTCGCAGACGAAGGTGGGCGCCTTGACCACGGGATTCACCTTGCGGAACTCGTCGATGTGCCGGAAGACCGAGACCGCGCGGTGCTCGAACGGCAGGCCCATGAGCTTGAGCGTGATGGCGACGCGCCGCACGTAGGGCGAGTCGAGCATTCCGATGAGGATCATGGGCGCAATTCTAGCAAGGGCGCTCTGTCACCCCGGCGAAGGCCGGGGCCTCATCCGTTGTCGCGGAATCCCGGGTAGAGCGTCATGCCGCCGTCGACGAAGAGCGTGGTGCCGGTCACGTAATCGGCATCGTCGGAGCAGAGCCACGCGGCCGCGCGGCCGATGTCCTCGGGCTCGCCGATGCGTCCGTAAGGAATGAGCTGGACGAGCTTCTCCATGGCCTCGGGCGTCTCCCACGCCTCGCGATTGATCGGCGTGCGGATGGCGCCCGGCGCGATCGAGTTCACGCGAATGCCGCGACCCGCCACTTCCTGCGCGAGCGTCTTCATGAAAAGCATCACGCCGCCCTTGGAGGACGCGTAGTTCGCATGCCCGGCCCACGGGATCACCTCGTGCACCGAGCTCGTGAAGACGATCTTGCCGCGCGCGCGCGAGCGCTTCGGGGGCTCCTGCGCGAGGAAGCGCTTCACCGCCTCGCGCGCGCAGAGGAAGTAGCCGCGCAGGTTCACGCCCATCACGCGATCCCACATGGCCGCGCTCATCGATTCGATCGGCGCATCGACCTGGATGCCCGCGTTCGCCACGAGGATGTCGAGGCGGCCGAAGCGCGCGCAGAACTCGTCCACCATCGCGACGACGTCCGCCTCGTTCGACACGTCGGCATGCATGGCGAGCGCCCGGCCCTCGAGCTTCTCGATGTCCCGCACGACCGCCTCGGCCTCCTCGGGATGGCCGTGATAGTTGATGCCCACGGCGGCGCCGGCCTGGGCGAGCGCGCGCGCCACGCCCGCGCCGATGCCGGTCGAAGCGCCGGTGACGAGGGCGAACTGGCCGTGGAGACTCCCTTGGGAGAGGGCGGGCGTGAGGGTCATCGTTTCCCTACCAGGGAAAGGAACTCCTCCCGTGTCGCGAGCTGATCGCGGAAGACGCCCAGCACCGATGAAGTGACCATGGTCGAGTTCTGCTTCTCCACGCCGCGCATCATCATGCAGAGGTGGCGCGCCTCGATCATGACGCCCACGCCGCTCGCGCCCACCTCGTTCATCACGACCTGGGAGATCTGCTCGGTGAGCCGCTCCTGCAGCTGCAGGCGCCGCGCGTACATGTCCACCAGGCGCGCGAGCTTGCTCACGCCGAACACCTTGCCGTCGGGGATGTAGCCGATGTGGCAACGCCCGAAGAACGGCAGCATGTGGTGCTCGCACATCGAGTAGACCTCGATGTCCTTCACGATCACCATGCTGCTCGTGGCCTGCGTGAAGAGCGCCTGGTTGATCACCCGGCCGAGGTCGGCGCGGTAGCCGTCCGTGAGGAACGCGAGCGAGCGCGCGACGCGCTCCGGGGTCTTCAGCAGCCCCTCGCGCTGCGGATCCTCGCCCAGCTCGACGAGGAGTTGCCGCACGAGGGTTTCGATCTTCGCGAGGTTGGGCTCCATGGCGTTTCGATGCGCGCGGGCGGCAGGGCGTTCCATGGTGCCCAAAAAACGAAAACCCCGCCGGGGCGGGGCTTTCGCTCGCGTCGCCCCCGAGCTATCGATCCCGCACCAGCCGCACCTGCGCGCTGCTCGACGTGCCGAAGAGGTACGCCGAGTACACGTTGCCCGCATCGAGCTCCACGTTCTGCAGCGACGCGATCACCGTGATGCCGCCCGGCGTCGTGAAGCTGATGGTGTAGTTCGTGCCCGCGGCCACCTGGTAGTAGCTCGACGCCCCGATCGACGGGATCGCCGTGGCCTGCTGCGCGAAATTGAGCAGCACGTCGACGGTGGCGTCGTCGGCGAGGGCATTCACGAAGCGGATCTTCGCGAAGCCGGCGTTGGGCAGGCTGTTGTCGTCCGTGAGGACCGCCATGCGCGGCGAGGCGCCGGTGCCCGCGGTGACCGCGCTGTAGTCGCGGCCCGCGGAAAGCGTCGACGTGACGGACGCGATCGAGGTGCCCGGGACGTTCGCGGCCTCGGCGGAGACGGTGTGGCTGCCCGACGAGAGCGTGAGGTACGTGGAGCTCGCGGCGAACGGGACGTTGGAGAGGAACGGGTTGCCGTCCAGCTTGAAGTTGACCGTGGTGTCCGTGAGCCCGTTGACGGCCTTGAGCCGCGCGAGGGGGTTCGTGAGGACCACCGCCGTGCCGTTCGTGCCCGACTGCAGGAACGCCGCGTTCACGAGCTTGCCGCCGAGCGTGGGCATGATCGCGATCGTGTCGTTGTCGTTGCCGCCGACCGACACCGTCGTGGTCGAGGAGAAGAGGATCTCCTGGGTGCCCGCGGTCGTGATGATGATGTTGTACGTCCCCGCCGGCACTTCGGTCACGGTCGAGGTGGCGCCGAACGTGACCGAGGTGAGGATGGGCGGGCCGGCCGAGATGTTGGTCGGCGTGAGGTACACGTCCACTGGGCCCGAGTCGGGTGCCAGGCCGATCGCGCGGATGCGCGCGTGGCCCGAGCTCGGTTGCGTCGTGTCGTCCGGCACGAACGTCGCCTTCATCGTGCTGCGATGGCCGTAGAGCAGGAGGGTGCCCGTGGCGTCGCTGCCGAAGGAGGTCTGCTGGTCCAGCAGGATCGACTGGTTCGTCGAGGACCGCGCCTGGAGGTCGCGCGTGCCGGAATCGAAGTTCGAGTAGCCGGTCACGGTATTGGGAGCGACGGCGCTGAACTTCACGTCGGAGTCGACGAGCACGTCGAGCGGCTCGGCGTCGACCACGGCGTTCAGCGTGCGCATGTTGGTCGAATTCTGCTTCGTGCCCCCGTTGTGGCAGCCGGCGAGTCCGACGACGGCCATGACGAGGAGCGCAAGGAAGTTCTTCATTGGGTCTTTCCAGGCAGGGATTGGGGCGGCCGCAAGCCGGTCGTGGGCGAGATTATAGGCGGAATGTGCAGGAATCGAGGAGGCCATGCGCCGGGCGCCCCCCTGCCCTAGAATGAATGTCCGCCCGAAACGCCATTCCGCCATGAAGAAAATCGACATCTTCAACCACGTCATGCCCACGAAGTTCTTCGAGCGCATCGGCGACTACAAGGACATCGGCAAGCGCATGCGCGAGGTGCCGATGCTGTACGACCTGGACGAGCGGCTGCGCGTGATGGACCGCTTCCCCGACTATGTGCAGGTCCTCTCGGCCGGCATGCCGCCCATCGAGGCGCTCGCCGGGCCCGACGCGAGCCCCGAGCTCGCGCGCATCTGCAACGACGGCATGGCGGAGCTCTGCCGGCAGCATCCGGACCGGTTCCCGACCTTCATCGCGTCGGTCGCGCTGAACAACCCGGACTCGTGCGTGGACGAGATCCATCGCAGCGTGCGCGACCTGGGCGCGCGCGGCATCCAGGTCTTCTCCAACGTCGACGGCAAGCCGCTCGACCTGCCGGAGTTCGAGCCG
>Ga0157372_10002131_pt1 | contig 21503 bp, 17 predicted proteins | sample C55metaG_FD_115307 | JGI IMG/M metagenome (GOLD analysis project Ga0157372, IMG submission 115307) | Corn rhizosphere microbial communities from Kellogg Biological Station, Michigan, USA - C5-5 metaG | ecosystem: Host-associated > Plants > Roots > Rhizosphere > Soil | place: USA: Michigan... | reverse complement strand
TATCTTTCTCCATATTTTTTCTTTTGCACTTACCGCTTTATAATTTGGAGCTACTGTTGAAAATCTAAGGGTTTCTTTTGATCCTAACGCTAAAAAGCCAAGATTGTCAAGGCTTTCTGTAAACAACTCAAATACTCTTGTTTGTAATTGACGGTCGAAATATATAAGTACGTTTCGGCAAAGGATCAGTTGAAACTCATTAAACGATCTGTCTGAAACAAGATTATGAGTGGAAAAGATCATTTTATCACTCAGCGATTCGTCGAATTTTGCACTGTCATAGTTGGCGGAGTAGTAGGAAGAAAACTCCTGCTTACCTCCCGAATTAATATAATTTTCGGTGTATTGTTTAATTAGGGTTAAAGGGAATATTCCAGCCCGGGCACGTTCCAATACTTCAGGGTTGATATCTGTTGCATATAAAAGTGCTTTATGCAAAAGGTTCGCTTCTTTTAGCAAAATAGCCATAGAATACACCTCTTCTCCGGTTGCGCATCCCGCATGCCATATTCGTATAACAGGGTAGGTTCCAAGAACTGGTAAAACTTCCTCACGGAGCACTTTATAGAAACCCGGATCACGGAACATTTCGGTTACAGGAACCGTGATTTGCTCGATAAAGCGACGTACGTAAGACGGATCGTGCCTCAATCTGTACCTGAATTCTGCAAAACTCGGGAAACGGTCTAAACTAAATAAGCGGTTTATCCTTCTTTTTAGGGATGCTTTGGAATAATCAGTAAAGTCGTAACCGTGAAGTTCAAGAAGGTCATTTAAAAGAATTTTAATATCGTCATCCTGTACTACCTTTAAATCAAGCATCGTTCTTTATGTAATCAGTCAATATTTCCATTAAAGCATCAACATTAACTGGTTTTGATAAATATGCATCAGCTCCTGCCTCAAGGCACTTTTCCCTATCACCAACCATTGCCTGTGCTGTAACTGCTACAATAGGAATTTCTGCAATGCCGTCATCTTTTCTTATCACAGAAATTGCTTCATAGCCATCCATGTCATGCATCATCATATCCATAAGAATAATGCCAATTTCGTTGTTGTGGTTATTTAAAATAGATAAACCCTCTTCAGCACTTGTTGCAGTAAAACACGAATATCCTTTGGCTCTTACTACGGCCTTTAGCGCGAAGATGTTTCTTGAGTCGTCGTCTATAATTAAAATACTTTTCATAAGGCCTTAAATGGTTTTATTATAAAGCCAAACTCTAAGCAGGGATATTAACTGATCAATATCTACAGGTTTTGAAATATAATCGGATGCTCCCGCTTTTATACATTTTTCCCGGTCGCCAATCATGGCTTTTGCTGTAACAGTTAAAATTGGCAAGTTTCTATATTTATAATTCTTCCTGATTTTGGATGTAGTTTCGTACCCATCCATTTCAGGCATCATCATATCCATTAGAACGATATCAACATTTGGTGTTTCTTCTAAAATCCTTAGGGCTTCTTTCCCGTCTGTTGCAGATAGTACTTTCATTTTTACCTGCTCAAGAGCTTTTGTAAGTGAAAAGATGTTTCTAACGTCATCGTCAGCAATCAGAACAACTTTATCTTTTAAAACTTCGTTCAGCTCGGTCAGATTTTTCTTTTGCCCACTCTCCGGAAGGTGTTTTTCTTCTATCAAATGCAGGAACAAGGCAACCTCGTCCAGTATTCTCTGATAAGAGTGAGCGGTTTTCATTACGATACTATCTGCATATTGCTTCAGTTTGCTTTCTTCAGCTTTCGACAAATTTTTACCAGTAAAGATGATAATAGGTAAGTTTTCTAATCCTTCATTCTTCTTAATCTCTTCCAAAGCCAGGTAACTGTTTGCGTCAGGAATACCCATGTCAAGAATCACACAATCTACATTTTGACTTTTAAGAGCTGAAACCCCATCAGAAACAGATTCTTTAATTTCTGTGGCTACATTAAATGTAGACAAGAAATAAGAAAGAGCTTCTGCATGTTTCGTATTCTCTTCAATAATCAGGACCTTTTTGGGATGTCTGTTTAGAGCATCTTCGAGTTTGCTGAACATGCTTTGCATCTGCTCAAGAGCAACAGGTTTGTTAATAAAATCAACCGCACCCTTTACCAGGCTTTCTTTTTTAGCATCCAGAGCCGACATAATATGAACCGGAATATGCCGGGTGTCGGGACTGGATTTTAACTCTTCCATTACTTCCCAGCCATCTTTAACCGGAAGCTGAATGTCGAGTAAAATTGCTATCGGTTTATAATGATGTGCCATTTGTACACCATAATCCCCTCGTATTGCAATTACGCCTTTGTAGCCTCTTTTATGGGTAAAGTTTAAAAGTGCTTTTGCAAAATTGACATCATCTTCTACTATAAGCACTACTTTTTCATTCTCCTTTAAATTATCCCTGTCGTCAGGAATTGGCTGAGGTATATCTTTTATAGATACTCTTGCCGGAACAGGAATTACCTCTGCAACTTTTTCCTGCATTACAACAGGCTCTTCTACTGGTTGCAAAGTAGGAGTTTCTCTTAGTTCTGTTAAGGCAGATGCATTTCCTTCAACCGGAATGATTAGTGTAAACTCACTTCCTTTTCCAGGTTCACTTTCGAGGGAGATGTCTCCGCCTAAAAGTTTTGAAAGCTCTCTGCTGATAGAAAGCCCTAATCCCGTTCCTCCAAACTTTCTTCTGGTGGAACCATCGGCTTGTTGGAATGCTTCGAAAACTTGTTTTTGTTTATCTGCTGGAATACCAATGCCTGTATCTGCTACAGAAAATCTGATAAACTTAGGATTGTTTTCGGGAACACTAATAGAAAGTTTTACATGTCCTTTAGAGGTGAACTTTAACGCATTAGACAAAAGGTTCTTGAGAATCTGCTCCAATCGTAACTTATCAGTGATGATAGTTTGAGGAATACCGGCGCCAGTTTCAAATAAAAGATCGAGATTTTTATCTTTTGCAATAGGAGAAAAGAGCCCTTTCAGATCGTTTTCAATTTCTTTTATCTGAGTTTCTGTAAACTCAAGGTCCATCTTCCCGGCTTCTATTTTTGATAGATCGAGGATTTCATCTATCAGAGAAAGAAGACCATTTCCTGAACTCTGGATAACTTTTGCATATTCTATCTGGTCTTCATTCAGGTTCTGTTCCGGATTCTCGGACATTAGCCGGGATAGAAGTAAGATTGAGTTGAGCGGAGTTCTTAGCTCGTGAGACATATTAGCCAGGAACTCTGACTTATATTTGGTGCTTAGTTCCAGTTCTTCGGCTTTTCTTTGAATTTCAAGATTACGTTCAACGATCAGCTGGTTCTTTTCTTCTAATGTACTACTTCGTACCTCCAGTTCTTTATTAGCTTGCAGAAGCTCTTCTTGCTGAACTTTCAATTCTTCTTCTGAGGCCTGAAGTTTTTGTGCCTGAGCTTCCAGTTCAGTATTCAGATTTTCAAGTTCGGAGTGCTGAGATTGCAACTCTTCAGATTGAGCCTGGGTTTCTTCAAGTAAATGTTGAAGTTTTTTCCTGTTTTGAGCTGAATTTATTGCGGTAGCAACGTTTCTCGACAAGCTTTTGAAATAATCAAAATGCCTTTCGTTATATTCTTTAAACGACGCAAGCTCAATAACTCCCGTAATTAAATTATCATGAACTATAGGTAAGATATAAATATGTTTAGGTTTTGCTTCGCCACTGGCATAAGTTATGGTAATGCTTTCTTCTGATTCGTGATCTATTTTAATTGGCTTTTTAGTTGCTGCTACTTGTCCAATTGCTCCTTCGCCAATTTCAATATGTTGTTTTTTATCACGATTTAATGAGTAACCAGATGCCAGTTCTAAATAATCTCCCTCATTTAAAAGATAAAATGCACCTGCATGGCTGTTAGTGTAATTTACCACACAATCTAGAATGTCATGTGCCAGTTGCTCCGTATCTTTTTCGCCAACCATTGTTTCATTCAATGATGCTATTCCACTTTGCAGCCACTCATTGTCTGACAGTACCGTAAAAGAGTAATGCAGTGATTCAGCCATCTTATTTAGAGAAAGGGCAAGGCTTCCCAGCGAATCCTTGTCATTTTCATCCTCTATTTTAGTAGTATAGTTGCCATTAGAAATTTTATCAGCAACACTTTCAATAATTTTTAGTCTTTTGCTGGTCTCTTCATCTTTTTTTCGAAGTTGCAGATAAAGGTCTGTTCTTTCCTCAATGTCTTTTTTTGCTCTGAAATAAGAAACCAATGTAATTATTAAAGACATTATGGCGGCTAAAACGATGAGCAAAGGGGTGAAAATAGCGAACTTGTTCATTTTCTCACTTCGCTCGCTAAGTACCTTATTCTCTTCATTGCTCATAGTTTTCACCAGGGCTCTGGCTTTATCCATGTATACTTTGCCAACAAGCATATCTTTGATGTCGACATTTTTATAGCTCTTTTTGAAACTTAAAACCTCATCTAATCTTTTAATTCTTTTTAATACAACTTTCTGTAGCTCGTCACAATTTTTTTGTTGAACCGGATTGTTTTTAGTTAAGTCGCGAATAAGATTTATGGAAGTTTCTGCTTTTTCATAAGCACCGTTATAGGGCTCCAGAAACTCCTCCATATTGGTGAGTAAAAAGCCTCTTTGTCCGGTTTCCGCATCTTTGAGAATGGAAATGGTGTTCTCAAGCTCGCGTATTACCTGATTTGTCCTCTCAACTTCTTTTGAGCTTTGTAACAGGTTTTGAATACTAATGTAGGATGCAATAGAACTTATCAGCAACAAGAGCAATGATAAGCCATAGCCGAATAGAAGATTTTTAGTTGCAGCTGATTTCATCAATTGTGGTTTTCAGATTGTTACCAATGGATGATTTATTATAAATAGGTAAGCTAAAGAAGAATTCAGAGCCTTTACCAACTTCGCTTTCAACCCCGAAAGATCCGTTGTGTCTGCGTATAATTTCAGAACAGATGTACAGTCCAATACCGAGGCCTTGAAAACGATGAGAGTTTTCTTCTACTCTGTAAAATTTCTTAAATACATCTTCAATTTTTTCAGGCGGTATGCCTACGCCCTTATCTTTTATGGTAACTTTTATATGATTGTCGTAAGTTAGCTCTGACGTTACTTTAATTTCTTTGTTGTTTGGAGAATATTTAATGGCATTGGAAAGATAGTTCACAAGAACCTGTTCTATCCTGCTATCATCTCCCATCACTTTAACATGATAGTCTCCTTCAAAAATTATTTCGTAATCCGGATTGGTTTGCCGGGTAATGTCAATAGTATTTTCGATAAGAGGAGCAAAGTCAAATTCTTTCTTATTGAACACCATCTTACCACTTTCAATCTTAGAAATATCCAGGAGGTCGACAATTAGGCTTTGCAGTTTATCCAGCTGCATTTTTGTACGCTGAAGATATTTTGCACTTTCCGGTATTTCAACATCCTTATCGGTCTCCATAGAGCGTTCCAGCAACTGCATGTAAGCCTTAATGCTGGTTAAAGGTGTTTTTAATTCGTGACTTGCAATGCTTAAAAATTCGTCTTTCCGCTTTTCTGCCTTTTTTTGCTCTTCGATATCTGTAAATGTGCCTACCCATTTTAGGATCTGATTACCTTCTTTAATAGGGATGGCACGCAGCAAATGATAACAAAATTCACCATCATTAACTTTTTGTATCCTGGTTTCGATAGTTAAAGGACGGCCCTTCTGCACAGCTTCCTGCCATTTCTCCTCTATGTTTGCATCTTCGGGATGGGAAGTAGGGAAGGACGAGTCGGATGTAGAGTAATTGTACCATTGTTCATTCACAAACTCAATACTTCCGTCAGCTTTTGCTGTAAAAGCTATTTGGGGAATAGTTTCTAATGTAGATCGTAATTCTTGTACGCGTTCTTTTAATTCAGCCTGAGCTTGTTTTCTAAATTCAATTTCCTCTCTTAGCGCTCTTTGAATTTCATTTAGTTCGCGTGTTTGTTCATAAAGTCTGTAAAAAGTTTTAACCTTTAAAAGCAGGATATCTGGATCTACAGGTTTAGTTATATAATCAATTCCTCCTGATGCATAACCTTTAGTAATAAATTGCTTATTGGTATTTACAGCAGAAAGAAAAATGATAGGGATATCTTTTGACTTACTATAGCCGGAAATGGTTTCAGCAACTTCGAAGCCGTCCATTCCAGGCATTTGAACATCGAGAATAATTAAAGCATATTGATTTTTGAGTATTTTCTTTAAAGCTTCTTCCCCCGAGAGCGCAGAGTCTACTTCAAATTTATTTATCTCTAATATTTTTTTCAGGGAAAATATGTTCTCCGGTTTGTCATCAACAATTAGGATCATTACAAGGAAACGTTCAGCTTTTGATCAAAAAATTGCCCCTTAATAAGCATGTTACTTCGTGGATTGATAGAATGTTGAATAACATTGTTACAAAGGTTTTGGTTTTAGGAAAATGAAAGAAGTTATTGGCAGCGATGTTAACTATACGGGATAAAACTTTGATTTGAACTCCTTTTCAAATTCATTGTAAGTTATTACCCTAATTTCAGGGAACTCAGAATTTTTTATCTGCTGAATATGTTTATCATTAGAAATAATATAATCGGCGCTGCTAGCAATGTAGCAATCTATAAACTTGTTATCATCTTTGTCTGTTTCAATTAATTGCCATAGGAATGAAGGGTTTTTAAGGACAACATTTGGCAGGAGTAGTAAATAATCCAAAGAAGCCATTGTTTTTTCAATTCCATATCTGGTTATAATAACTTCTTGATATTCTAATAGGATTTCATTTGATACTGCTAATTCATATTTGCCTTCTACTAAGCCTTTATAAATCCAATGGTATTTATATTTTGCAGCAAGAGAAACAAGAAATACATTAGTATCTAACACTAAACGAAGATTATTCATTAATCCATTTATCTAGATCATCTTGTGAAATATTGTTGTCCTCTATAGACTGTTGAATATTTTCTATAAGCTTATTCGAAAAGTACTCGGCCAACATCTTTTTTATAGCTAATAGATCTTCTTCTTTTGGATTAAAAGAATAAATATTTAAAAGCTCAAGTTGTAATGGGCTCAATTTCTGTCTTCTCATAGCACCTTTTGTAAAAAGTTAAATATAAGTAATACTAATACTTACTTATACAATAGTTTCTAAATATGAGTTTGGAAGAAGAATTCAAATTCTGGTTGTATTCGAGAATTACTCTACTTCCTCTTTGCCTTTTCCCAAACTGCACTTTGCTGTTTTCTAAAGTAGCGGATAATTCCTGCTAAAACAGCGTAATTCATCACACAGAAATAATAAGGAATAAAAAGGATTTTGATTCTCAGATGCTTCTTTTCAAATAAATAGCCAACAAATGCCATCAGGTAAAATAAAATCTGGCCTATTAGCAGTAGTTGAAAGATCAATTCGCCAGGTTGCAGGGCAATGAAAATATTAAGTATAAAAGCAAGGATGAGTAAAAAAGGAGTAATTGTCCAGCGTAATACCCGGTGACTTACATATTGAAAACTTAAAGTACCGTACTTAAAGATGTTAAACAAGCTTTTAAGCCAGATGATTGATTGGATTCCCCCAGCAGCGATGCGGACTTTTCTTTTCAACTCTTCAGATACGTCGGCAGAAGCAGTTTCAGAAGCATAGGCTTCAGGTTCATAAATAATCCGGTAACCTTTTTCTGCAATAAGCATAGAGATTATAAAGTCATCAAGAATTGCATCTTTACTTACCGGTTCATAAAGCTCCTTTCTTACACTAAAAAGTTCTCCGGCAGCGCCAACAACAGAGTAAAGTTCAGAATCCCATTTCTTCAAAGTTGATTCATATTTCCAGTAGAAACCTTCACCTGCCGCACTCGCATCTGCCTCTTCACCAGCCATTACCCGTTTTTCTCCGGCTACAGCTCCTACTTTTGGATCAGCATAATGGCGACAAATATTAATTAGAGCATCCTTATTTAGGAAAGTATTCGCATCAGTAAAAACGATAACCTCTGTGTTTACCTGCTCAACTGCACGGTGTACTGCAGCAATTTTTCCACTTCGCTCTGGTTTATGAAGAAATTTAATCTGAGGAAATTCAGCAATAATATCCGGAGTCCGATCATTCGATCCATCTGTAACAAACAATAAATCAAGTTTGTTAGCAGGATAATTTAACTGAAGGGTGTTTGCGATTTTTTCCCTTATAAAGCCTTCTTCATTATAAGCTGCAATTACAAGAGTGCAGGAAGGAAGTTCGTTAAATGGAACTTCAGGAACAGGTCGTTTGCCTTTAATTGCACGTCTGATTTTTATCAGGAAGTACAACAAAATTCCGTAACCTAAAAAAGTATAGAAAACTATAAATAGCGATAGCCAGAAAGTAAATTTCATTCGATATGATACGTATTAGATCTTTAAATTTTATTAATAGGATAGCCCAGGTCTTTACTGTCTTTTTTATGAGTGATATTCCACCAAACGGCACGAAATAATTGTAAGGCCAGATCAGTTCTTCCTTCTTTTAAATAATTAAGAAGGTTTCTCGGAGAAACAAGTAATCCAAAATGGCAATAGAAAACCAATTTTGAAAGGGGAGAAGCGTTTCTTCTGATAAATAAGATCCGGTTTCTATTCATGAAAAACTCCTTTAAAGGGCTTTTTTTACCAACAGAAACGGATTCTTTATGATAAATTAATGCTCTTGGTTCCACCCATATATCAAAGCCAGCTTTCTTGATTCGTTCACACCAATCCATTTCTTCGTAATACAGAAAGAAATGCTCAAACATTAATCCGGCTTTCTCGATAGCTGTTTTTCTTACCATCATTGCTGCGCCGTCAGAAAAACCGGTTTTTCCGGTTACATTATCATATTGGCCTTTATCTACTTCATATTCTCCAACTCTTTTATTGCGGGCAGTATTAAAGTTCATAGGCGTAAAACCTACATACTGCAAAGTATCCGGTTGGTGAAAGAACCTGATTTTAGGAGAAACCATTCCTACTTCAGGGCGGCTATCAAGAACAGAAACAAGGGTTTCTATCAACCCTGGAGTAAACTCAGTATCATTGTTTACAAGAAATAAATAGTCGCCTGTTGCTGCCTTAATTCCTAAATTATTACCTCCGGCAAAACCTAAATTCTCTTCAGACCGTATAAACTGAACATCTGGATACTTTTTAGTCCATTCTGGTACCGAATTAGTTTTGCTGCCATTATCAACAACAATAATTTCAATATCTGGATAGCGGTTTAAGGAAGAAATGGAGTGAAGAAGCTCTTCTGTTACCTGGGGCTGGTTATAGTTAACAGTAATTACAGAAACTTTATTCATTTAATATTTAGTAAAGCAATTTTTACGCTATTTAAACCGGTAAGATACAATTTAAATTAAAAAAGAGCTGTGGAAAAGAAAAATAGCATGGGTGAGCAGATTGTACGTTTTCAGGAGCTTAATAGTGAGACTGTTTCTGTGGAAAAAAAATTAGATGAGTTAATAGCTCTTCTTAACAACAGTGATCTGGATAGCGATACAGTTAACCGTCTGCAAGCTAAATTTAATAATGCTATCGAGAAAAATAAGGATGAGGATAAATTTGAGGCGTTTAAGCAATTAGATGATCCCTGGACATCTCGTTTGCAAATGGCGGAAAATCTGGAAAACCTGCTTTCAACTTACCAGGTAGACAGTGAGGCCTCAAAGAAATACCTATCTGCCGAGAGGTTGCTTAAGTTTGTTTTGATGCTCGTATCTATTGTTTTGATTACCATTGGTTTCGCAATGATTATTCTGCCGGCCCCTCCGGAGTTTGAAATGTTTACCATCTTCTATTTTACTACAGATGACGGATTTACATTAATGGATTTAATTGCATTATTAATTGTTCTGGCTGGTGTATATTTGCTGATCAGGTCTGTTATACGAACCAATAATAGCCCCGACTAAATTAATATGCCTCAAATTCAAAAAAAGATTCTTTTGGTTGATGATGACCGCTTTATTTTAATGCTTTTTGATAAGGCATTAAGATCGGAAGGTTTTCAATGTTTTTCAGCCAATTCAGTCGCTGATGCTCTGGAGATCTTAAAAACTGAAATTCCTGATATTATTTTATCAGACTATCAGATGCCTGATATTGACGGATTTGAGTTTAGATCTATTGTTTTAAAAGATAAACGCTTAAAAAATATTCCCTTTGTTTTTCTCACATCCTATACAGACAGGGATATGATTCAAAGGGGCCTGGATATGCTGGCAGTTGATTACATTGATAAGGAAACTCCCGTGCCATTGGTTGTTTCCAAATTAAATAACATTCTGCAGGCTATACGAAAGCAACACGAAAAATCCATGTATGAGATCAGGGTTGCAGCAGAAGCTTTAAATCTGAGCTCAGTTCCTTTTGAACCTCCGGTTGTAGAGGGTTTTAAAGTGGATTTTTTATACAAAAGTTTTGAAGATTATCCGGGAGGTGATTTTATTGATTTTATCCGCTTTGATAACCGTTGTACTTTTGTAGTACTGGGAGATGTAATGGGAAAAAAGTGGGGTGCCTGGTTCTTTTCGTTCAACTTCTTAAGTTACATACGTTCGGCCATACGCTTATGTGTTTTTGACGGGGATTTTTCTACGGCCAGTATTATCCAGAAAATAAATAAGGTAATTTTTATGGATCCTGTTCTTGGCGATGTATTATCAACTCTTTCTTTATTAATGATAGAGCATAATACTGGAAAGGTATATTATTCCGGTGCTGGTGATCTGCCTTTAATTTGGTATAAAGCAGAAGAGAAAAAATGCGAAAAGGTAAGTTCTGCCGGATTGCTTCTGGGGGTAATGTCAGAGGGACTGTATAATGAAGAAGTTATAACTCTTTCTAAAGGAGACCAGTTAATAGTTGTTTCAGATGGCATGATTGATTTTGAAGCAAATGGAGAAAAGAAAAGTGATTATGATTTATTTTTCACCTCAATTAAGCCAATATTAGGCAACAAAAAGTCTTTTGATCTTATAAAAAATGTAACCTTTTCGGTCGAAAAGAGTAAAGAGATCGTGGATGACTGCAGCTTGATTTTTATTGAAAAAAATTAATGAATATAAAATGTTAGAAACTAACAAGCATAATAATTACACAGTTGCAAAATTATTGATAAAAGAAGCAAACTTAGACGTTGCAGATCAGTTTAAATCAGAAATGCTTCAGCTCGTTGATAAGGGAAACAACCAGATAGTAGTGAGCTTTGAAAATGTTGTTTATGTAGACAGTTCATTTTTAGGAGCCCTTGTGTCTGTATTGAAATATGCAATGTCGAAAGGTGGAGATATAGCTGTAGCACAATTAAATAAGGATATAAATAATCTGTTCAGCCTGATAAGGATGAACAAAGTTTTTAAAGTTTACAATACCTTACCGGATGTTTTTGCATAAGAATAAACTTTCTTCAGTAACGCCTATACAAAGAGACTTTCTCTTTGTAAATGACTCTAAGGTCATGTATCCGCTGCTGAACGAAATTATTTCTTTTGTTAAAATCCATTTTCCTTCAGATGTTCATGAAGAAAAACTAATTAATTGTAAGCAAGCTCTGATAGAATTACTAACTAATGGGGTAAAGCATTCAAAAACCGATGCTTCTGTTATTACTGTAATTTTAAAAGATCATAAAATAGAACTAATTAAATCAGATAAGGGCCGAGCCTTTTATCTTGAAAATTATACTGGTTGGCCTCCAATAAGCTGGCCGTTGTCTAAAGATTACATAGGTGAGAAGATAAAAGTATACAGTGATGATTTTTCTAACCTTCATGCCATAATTCAAAACGAAAATCGAATTGCGTTTGAACTGGACGAGTTTCCGATTGAAAACGTAAGCATAGAAAGCAATTTGGTTGAGCATTATGGTCTCATGATACTTACAAAAGTTTCCGATCTGTTTTATTATGTACATGATGCATCAACGCATACTAATTTATTTCATGTCGTAATAAATATAAATTAAAAGATATTAATGAGGATACAGTGAGGAGAGGAAGGAGAGTTTATCTGAAATTTATTGAAATCTCATATTTCATGTAGCGTACACTTTTTAACCAATAGGCTAATTACCGATAATCCTTTTATGTATAAAATTTTTACTAGTTATAAATATACTCTTGGTATCCTTATTGGTTTTTTTCTTTTCAGCCACAGTGCTTTTTCTCAATCTTCTGAAATTCGTTTTAAACGTATAACCACACGCAACGGCTTGTCGCAAAGTAACGTAACAAGTGTTGTAAAGGATTCAAAGGGATTTTTATGGATCACCACCCGTGACGGACTTAACCGTTATGACGGAAATGAGTTTAAGATATATCGTTATGATCCTGAAAACAAGAATAGTATTTCAAGTAACTATTTAAGCATTGTATATAGGGACAAAGCGAACAGATTGTGGGTAGGTGGAAATGCAGGTTTAGACAGATACGATCCCCGCCGAGACAATTTTATTCACTATCCGTATAAGAGAACTATATACGTTAAAGCCATTTTGCACGATTCGAAAAACAGAATTTGGCTTGGTACAAAAAGCGGCTTCTTTCTTTTTAACCCTGTTAATGGTACTTACAAAGAATTTCTTCATAACAGCACAAATCCAAATAGCCTGAGTAATGATGACGTTAATTCGATAACAGAAATTGACGGAAAGCTATGGCTGGGAACAGCAGGTGGAGGAATTAGCATTTATAACCCGGCAAATAATTCTTTCACAAATTTTCTTTATAACGAAAAAGACGCTAAAGGTATACCCGCTGCTAATGTTAAACAAATAATAAAAGATAGAGACGGAAATATTTGGGTAGCAACAGAAGGTGGTGGATTAGCCTTGTTTAACCCTGCTTCCAAATCTTTCCATATATATAAAGCTGATACTTTTAAATCAAATGCTATAGGTAGCAATCATCTTATTGCTTTAACACAAACTTCAGACGGAAGGTTATGGATTGGTTCGGAAGGTGAAGGGCTTTCAATTTTTAATTATAAAACGGGAAAGTTTTCAATCTATAAAAACGATCCTTACGATACGCGAACCATAGCTCATAATACCGTAAGGTATATTTATGAAGACGAGGAAGGTACTATATGGCTTTGTACCAACAGCGGCGGTATTAGTTATTTAAGCAAAGAAGGCGACAAGTTTAAACAGTATAGGGCCATTGCATTTAATAAAAATAGTCTTAGCAGCAGCCTGGTTAAATGTATACTTAAAGATGCTGCAAATAATGTATGGGTAGGTACTGAAACAGGAGTGGATCAAATTCTTCCCGACGGTACTTTCAGGCATTACAAGCATTCCGGTTCTCATAATAGTTTGATAGGCGATAACGTTAATGCCATTGCTCAAATAGGTAATGATGAAATACTATTTGGGACGCACGATAGCGGATTAAGTATCCTCAACCTCAAAACACAAAAGTTTACTTCTTTTAAAAATGATCCTGCAAATCCGCAATCCTTGCCTGATAACCGCATCTATGCTCTTTTTGTAGACAGTAAAAAGAACATATGGGTGGGTACCTGGACTGGCGGTTTGAGTTTGTTCAACCGTTCTAAAGGAACATTTTATACTTATAAGAATAATCCAAATGACAGTAAAAGTATCGCGTCTGATATTGTTTATGTTATAAGGGAGGATAAAGCGGGAAATCTTTGGCTCGGATCTGATAAAGGTTTATTGTTTTTCAACCGTAAATCAAACGAGTTTTTACAGTATAAACAGGAGGCTGGTAACCTAAATTCGCTTTCAAATAATATAGTTAACTGTTTGTTTATAGATGAAAGAGGAATTGTTTGGATAGGTACGGCTGGCGGAGGATTAAATTACTTTGATCCGCGGACAAAGAAGTTCAGTGTTTTACGCGAGAAGAATGGACTATCTAACGATTATGTAAATGCTATTCAGGAAGGTAAAAGGAATGAGTTCTGGATAAGTACCAACAAAGGTCTTTCAAAGTATAATGCCGTAACTAAGCAATTTGTTACTTTCCAAAATAGTGATGGTATTCAAAGCAACGAATTTTTAAGAGATGCCTCATTTAAGAGTACGGATGGAGAGATGTTTTTTGGAGGGATAATGGGCTTTAATCGCTTTTATCCTGATAGTATTAAATATGATCAAACTCCACCAAAAATTGCTCTTACTAACTTCTATTTGTATAACAAACTTGTTGAAGTAAGTGAAAATTCTTTTTTAAAAGAGCCTATATCTGAAGCAAAGGAAGTTGTTCTTGATCATGATCAGAAATTTATAACATTTGAATTTTCTGCCCTTGAATTTTCTTCACCAAGCAAAATACAGTACGCATATCAACTGGAGGGATTTGATAATGAATGGAATTACATTGGTAACAGCCGAAAAGCAACTTATACCAATCTTCCTTCCGGAGAATATTATTTTAAAGTAAAAGCAAGTAATAGTGATGGTGTTTGGAACGAAACCGGAGTTGCTGTAAAGCTTATCATTAAACCAGCGTTTTATGAGCTTTGGTGGGTTAAAGTGATTGTTGTTATTGCTATTATTCTAATTGCAATAGCTTTAGATAGATACCGCCTTAAACGAATTGCCAGCCAGAAGCTTATGCTTGAAAGACTGGTGAAAGAGCGTACTGAGGAGATTCTTAAGCAAAAGGAGAGTCTGGAACTTTTGAATAAAGAGCTACAGTCACAGTCAGAAGAGCTTCAAACGCAGTCTGAGGAATTGCAAAGTCAGTCTGAGGAAATGCAAAAGCTTAACGAAGAATTGATTGAACAGGCTGATAGTCTGGTGCAGGTGAATAACGAATTGTTACAGCAAAAGGAAGAAGCATTAGAAGCTAGGGAAGAAGCAGAAGTGGCTAAGATAGAGGCAGATAAAGCAAACCAGGCAAAAAGCGTCTTTCTGGCAACAATGAGTCATGAGATAAGGACACCAATGAATGGAGTTCTGGGAATGGCTTCCTTGCTTTGCGAAACGCAGTTAAACGAAGAGCAGCGTGAATATGCAGAAACGATTTATAGCAGTGGAGAAGCTCTTCTTAACGTAATTAACGATATTCTTGATTTCTCGAAAATTGAATCAGGTAATATGGATCTTGATCCTCATGATTTTAATCTTCGACAATGCGTAGAAGATGTGCTTGATCTCTTTTCAAGCAAAGCAGCTAAAAATGATATTGATTTAATCTATCATATAAGCTCCGATGTTCCCCAGGTAATTATTGCCGATGGTTTAAGATTACGTCAGATCCTGATTAACCTTGTGGGTAATGCTATTAAGTTTACTCATCATGGAGAAGTTTTTGTAAACATCAGTCTGAATAATAAAGGTAATGGGCCGTTAAATCTAAAATTTGAAGTTCGTGATACTGGAATAGGCATTCCAAAAGAGAAGCTTAAAAATCTTTTTAAAGCTTTTTCTCAGGTCGATTCTTCTACTACCCGTAAATATGGCGGCACCGGTTTAGGCCTGGTGATCTGTGAACGATTAGTGAATTTGATGGGCGGGGAAATAAGTGTTGAAAGCGATTTTGGCAAAGGCACAACCTTTAGCTTTAATATAGCTGCTGAAATAAGTACTCAGGTTCATCAGGTGTTATCCGCTTCAAATTTAGTGGGATGTGAAGGTAAGCGGATACTATTGGTGGATGACAATGAGACAAACTTAAAAATATTGAAGCTACAGATGGAGCAGTGGAAACTTACTCCGGAATGTGCATCTTCTGCAGAACAAGCTTTAGGAATGCTTTCTACAGGAAGTAAATACGATCTGGTGATAACAGATATGCAAATGCCTGAAATGGATGGCGCCAGTTTAAGTAAGATAATTAAACGTAATCACCCCTCGCTTCCTATAATTTTATTAAGTTCTATTGGAGATGAAACAAAGAAGAAATTTCCTGATTTATTTGCCTCTATATTAATTAAGCCTGTTAAGCAGCAACATTTATTGCGGGTGATACAAAAGGAACTGCTCGATATTAAAGAGACAACAGTTGCAGCTGCTCCTCAGCAAAAGATTTTGTCCGAAGATTTTGCACTGAAACATCCCTTTAAAATTTTGGTAGCAGAGGATAATCTCATAAATCAGAAGTTGATAGTCAGGGTATTAAATAAACTGGGTTATCAGCCTGTTATAGCCGACAACGGGAAAATAGCCCTTGAAAAGCTAGATAAGGAGTTTTATGAGATCATTCTAATGGATGTTCAAATGCCAGAACTGGATGGTTTGGAAACCACACGATTGATAAGAAAAAATTATAAACGACAACCTAAGATCGTTGCCATGACGGCTAATGCTATGGTTGAAGACCGCGAAGCATGCTTAAATGCAGGTATGGATCACTATATATCCAAGCCACTAAAGCTTCAGGAGCTTATTGATTTTCTGGAATCAGTAACTATTGAAACAGAATAAAGAAAACAGTTGATGAATGAGCTTTCAGGTTGATTCATCAACTGTTCCAGATTTTATTATTCAATCTAAATCATCATCCTTCCTAATCGGCGCATTAATAATCTCGTAAGCCATCCAGGTGAATACTATCACCAGTAAAATCAGCACAAATCCTAACCACGACATCCTATACTATTACGTTCAGGACTTGATGTTTGGTATGCTGTTGATAAGATAAATTAAAAAAGAGATGATTTAAGAAGGCCAGTATAAAATAAAAAAGCGCCTTCGTTTAAAAAGCGCTTTTTTATATAATTCGATAGCTTGTATTACTTAGCTTGTGCTTCGATTTGAGCTAAAACAGCATTGTTTTTTGATACCTGGCTTTTAGCAGATTCTTTAGACTTGCTACCTAATTCGAGGTTACGGCCTAATTTAAGAAACTGAACTTCCAGGCGTGAAACCGTTTTATTTCTTCTGTCTTTTCTTTTTAAACGTGTAACTCCCATGGTATTCTTTTTAAAATATTTACTGAGGTCGGAAGCGGATTCGAACCGCTGTAGAAGGTTTTGCAGACCTCTGCCTAGCCACTCGGCCATCCGACCCTGTTTTTAAGGACTGCAAAAATAGTAAATTATATTTCTAAGCCAAATGATTTTCTTTTTATTTCTGAACAAAAAATTGATGAGGCTATAGCAACGTTTAATGACTCGGCTTTTCCAAACCTTGGAATAGTTACAGCCTGTGTTATTTTTTCAATAATTTCTTCAGAAATTCCGTTCCCCTCATTCCCAAGAACAATTATTCCCTCATTCCCAAAATCTACTTCATAAATGCTTTTACCATTTAGCAGAGCTCCAAACGTTGGCAAATTACAGCTGCTTAAGAATGAAGACAGATCAGTATAATGAACTTCTATTCGCGAAAGAGACCCCATGGTGGCTTGTACAACTTTAGGATTATAAACATCAACCGTATCAGCCGAGCATATAATCTTCTCAAATCCGAACCAATCAGCAGTTCTTATAATAGTACCCATATTACCCGGATCCTGTATCCCATCCAGAACCAATGTGAACTTACCCTTAAAACTTTCTGGATTCACAGCCGTTCTTTCAGGTATCTCTATAAGAGCTAATGCATTTTGAGGAGTAGTTAATACACTGATTTTTTTAAGTTCGGCCTCTGTAACTTCATGAAGTTTTACTTTTTGTGTTATTTTGCTGAACTTTTGTAAATACTCAGAAGTGCAGAAAATAGTATTAACAGTATAATCAGAACTTAAAAATTCTGTTATTGATTTTACTCCTTCGGTAATAAAAAGAGCGTGCTCTTTTCTTTGTTTTTTTTGTTGTAATGCATTTACAAAACTGATTTGAGATTTTGAAAGCATATTTTAAGGTATATTTTTTCTTTCTTGCAAGTATAGGGCTTTTACTGCTTATCTTATCGGGCTGTTCTGCTACCCGGTATTTGAATGAAGGCGAATCATTGGTAAGAAGCTCGAGTATAAAAGGGGTAGATAAAGAATTTGCAGAGGAAGCCTACTTGTATATTCAACAAAATGTAAGAAAGAATTCCCGGTTGAATCTTGCTCTTTATAATCTTCTCAACACAAAGCACGGGAAATATCGTACAGATAGGATAAAGGATATTGGCGAAGCACCCCATATTTTGGATTCCTCAATGGTAGAGATATCAAGGAATGAAATTGAAAAGTTTTTAATGAAAAAAGGCTTTTTCAGGGCAAAGGTTAAAGCTGATGTGAAAATTAAGCATAAAAAAGCTTATATAACTTTTGTTGCAGCGGAAGGACCTTCTTATCACATTCGAAATTATACTTATGAAATTCCAGATTCTGCAGTAAGGTCTTTATACGTTTCTAACAGGTCTTTATTCACTCGTATTAGTCAGGGAATGCGTTATGATGAAGACTCGCTTAAGTATGAAAGTCTGCAGATTTATGATTTGTTAAGGCGTAACGGCTATTATGATTATGTGCAGCAGTACATGCATTGCAATGTTGATACTAACGTTGGAGGGAAACTGGTTGATGTTAAGGCTTTTATTGATAATCCTGTAAATAGAAACTCACATCCCACCTATAATATTTTTAATACCAGTTTCACCATTGCAAACAGTAATGGGGACTTAAGGTCTCGTAAGAAAGTAGATTCTCTGGTTATTGATTCACAGTATATATTCAAGGATTACTCGGGCAAATTTAAATTCAAACCGTTTTCAAAATATATCTTTTTTAATAAGTACGATTTATACGATAGCGATAAGCGCGAACTTACCTACAATCGCTTGTATGAACTGAACGTTTTTAGAAATATTTCAATAGATTTTAAAAAACGCACTAATGACTCTACCAATCTGGATGTAAAAATTCAAGCTACTCCACTTAAAAGAATGAGTAATAGAGTAGAGGGTGAGTTTACCTTTAACTCTGGACAGACAGGTTTAAACATTGGCAATACCTATTCCAATCGAAACGTATTTGGAGGCGGAGAACAACTCGATGTTAAATTAAGATATGGAATAGTTTTCGATAAACGTTTGCAGGGAAGTTTTCTTAACAATGTTTTTAGTCGCGATTTTCAAATTGGCTTTAATTTAACTTTTCCGCGGTTGTTAACCCCTTTTCCTATCCCCGCAATGGGAAGATATGGGATTCCCAGGACAACTTTTTCCAGTAGTTTGCAGATTTTTGATCAGGCAAATGCTTTTTCAAATCGTTTATTTATCAACTCAATTACATACAATTGGGCTGAAACACAATTTAAAGTTCATAGTCTTACTCCTGTGAACATAGAATACAGAGATGGACGGATGGATGCAGCCACTGCAGCGCTTTTAAGAAGCCAGGGTTTTGGTCTTTATGTAGAAACGAATAACAGGCAATACATTAATCTTGGAAGTCAATACAGCTTTACCCTTAATAACACTAAGCTTAATAGCTACGAAAACTTTATTTATTTCAGGAATTTTATCGATGTAGGTGGTAATACGGTTGCATTGCTTGCGAATGTTTTAGGTCAGCCAAAGAACAATGGCATGAGAACTTTAATGGGGCTCCGCTATTTACAGTACGCGAAAACAGAGTTTGATCTTAGGTTTTACAAGTCATTAGGCAGGGAAAGACAATTAATTGCCCGGTTATTTCCAGGGATAGCTTATCCGTATGGTAATATTTCTGAACTTCCATTTGAAAAGAAATTCTACGCAGGTGGTTCATCAGGAATTCGTGCATGGCAGGCCAGAACATTAGGCCCTGGTAATTATAACAGGGTGGTGTTAGATACAGCTTCAAGAAAACTCTTTACAAATCTTGATCAGTTAGGTGAGATTAAAATAGAAGGAAACCTCGAATATCGGTTTAAAATTCTGGATAACTTTTTTGGAGCCAAAGTAAAAGGAGCAACATTTGCTGATATTGGCAACGTTTGGTTGTACAAAAAACTTGAGAAGCATCCAGAAGTTGATGTACAGTTAAAGCTCAATAAGCTTTTTAAACAAATGGCTATTGGCTCGGGAGTAGGACTACGTTTTGACCTGGATTATTTTGTGTTCCGATTAGATGTTGGTGTGAAAGTTAAGGACCCTCAATTTGGATATTATAATGGTGATAGTCGGCCGGGAAATAGTGATCAATGGGTAATAAAGCATTTGTTCAACAGCAAAGAGTTTAAGGATAGCTACAATCAAACAAACGCACCTGATCGGTATAACTTCCTGCAGTATAACTTTGGAATAGGAATGCCTTTCTAACTTTCTAAAAGAATGATTTTAGGCCTTCATATAAGGTTTCAAAAAAGGTTGGAAAGCTTAATCCGTTATTCGAATTAAAAAGGAACATCGCAATCAAAATAATTATTGCATACACCAAAAATTTCCTGAACATTCCTACCAGGATAATGATAGCAATTGGAATAATTACCAGGAGTTTCAAGTTTATTTTAATCGGATTTAAAGAATCAGATTTCTTTAGTACATAATATAGCTTAGTAACAGAAGAACTGTCATTTATATGTTTAAGGTAAATAAATGTCGATTTCTCAATTGGCTGCGGAGTCATGGCTACTCCATCATTAAAGTTTAATTCCTGCTTAAAGCCATTAATGTTAAACAGATAGTTACCTGAAACTTCAACTGGCGTTTCATCTTCATCGGTAGCAATTACGGCTATTTTATCATTCTTTAGCAAACTCTCTTTGATTATAAAGTTTTTTAAAGCTGGCTTTTCTCCGGCAGTAACATTTATAGTTATTAATATCAATAAAGGATAAATAACAGAAAAGAAATTCTTCATATTTAAAATGTTTCGGTTGGCAATGATAAATAAAGTCTGGCTTATTTAATGGGTTTTAATTGTTATTGAAACCTGGATTCTATTTGTTAAACACGTAATATCAACAAATAAGCTTAGAGTTTTAACAGACTTGATTTTTGATAACATAAAATTAAAAAAAGCGTATAGGACCTTTTTTGATTTAAGTGTCATATATTTAATCATTTAGAAATAAATGAGATTGGAAGCTGTAAGGATAAGTTTTAATTTAACTGTAGTTAAGCTATTACTCGCTGCTGTAGCTGTTTGTTTTTTTGCCTGCGAAAAAGAAACATTACAAGTGGAAGAGGTGAAAATAAAACCACCGTTAAAAGGATATAAAATAACTGCACGACTGGATAATAAACAAACAGGTACAGATTCGGAAGCTAAAGGGCTGCTAGCCGGAAAGTATAGTGAAAATACTAAGGTATTGGATTATAAGCTGGAGTTTTCTGGCTTAACTCCTAAAGCTATAAAAGTAAAAAAAGGACCCCGAGGTACATTGGGTGAAATAGTTTTCCAATTAACGGCAGATTCTGTAAATGGAGTGCCTATCGGTTGCCATGGACAAAAAAAACTAACTCCATTACAGGAAAGAGACCTGATTAAAGGAACATGGTTTATTGTAATTGAAACCGAAAAACATCCATTGCAGGAAATAAGAGGTCAGATCACTTTAAAGAGTGAGTAAACTAAATTAAATTAGGCATCTACTCTTTATATGTTATTAGAAACCTCAGACTTAAATGATGACAAAGAATTGCTCAGGCAGATA
>Ga0157372_10002129_pt1 | contig 21514 bp, 19 predicted proteins | sample C55metaG_FD_115307 | JGI IMG/M metagenome (GOLD analysis project Ga0157372, IMG submission 115307) | Corn rhizosphere microbial communities from Kellogg Biological Station, Michigan, USA - C5-5 metaG | ecosystem: Host-associated > Plants > Roots > Rhizosphere > Soil | place: USA: Michigan... | reverse complement strand
TTGAACGCTTTCTTCTCGCGATTGAACAGTTGCAGCACCACCATGCCGCTAACGTGCTCTTGCAGGTGCGCATTAATCCGAGCAATGGCCACGCGAATACGCCGGTAAGAATCCCGCACCCGGTCGCGAAATATCTTTGTGGCAAACGCGATGAAGGGAAGCACGGCAAAGGTGATCAGCGCCAGCTTCCAGTTCACCGACAGCATGATGGCCAGAATTCCTGCCAGCACGAAAATGTCTTCGAAGATCGAAACCACGCCCGAGGTGAACATTTCGTTCAGCGCGTCCACATCGGTCGTTACCCGCGTGACCAGCCGTCCCACAGGGTTTTTGTCATAAAACCCAATGTGCATGCGCTGCAGATGCCTGAAGATTTCGCTGCGCAGGTCATACATAACCATCTGCCCGGCCCACTGCATGAAGTAGGTTTGCAGATACTCGAGAAGGAAGCTGAAGACAGTCAGGCCAACATAAATCCCGGCGATCTCCGCAATGCCCGTCAGCGGTCGCGGACTCAGCCAACTAGTCAGCCAAGCCGGCTTATTGTGCGTAGGGGCCAGGTAACGGTCGATCGCCACCATGGTCAGAAACGGCCCCAGCACGTCGGCACACGCCTTGAGCACAATCGACACCAGCGCTACCACGACCTGCCAGCGGTACGGCCGCAGGTAGCGCAACAGCCGCTTCATCAGCCGGCTGTCGTAAGCTTTCCCGAGGACCTCTTCTTCGTGACCCGAAGCCATGTCTAGTCATTCTAAATTGTCCAGCCGGAAAGATTCTTACAAGGCTTGGGAGGAGATTCTCTGCCCTGATTTTCGTGGGGACAGCCGCCCTCGGCTGTCCAATTAGCACCAGGCACGTGTGGGCCCCGGACACTCTTGTCCAACAAACTCAGTGACAATAATCTGGTCGGGCGTAACGCCCGCCTCTACACGTGACGATTTTCGGTGCCCGACACCTTCGCCTTATACGCGTACACCACTGCCAGCAGCGGAGCCGCCACCAGCACACCCCAGAACGGCCATACAATCCCCAACACAATCGGCGCCAGAATCGACGCCCACACGGGCACTTTAGCGGTCCGCCTCATGATGAATGGTTGCAGCAGAAATCCATCGACCACGGCGATAATTGCGTAAAGCGCCAGAACCTCAGCGGGATGCTGCCAGTCGCGATAACTAAACGTTGCGCTGAACAACGGGCCGAGCAGACTCAGCACGGGACCTAAATGCGGAATGATCTGCAGCAGCGCGGCCAGAATCGCCCACAGGGGATAAAGAGGGACGTGAAGAAAATAAAGCCCGATCAGCCACAACAGGCCAACCGCTAACGAATCCTGCATTTGCGCAATGGCCCAGTTTTTGAGAGCGCCGCCCGCGGTACGCAGATGATCGTCAATGGGCATGGGCTTGAGAGCAAGCGAGACTAATCGAAAAAGAAAAAGCTAAATTGTCCACCGCAACAGCGTCGCCCCAACCGTAAATCCAGCGCCGACTGAAGCCAGCAGCACCAGATCACCCTTCTTCAACCGACCGTCCTCGCGCGCCGTCTGCATGGCCAAAGGAATCGTTCCTGCCGTCGTGTTTCCAAAGCGGTCAATATTGATGATCACGCTCTCCGGCTTCAATCCCAGTCTTTCGCCGGTTGCATTGATGATCCTTTGATTCGCCTGGTGAGGAATAAAGCAATCGATGTCGCTGGCTTTCACGCCATTTCTGTCCAGCAGTGTCTCGCAGACTTCCGCCATCTTCTTCACCGCAAACTTAAATACCGCCTGTCCGTCCTGATGCACAAAGTGCATCTTCTTATCTACCGTCTCATGAGTTGCCGGATGCAGGCTGCCCCCGCCTGGCATATATAAAGAGCAAGCGCCCGAGCCATCGACTTCATGCACAAAGTCGATTATTCCGTCATCGTCTTGCGACTGTTCCAGAATTACTGCGCCCGCGCCGTCGCCAAAAAGAATGCACGTCGCGCGGTCGGTGTAATCCAGAATCGAAGTCATCACGTCCGCGCCAATTACCAAAACCTTCTTATGCGCACCGGTTTGAATAAATTGTGCGCCCGTCTGCAATGCATACAAAAATGCCGAGCACGCCGCGGACAAGTCGAATCCCCACGCGCCTTTGGCGCCCAGTTTGTGCTGGACCAGACAGGCGGTGGAAGGGAAGAGCATGTCGGGAGTGACGGTCGCCACCACAATCGCTTCAACATCAGTGGCGTCGATGCCGCGCTCAGCCAAGGCGAGCCGAGCCGCCTCGGTCGCCAGATCACTCGTCGCCACACCTTTATCCACTACATGCCGCTCGCGGATGCCGGTACGGCTGGTGATCCACTCATTGGAAGTCTCGACGATCTTCTCAAAGTCGGTGTTAGTCATCACCCGGGGAGGCACATAAGTGCCGAGGGCGGTGATCTTGGCGCGGCGCTGTAAGCTCACTCGGTTGGCGTCTCCATCCTTAAGGATTTAAAAACGATATTGTACGCACCCAAGGCAGATTCTCCAATTTTCGGTGCAAAGTTGCGATTATCACCGGCAGAGGCGATTACTTTTGTCACCCGCACAATTGTCAAAATTGTTTCGGGTTTTAAAAACGGAAATATCATCTCGGTAATGAGGGGAATGCGATGAAAAAGCTCCGTGTCGTAGTCTCGCTCATTACCCAGGATAACGATTTCCAACTCGAGCAGGCCATAGCTGCTGAGGATGCAGCCCGCAAACTCGGGGTTGATGTGGAAATCCTCTATGCTGACAACGACAGCATCCAGCAGAGTCAACAGATCCTGAATTTTGTGCAATGCAAGGCTGACGCGCGCCCTGACGGCATTATTCTCGAACCTGTAGGCGCAACCGCGCTGCCACAGGTGGCCCGCGCTGCGGCTGTGGCTGGAATTCCCTGGGTAGTTCTGAATCGTCGACTCGAGTACATCGGCGATCTTCGGAGAGAGTTTACAGTCCCCATCTTTTCGGTCGCAACCGATCACCGTGAGGTCGGCCGCATACAAGCAAAACAACTAGCCGCGTTGCTGCCCGATGGAGGGTCCGTGCTCCACATACTGGGTCCCTCAGAGACCGATGCCGGGCGCTTGCGCACCGAGGGGTTGAACGAAGCCAAGCCCGCATCAATTCAGGTCAAGACTGTCAAGGGGGCATGGACTGAAGCCAGCGCTCATAAGGCGATCACTGGATGGTTGCGCCTGAGCACATCGCGGCAGGCGCAGGTTGACATTATTTCGGCGCAAAACGACGCAATGGCTGCTGGTGCGAAAAAGGCTTTTCAGCAGTTTTGTGATGAAGGCGAAGGCCGCGAGCACTGGCTTTCGTTGCCGTTCATCGGTGTAGATGGCGTACCAACGACTGGTCAGGCATGGGTACGGAACGGGACGCTGACGGCAACAGTTATTGCGCCACCTCTAGCGGGTACGGCGCTGGAAATGCTGGTCCGCGCACTGAATTCGGCGACCAACCCTCCCGAATGCACAATGGATCAGCCACAGTCATATCCGTCACTGGAATCTCTAGCTGGTAAGGGAAGACGCAAGACTCCGGCGCAGGCGGCAAAAGCAGGCGGAAATTCTAATTAGCCAGGCACCGGCGACCCACTGCACACGCAAGAGCCCGTTACCGTTGCTTCCTTCCGGACCTGGCGGGGTTGGCGGGAAGGCGTCGCGCGGGACCGATGCCTGACCAATTCAATTCTAGCAAACGCTTTGCATTCATCCGCCCGTCGCTCTTCAGTACCCTTTACCTTCTCCCTGAATTTCGCAACAATTAAGCGGATAGTTCCATGCCTCCGTTCATCGAAGAGATCGATCTCGCAGCCGCCATACGCCGTTACTTCGACGTGGTGCTCTATCTCTTGATCTTTACCGGATTCGGCACCCTGGCTTCGACCGGACGCCTCGATCTCGCCACCGTGATCCTCGTGACCTCCGCGTTGCTTTATCGAGGGTATATCCTCTCTCGCCGTCGTGAGGTGCTGCTGTCCGAACGCTGGACCAATATTCTGACCATCGCATGCGTCGGTTTCTACATCGCCGATGACTTCTTTATCTCCCGCGCATTCCTTGGGGCCACAGTACACCTGGTGTTGTTCGTCATGCTGGTGCGTTTATTTTCCGCGCAGAAAGATCGGGATCATTATTTTCTTGCCGTGCTTTCATTCCTTATGGTGCTGGCTGCCGCCGTATTAACCGTCGACAGCACGTTCCTGATAGCTCTCGCCGGATTTGTTCTGCTCGCCGTGGCCGCCTTCGTCTTAATGGAGATGATGCATTCGCTCCAGAAGTCCGCAGTGCTGGCCTGCGATCCGCGAGTGAAAAATGCTCACCGCAAGTTGTCGTTTGCCATTCTCGTAATCGCTCCGTTGTTGCTGCTTTTTATTTTCGTTGGGGGAACCGCAATCTTCTTTCTTCTGCCGCGTGTTTCTGCCGGATTCATGAGCGCCGAGACTGGCGCCAACGACCTCAGTACTGGTTTTTCAAACAGGGTTGAACTCGGTCGCATCGGTCAGATCCAGCAATCCAAAACCGTTGTCATGCACGTGGCGATTGACGGCGACTCGTTTGGAGCATTCGCCCCCAAGTTACGCGGGGTCGCGCTAAGCAGGTTCAATGGACATGAGTGGTCCAATCCTAGCAATGGCCAACCTATATTGCGCGGAGCGGACGGCCGTTTCGATCTCGATCTGCACGACACTGCATTCCGTGTCCCGCGGGGCAGGAGCATTCACTACCGCGTAACCATGGAGCCGTTTGTCAACGAAGTGTTCTTTCTTCTGGCCACGCCGGAATCACTATCGGGCAATTACCGGACTGTTTCTGAAGACTCCGATGGTTCAGTCTTGAACCTTGACAACGAGCATCCCGTCACTCGTTACGAAGCGGATTCGCGAATCTCCACTCCGATCGCCGCTCGCTTGCAATCCCCGAGCGACCTTTTTCCCGCCCAGGTTTCGTCCGAGTATTTGCAAGTTCCAGAGCTCGATCCACGCATCAGACCGCTAACTGACAAAATTGTCGCCAATGCAAAGACTCCTTACGACCGCGCTACGGCGATCGAAACTTACCTCAGAACGCACTACGGATACACCCTGCAACTCGCCAACACCAAGCCAGCGGACCCGATATCGGACTTTTTGTTCGTCCGTCGCCGCGGACACTGCGAATATTTTTCTTCCGCAATGGCCATCATGCTTCGCATCGTTGGAATTCCCTCGCGCGTGGTCAACGGGTTTGCCGGTGGCGAGTTCAATGACATTACCTCGCAATACGTTATCCGCGCCAGCGATGCTCACTCCTGGGTTGAAGCTTACATTCCCGGTGAAGGCTGGCTGGCGTTCGATCCCACACCGGGCGGCAGTGCGCAAACCCATTCGGACTGGAGCCGCCTGATGCTCTACATGGACGCAATGTCATCGTTCTGGCGGGAGTGGATCGTCAACTACGATCTTGCCCACCAACTTCGCCTCACCCAGGACGCAACTCACGGCAGTCGAGCCGTAGTGGGGCAGGCGCAATCCTGGGGACGTCGCGAATATCAGAAAATGCTGGCCTGGGCGCGCCGTATCCAGGACCGGGTCGGCGCTTCCAGCGTCAAGTGGGGAATTCGCGCGGTAGTTACGATCGCACTCTTGTTGTTGATCATCAGCCTTCCGCGATTACTTCTGCTCTTGCAGAAAACCCGGCTCGCCCGCAGCCCACGGCAGGCGCCGCAACTGGCCGCCAGCATCTGGTACGAACGCATGCTGCGCCAGGCCGCCAAATTAGGCTGGAAAAAATCTCCGGCGCAAACTCCCGACGAATTTGCTTCGGTCATCACCGATCAGAAAATCCAGCATCGCGTCTCAGATTTTACCGACCACTACGAACGCGCCCGCTTCGGCAACTCCGCCGATGACGCCTCCCGGCTCCCCGAGTTATACGAAGAAATAAAATCCTCAAAATAACTTCGCCTGAATCAGAGCTTCTTGGGCCAACACTGGGTAAGTCCGACCTTCCCGCTCGAGGCCTTTGATCTTTGTGGGGACGGCCGCCCTCGGCTGTCCCGCGGAGCACCGCTCTGCGGAAAGCACTCATCAGGTCAATGAGCGAGCTGCGAATTCTCAATCCGTGCGTTTTAAGTAAAGACGCCAAGTCCCGCAGGGACGACATTTAACTAGCCCAGCGCGTAAGCGCTGGGTACCAGAATTAAGAGATGACGCGAGAGCGAAGCCCGAGCAAGAACTTGTTCGACATTACAATAAAGTCCATGAGAATCGGAGTCCTTGCCCTGCAAGGCGATTTTGACGCGCACCGCAAACGGCTTGAAGAGCTGGGCGCCGAAGTTGTGCTGGTTAAAAAGCCCGAGCAACTCGATGGCATCGATGGCCTCGTCATTCCCGGCGGCGAATCCAGCACTTTCCTGAAGCTCCTGGGCGAAGCCGGATTCGCCAAACTCAAGGAATTTGTCCGCCTTAAACCCACCTTCGGCACCTGCGCCGGCGCCATCCTGCTGGCGAAGGATATTGAGAATCCGCACCAGACCGGCCTCGGTGCCCTAGACATCGGCATTCGCCGCAACGCGTACGGACGCCAACTCGAAAGTTCCATCCGTGAAGGTCTCTTCGCCGGGTCCCCGATCGAAATGGTTTTCATCCGCGCACCAAAAATCGAGCGTCTCGGCCCTAAAGTCGAAGTCCTTGCCACCGAAGGGAAAGACGCAGTGGTCGTTCGTCAGGGAAAAACCATGGCCGCCACCTTCCACCCCGAACTGACCAACGACACTCGCGTCCACCAAGCATTCTTGGAACTTATTCGGTCCATATAGACCGCGATTCAGGCTTCCGATATCACTCCCCCAAGAAGTGCTTCGTTCGCAAAACCCTTCGACTCGTCCCACGCCAGCAATATCGCTGCGGCGTGTCTTTATATGCCGTTTTTCAAGGTTGTTTCAGTTGGAAACTCCCAAAATTCATAACGAAAATCTGTTTAATGTCAAACATTTGTCTTGACAGTGTCAACAACTCGTCAGAATATGTCCGCTAATTTTTCGGGTTCTTTTAACAGACCACTGATCGGCGGTCGGCACGAAAGGTCGCGCTAACAAAATTCAACTTTGAGAACTTGAGTGAGGCATTGACTATGCGCAATACGATCCTAACGTTCCTTTTGGTGTTGTGTCTCTGCAGTGCATCTCCCCTGTGGGCCCAATTCACTGCCGCCGGCACGATTGTCGGCACCGTTACTGATCCTTCCAACGCCGTCATCGCCGCCGCCCAGGTCACTTTGACGGACGCGGCCACTGGCAACAAAAGAGTCGCCACTAGTAATGAAGCTGGCCATTACACGTTCACCGACGTCACGCCGGGAAACTATAAAGTGCTCGTCGCTAAAGACGGGTTCGCGACCGCCGAAACGACGGTCACCGTCACGGTCGGAGTTACAAGGTCGATGAATTTCGTCTTGCAGGTTGGCGCCGCGAACACGGTTGTCGAAGTACAGTCAAACGCCAACGAACTGCAAACTACTAATGCCACTATTGGCAATGAAATTAACGGAGTCTCGCTCGATTCTCTGCCTAGCCTCAACCGCGATGTTTCGACCTTCGTCGAACTGCAGCCGGGGGTAAGTCCCGACGGCAGCGTCGCCGGAACCATGGTTGATCAGAGCAGCTTCCAACTCGACGGTGGAAACAACACCAACGACATGGACGGCAGCATGAGCGTCTACACAACCACTTTTGCCGGTGATCCAACCGGGGGTGTTGCAAACGGCAGCCTGTTCGCAGCAGCTGGACCGACCGGGGTTATGCCCACCCCCGCCGACAGTGTTGAAGAATTTAAGGTCAATACCGCTGGTCAAACCGCCGACTTTAATAGCTCATCTGGTGCACAGGTTCAAATGGTTACTCGACGAGGCGGCAATGCATGGCACGGCAGCGCCTATGAGTATTATTTGGATAACAAATGGTCTGCGAATACGTGGGACAACAATTTCACCAACACACCGGTTCCTGATTGGCACCGCAGCCGCTTCGGCTTCCGTGTGGGCGGACCGCTCCTGCCTAAGATGTTGGGCGGAAAGACCTACATTTTCATTAACTACGAAGGCTATCGATGGCCGGACTCCGAAACCTTCACCAGAGCCGATCCTTCTCCCGCCATGCGGCTCGGCCTGCTCACTTTTGGCGGCACCACTTATAACCTCAATAATGTTCCGGTAACTTACAACGGGACTACGTACGCCGCTAATGCAGGTTGCTCGGGACCTTGCGATCCGTTGGGAATCGGTATCAATCCCACGGTTCAAACCATGTGGAATACTTACATGCCGCTTCCTAATGTGACCGGTCCCAAAAGCAACGGATTCTGCGGACCAAGGTGCGATGGTGTAAACATCGAGGCCTTTACGGCTAATCTTGCTATTCCTCAGAACAGTAACTTCGGGGTTGCTCGTATTGACCATGATTTTGGCGATAAATGGCATTTCAACTCCAGCTATCGATATTTCAAGCTTACCGCCGCTACTGATGATCAGGTTGATATCGGTGGTTTTTTCAAGGGAGATACCAAAGGCGTCCCTGCCTCTCAATCTACCGATCCACAAACGCCCTGGTACTATGTCGCCGGCGTGACTACGAACATCAGCTCGAACTTTACCAACGATTTTCACTACAGTTTCCTTCGCAATTGGTGGCAATGGGGCAGAGCAGGCGACATTCCCCAATCCTCAGCGTTGGGTGGCGCGCTGGAGCCATTCGGAGAAGACAAGCTACAGGTATTGGCGCCATACAACGTAAATACCCAGCAAACCCGCACTCGCTTTTGGGACGGCAAGGACCACTATCTGCGGGATGATTTGTCGCTGCTGAAAGGCAATCATCTGTTTCAGTTCGGCGGTGCTTATCAACACAATTTCAACTGGCATCAAAGAACCGACAATGGCGGCGGTATCAATTACCAACCCGTTTATGAGCTCGGACTCAAATCGAATTCAGGAATCAACATGGGCGCGTTTACGCCAGCCGCAGTGACTGCCGCCGGCACAGACACGGATTGGGGTCGTGACTATGCCGCTGCATTGGGCATCGTCTCCATCTCCCAGCAGGTTTATACGCGGACCGGAACCAATCTGGCATTGAATCCGCCTCTCACTCCGGCTTTTGACCAGAGCACCATTCCTTACTACAACGTCTATTTCAGCGATACCTGGCACCTGAAACCCACCTTCACTCTTACTTACGGCATGGGGTGGACTCTCGAGATGCCCCCGACCGAGAAAGACGGAAAACAAATTGAACTGGTGGATGAGTCGAATCAGATCATCAGCACTGAATCCTACCTTCACAGTCGAGAACAGGCTGCCCTTCAGGGACAGGTCTATAATCCGATCGTCGGGTTCAACTTGGTGGGGAACACCGAGAACGGTCGCAAATATCCCTACAATCCTTTCTATGGCGCCTTTAGTCCTCGCATAGCCGCCGCCTGGAATCCGAAACCAGACAGTGGAATTCTCCGCACGATCTTTGGAAATGGCGAAACCGTTATTCGCGGCGGCTACGGACGTATCTATGGCCGGCTGAACGGTGTCGACCTGGTCCTCGTACCTTTGCTGGGTACCGGTCTGCTGCAACCGGTTCAGTGCATCGATCCGCTTATTAATATGAGCTGTGCAGGGACGGGTGGATCCAACCCGAGCACCGCATTCCGGATTGGCATAAACGGGAATACCGCTCCTTTACCAGCGGCACTGCCCACTCTTCCACAACCACTCTTCCCGGGCATAAACGGAGTTGCGGCCGGTGCTGGCGAGGCACTTGATCCTAATTTCCGCCCCAACAATGTGGACACAATTAATTTGTCCATTCAGCGCCAGCTTACGCGGTCGGTCACGCTCGAAGCTGGTTATATCGGCCGGCTGATTCACAATGAGTATCAGCCCATCAACATCAACTCTGTGCCTTATATGATGACCATGGGTGGTCAGCGTTTCGATAAGGCTTACGCGAACACGGTTCTCCAATACTGCGGTGGTACTGCAGGGATGGCAGGCGGTAATTGCGGCGGCCCGAAAGGCAATGTGAACCCAAATGTCACACCGCAACCTTTCTTTGAGACTGCTCTGGCCGGAACCGGGTATTGCACCGGTTACGCGAATTGCACCCAGGCCGTGGTGGCAAATGAAGGCGTAAACGGCACTGGAAATCTGACGTTTGCCAATGTCTGGAGTCTTTACAGTGACCTGGATGCAGGCGTCCTTGGAGATGGAAGCACTCTTGGCAATGACGGGTTCAATTTTCCTAGAAGCATGATGAACACTCCACTGCCCGGTGCGGCCCCTTGTCCAAATTCCACTGACCCCACGCCATGCGGCGCCAGCGGTCAACTCACCAGCGGAATAGGAGTTAATACCAGTATTGGATATGGAAACTACAACGGTGCTTTTGTTTCCTTGAAAATGTCAGAATGGCACGGACTAACTACACAATCGAATTTCACCTGGTCAAAAGCTCTGAACAGCGGGGCAACCTACCAGGCAACGAGCGCCGATACCGTGGTTGATCCGTTCAATCTGCGGACGGCCTACGGTGTATCAGGTGCTGATCGAAAATTCGTGTACAACCTCTTTTTTGTTTATCAACCCTCGTATTACAAAGGGCAAGAAGGAGTGAAGGGGCACGTGCTAGGCGGTTGGACGTTCGCGCCAATATTTACTGCCGGCACTGGTGTTCCCATGATTCTGGGCACGATTAACGGCGGGGGACAAGCCTTTGGCGAAGGCGACTCGTCCAACTTTTTTGCCAACGGCGAATCGGAGAACGCTATCCCGATGTCGCCACTACATGGCGGAATTCACTACAATTTCAATGGCAAAGATGCTGTCAATGGAAGTTTTCCTAATTTCTTTGCCGACCCTACCGCCGCCTATAACTCAATTCGGCAACCAATTCTCGGATACGACAAGACGGACGGCGGCTGGGGCTTTGTGCGCGGCCTGGGTTATTGGAACGTAGATCTCAGCCTGAAGAAGAATATCAACCTCACTGAGCGCTTTAACCTGGAGGCTCAGGTGGTCTTCTCAAACATCTTCAATCATGTGATGTTCTATGATCCCGGCTTCGGCGGCATTGCCAGTAACGACTACCTCGACACCAGCAGCCCACCGCCCTCGTTCGGCACCCTCCCAGGGCAGGGAAACACTCCCCGCACCATGGAGTTCGGTCTACGTCTCAACTTCTAACCGCGGCAGTTTCATTATCTAAAGCCGGAAGCTTTGCTTCCGGCTTTTCTTCAGAACGGCACAGTCCGGCCCTAGCCTTTCGTTACTTGTTACTCCGTCCAAATCGCTGCAAAATGCCCGAAACCGGAGGCCCGTATGATTAAAGCAATTCGAACCGCTTTGGCACTTGCTTTTGCTGTACTGTTACTCAGCGGATTGACCCTGGCCCAGACCAGTGGCGCAACCAAAACCACCACCAAAGCAAACACCAACACAAAAGCGTCCGATCAACAGAAACACAGCAAACTGTCGAAAGCCGCATTCTGGAAGCACAACAAGGACACCTCCAAGAGTGCAAAGCCAGCCAAGACTACGAAATCGGCCAAGAGTAGTACCAAGCCGACGTCCAAAAAGGCCACTATCAAAACCGCACAAAAGTCAACGAAGACCGCGCAGGTGAAGCCGGTGTCCTCAAAGGCGGCTAGCGGCAAGAAAGCTCAGCCCAAGTCCGCCAAGGCTTCGTCAAAGAAGACCTCGACCGCCAGCAAGAAGACACCAAGCAAAGCTTAAGATCGAAGATCGGTTCAGATTACGGTTCACGTGGGGGACAGCCGCCCGCAGCTGTCCCACCCCACATAGAGGGAACTCTTGCCAGGCAAGCCCCGCTAGTTCCGTTTGAATATTGGCAAAAGCCGCTCGTGTAGACGTTCGACGGCGCGAAACAGTTCTGTCAACCCTTGCGTCTCTACGCCCACCTCTAACGACTCGAGATCAAGCGTGAGGTCCCTTGTAATCTCAGTTGCTCGGCGCACCCGCTCTTGCGAGAGTATTCCCAGCACCGTATAGGGATCGCGCTTCTTCTCCTGCAGTTCGGTCCATTGTTGGACCGCCCACGCGGATTGGCGGATATTGTCGACTGCGGTGCGGAACTCGCTGAGTACTCGTGGGGAGAAATCGCTTGAGAGAACCAGCTTTTCCAGTTCCTGTAGCTCGTGCGTAGCCGCTTTGAGCCGTTCTGAAAGCAAATCCATAATCTATGTTCGCTGCTTGGATGCCGGCTATCCAATCAGGAACCTCACATGCGGCCAGCATATCCCAGAAACAACGAAAGCTGTCAAACGAAATGACATGGTCGGTTTAACGTCCATCCGAGATTGGCATGTAAGGATTGCCGCCCTTAACCTGCCCTGACGCGCCTTTATTCGGTAATAGAGGACATGAGCCCCACAACCCGAGCATAAGATCCTCGAGATGACCTTAGGCTTAGACCACGTCTCAATTCAGGCTCTGGACCTTAGGAACTGTCGCGCCTCATTTGCTACCGATAGACTTGTCCAATCCCCCGAACGGTAAGACCACGGCTCGAAGTGAACAGAACACACGCAACTTAAAAGAGGGCCAACCTGCAATGCACTTGCACTGGTTAAGTCAGCACAACATCTCGTTTACTCTGATCCTTGAGTACATTCCGCTGGTTGCAACCGTCGCCACCACTATTCTTAGTTTGGTGCTGGCCCGTGCTACCCTGCGCTACGCGGAAGCCAGCGACAAAAGCCTGGCCCTGGCGCGTGAAGAATTCGAACGTCAATGGTCTCCCGAATTGCACATCAAGCTGGATAAGGCGAGCTCTCGCCAGTCGAGAATCGTGGTTACCAACCTGGCGAAAATTTCCGTACTCTTGCAGATGGTGCAACTGCGCCGCCTGGCCATGGGAGTGCCTTCTTTGCGTACCATTCTCAACGAACCACTAGTCGGCGGAACTACCTGGACCCACGAGCTCGATAGAAATTTGTTTACCTGCACGGGCGACGACTATCAGGGACAGATCGCCGCCTCAATGACCTTCTACGCCTCCGGCCGCTTGTTTCGCACCGACTGGTTCCGTTTTCAGATCCAGGTCAGCCACGGCGAAATTCTTCGTCTTGAACCGGTGAATATCGCTGCTCGCCGTGTCCGCATGCTCGACGGCGCCGGACAAGAAACAGAAGAGTTGGCGCAGGATGTAGTAAAAGCCAACGCCGCCCACGCATAATAGTTTCCTAGGTGGAATGCGATAATGCGCCTCGACCGGCTTACCACCAATCCTGTTTATGTGGGGACAGCCTCCCTCGGCGGTCCAGGATAGGCAATGTTCGTGTGGGTCGGACACTCCCGTCCGACAAAGTCTGTGGCGATTCGCACGAGGCTGGATAGTTGTAAAGAGGGAGACACTCTTGCGAAAGGATGGATAGCTCGAACCTTGGACTACCGCGAAGGTGCGGCGTTAACGTCCACGCTATATCGCGCCACCCGGAAGTAGGCTGAGTTCCCATTCCGTCCCACTCGAACCACAACTTGGTTGAGATGTCGGCTGTGAACAGAGCGATCAACTGAACAAATTCGCGGAACTTCATAGCCCGCGCCAGCCAAGGTTCCCACCAGCACAATCAGCGCCGCGATCTTAATTCCAATCCCATAACTCTCTTCTACCACCGCGGTTTGGGCAAACCAATCGCCAATTCGCTGTCGGATGCCCGAACACCCAGCCACCAGCGCACCTAGAATATAGAATCCGATACCGTCGACTACACGCAGTGCATTCCGGACCGCGCACGACGAGAAGATGTTCCGTCCATCGCTTCCCACCACTCGAATCCCGACCAAAGCCTTGCCCAGCGTGGCCCCACATGCCGCTTCGAGCAGCCAGCCATACAGAAAAAGTATGCTGGAGTTGAGAATTACTGCCACCAATACCGCCGCAGTTGTCAGCTGCAATTCGCTTCCTTCGACTGCTCCCCATCGCATGAATGCCCAAGCATCAACGATGGCGAACAATCCGAAGAGCATGGCAGAGTCAAGTACAAAAGCGATAAAACGGTCTCCCAGGCTGGCAAAGCGATAATCGCCAGCATTTTTGCTCCGGTTAGACACCGCCGCTTTCGGCTGTGCTGCCGGCGCCGGCTCAACGACACCTGATTCCTCAAGCAAATGCTGACCGGCAGGTATCTCTTCGCCGCAGCGATCGCACTGCGCTGCGTAAGGGCTAATTTGGCTCTGGCAGTTAGGGCACTGCATAGTTATAAAATCGTAATCGTTAGTCCACTAAGCATATCGCGCTACCGGCCAATACTCTCATCACCGAAGGTCAGCATCAGATAGCCACTGGCCAACCGGGTAAGTGAAGGCTTTCTTTAACTAAAGGGTTTCTTTACTAACACGAAGAGGGTGCCCCACCCAAAGTGTTTTTCGTAGGGTGGGTATTGCAGAAGAGGGCTGTGTGTGTGTTATCGCCGGATCTCACTTTTGAGCTCCTGGATGTCATGTGGGGACTTTCGAGCGTCGTACTTTATTACAAAAATCAGAATGGCACGACCTCAGGCGAGTTTATGGAACTAGATTCGAATTTAAAGATCATTAAGGTCGTCGCAAACTACAGTGCTAATAGGTGAAGCTGAATATCGAATTCTGTTCCTGAATAAACCACATCACGGGATCAGCCCGAGAGGGCGGCATTTAAATAGCCCAGGGCGTAAGCCCTGGGCAAGCCCCACCGCTCCAAAACGCGAGGACGAAGTCCGAGCCGCACGCCGGCGAACCGGACCCAATCATGGCGCACGCACCAGCAATGGCACACTCCGGCCCTATATATTCTTTGCCCACTCGATACCAGCAGGTTAGAATTGGCCGGACTTTCCGCCGATGCGAAACCTTACTGTTGTTGACGCTCGCTTTTTCCACTCTGCAGTCGCCGCTAAATGCTCAGAGCGATAAACCGGCCGAACTGGCCAAGCCGGACTATTCCCAGGAAGGCTTCGTAATCGAGCGCTTGGATTCCGGAATGCGATTTGAAACTGACGGCACCGGTCATGGACAGGATACTGTTCGCGTTCGCGTGCAAAGCGAAGCCGGGCTTCGATCATGGGGACAGTTGGTTTTCGGATACAACTCAGTCAATGAAAAGATAGAAATTTCCTACGTCCGCGTCATAAAACCTGACAAGAGCGTTATTACTGCTCCCGCAGACGCGGTTCAAGATTTGAATCCGCCAATTCTACAGGTAGCGCCTGTTTATACCGACTTCCGACAAAAGCACGTCACCGTGCCGTCGTTGCGTCCAGGGGACGTGCTCGAATACCAGGTAACGAGGACCATAAATACACCTTTCGCTCCGGGCCAATTCTGGACGCAATATAACTTTCAGAAATATGCAATTACGCTCGATGAGCAACTTGAAATTAATGTTCCCGCCGGACGCACTGTGAAGCTAAAAACCAAGCCGGGATTTGATCCTAAGACCAGCGAAGAAAATGGCCGCAGAATTTATCGCTGGACAAGTTCGCATCTGGTTCGCGAAGTTGAGAGCAAGGACAGCACCGAGAAGAAAACGAAGAAGAAAAGACCTGAAGATCAGTTTCCCGACGTGCAACTTACAACTTTCGCCAGCTGGGAAGAGGTTGGGCGTTGGTATCAAAGCCTGGAGAAAGATCGCCGCGCTCCCTCAGCCGCAATTCGTGCCAAGGCTGAAGAACTAACCAAGGGTCTGCATAGCGACATGCAGAAGGCGGAGGCACTCTACGATTACTCGGCCAAGAATTTTCGTTATGTAAGTTTGTCGCTGGGCTTGGGCCGCTATCAACCGCACTCCTCCGACGATGTCCTGCATAATCAATATGGCGATTGCAAAGATAAAAGTACGCTTCTGGAGTCCTTGCTCGAAGCCAGCGGCATTTCTTCTGCGCCCGCGCTGATCAATTCTTCGCGCAAGCTGGATCCTGATATTCCGTCTCCGTCGCAATTTGATCACGTCGTGACCACGGCCGTGGTGGGAAATGAACGGATTTGGATGGATACCACTACAGAGATCGCTCCTTTTCGTCTTCTGTCCTATCCATTGCGTAAGAAACAAGCGCTTCTGATTTCGACCGATAAACCACCTCATCTGGAGGAGACCCCCGCTGATCCTCCCGTACCCGATACCGAGTCTCTAAAAATAGATGGAAAACTTGATGACTCCGGAACTCTCGATGCCAATGTCAGCTATCTGATTCGAGGCGATTCGGAACTGGTGTTGCGCAGAACTTTTCGGTCTATCTCCAGCACACAATGGCATCTGGTCATCGAGAACATGACTAGCGCACAGTCGTTAGGGAAAGATGTTAGCGAGGTCAAGATCTCAGACACCGACGCTACTCGTGAACCGTTTGCCGTTTCCTATCATTTATTGAAGACAAATTACGTAGATTGGTTGAAGCCGAAAGATCAATTCAAACTGCCGGTGATTATTTTCGGCCTTGTCAAGGTTGATGCCGACGATCAAAACGATCTCGAACCCGTAAAGCTCGGGCCCGCCAATGTGCGCGATTACAAGTTACGCATCGAATTGCCCATGAAATATCAAGCGCGGGCCCCGCTACCGGTTTCAGTGAAGCGGGATTATGGTGAATATGAGGCTAGCTACAAACTCGACGGTAATGTTTTCACCGCCGAACGCAAGCTCACCCTAAGCCAAGGTGAATTGCCCCCATCTCGCGTTCAAGACTACATTGCCTTTCGCCAGGCGGTCGGTTCCGACTTGGTGCAGCAACTTTCCCTCGAAACCGCCTCCACCAACTCTCCGACGGTCCCGTCTGGCATGAAGGCTGAAGATCTCGTCAAGAGCGGATATACCGAATTGAAGAATGGTAACTACGATCTCGCGATCGATCTCTTCCATCGCGCCACAGTTGCAGACCCCAAAAACCGAGATGCATGGAATGATCTGGGACTTGCTTATCTCGATTCACGGCAAGACCAGTCTGCAATCACCGCCTTTCAGAAGCAAATTGAGATCAACCCTTACGATCAATATGCCTACAACAATCTGGGGCGGGTTTACCGTCGACAGCGCAACTACGACGAGGCCGTCAAATGGTTTCGCAAGCAAATCGAGATTGTTCCTTTAGACAAATACGCTCACAACAACCTCGGGACTACCTATGTGGAAATGCACAAATACGATGAGGCTGTATCGGAGTTACATCAAGCAATCTCGATCAATCCTAATGACGCACATCTGAACGTCACCCTGGGCGAAGCTTACCTTCATCTTGATCAAGATGAAAAAGCCATGGCCGCATTTCAGAAGGCGATAGATATTTCTCCAACCCCTGCCATCTGGAACGACGTCGCATATCAACTGGCGTGCCAAAAGGTCCACTTAGATATCGCCAGGAATTATGTTGAATCTGCAATAGCCACTTCAACGGCCGCTTTGCGTACCATTTCAGTAGATCAGGTCACACAGAAAAATATTGGCTGGACCTCCTTTCTCGCGGCTTCGTGGGACACCTTGGGATGGGTAGCCTTCGCGTCCGGTGACCTTGCGAAGGCTCGCAGCTATGTATCAGCAGCCTGGCAACTCGGGCAGCGCGCTGTGATGGGCGACCACTTGGGCCAGATCTACGAAAAACTAGGGGACAAGAAGGAAGCGACGCGTTCTTATATTTTGGCTCTAAAAAGTCGAAATCCTGATCCCGAGACGAAGGATCGTCTAGCGAAACTACTCGGCACTGGGGCAAAAGCTGACGAGGCTGTTTCTAAAGATGTCGAAGATTTGGCGCAAGAACGGACTGTTAAACTGACTAACCCTACGAAGCAAAGCGGCACCGCAGATTTCTTTATCCTTTTGGCAAGCGGTACATCCGGCACCACGGTTGACGGCGCTAAGTTCGTAAGCGGTAAAGACAATCTGAAGTCGTTCGAAGCGACACTTCGCGCTACTAAGTTTCAGCAAGCCACTCCCGACGACTCCCCGGTGAAGATTCTGCGTCGTGGAACTCTCTCTTGCCCTTTGACAGGCTCTGATTGCGCCATCGTTCTAGCGCTACCCGAGGACGTCCACTCCGTTAATTGATTTCCGTCTCTTTTCAAGCGCTTCACCGTCCAGCCCTGCTGGAAAAGGGGGCCGTAACAAGCTTTACCAAAATTAATTTTCTGCACCCCTTGACAACCTCGTCGCGTAACTGTATGGTTACACATTATGCGTCACCGTACGGTTACATATTCTCGGGACAGCGCCTTTAACGCCCTCGCCGACCCCACCCGCCGCGCCGTGCTTGATCTGCTGCGGGCAGGGACGCGTCCTGCCGGCGAAATTGCCCGCGCGTTTCCTATTTCGCGGCCGGCAATCTCCAAGCATCTTAAAATTCTGCGCCGCGCTCATCTGGTCGATGAGCATCGCGAGGGCCGCCACCGTTTTTATCAGCTCAACCCCGAACCGCTGAAAACTGTCGATCAGTGGCTCGACGAGTATCGCCGCTTCTGGACTGCGAACCTCGAGAGCCTGAAGTCGTTCGTCGAATCTGAGTACGAAAAAGAATTGACCGCTGCCCAAAACCCGACACTCAAAACTCACTCAAGGAGAAAAGACTCATGAAGCGCACCGCTCTAGCCGTATCAACTTTCACACTGCTCGCTGCCATGGCCGCCTTCGCTCAATCCAGCGGACAGAAATCCTTCGACACTATGAAGTCCCTCGCCGGCAACTGGGAAGGGAAGGACAGCCAGGGAGGCGCCGTTGAAGTTTCCAATCGCGTCACTGCCGGCGACTCGGCCGTGATGAGCGAAATCAAAACCAACATGCATGGCAAAAGTGAAGACATGATTTCCATGATCAACATGGATGGCGATCGTCTGTTGCTCACTCACTATTGCTCGGCCGGAAATCAACCGCGCATGCAAGCCGCACTCTCGCCCGACGGCAAGAGCATCACTTTTAGTTTTATCGATGCTACCAACCTCGCCAGCGCCGACGCTCCGCACATGAAAAGCGTGACCTTTAATTTCATCGACGAAAATCATCACACCGAAGAATGGCACTTTGCGATGCAGGGAAAAGAAATGGTCCAGCGCTTCGACTTGCAAAGAAAAAGCTAAAGGATTGCCTGGAACACTCAGCATTCCAGGCTAACTCGAAGGAATGAACGATTTATGCTCGCGACTCACCATGACGCAACATTTGAAGAAATAATTTCAATTCTCAAGGAGAAAGCCGTGCCGAACCCATTCTGTCACGTTGAACTCAACACTACTGATGTTAAGAAAGCCAAAGATTTCTACGGCAAGCTTTTTGATTGGAAGCTCGAAGACATCCCCGGCGATTACACCATGATCGGCGTCGGAGAGGGAACCGGCGGCGGCATGATGAAAAATCCGATTCCCGGCGCTCCGTCGTTCTGGCTATCGTATGTTCTGGTCGACGACATCGAGGCCGCAACCAAAAAAGCCAAATCGCTCGGCGCGCAAGTGATGAAAGACGTCACGCCGGTGAGTGACTTCGGCTGGCTAAGCATCATCACCGATCCCACCGGCGCCCACCTGGGACTGTGGAAACCGAAGAAGAAATAAATAACCGAATATTGTGGGGACAGCCGCCCTCGGCTGTCCTCAGTCCCGTTCTGAAATAAGTACGAAAGGTCAAAAATGGCGACAACCAACCTCACTCCCACATCGCAAATCACTCCCGACAACGATGTGCTGACTTTAGAACTTTTCATCGCCGCGCCCCGCGAACGCATCTTCCAGGCGCTAACCGATCCCGCGCAAGCGTCACAATGGTGGGGCCGCAAAGACCATTACTATTTCACCCACTTCAACATGGACGTTCGCCCCGGCGGCAAATGGTCTACCACTGGCACCTCGCCGAAGATGGGCGACATCGCGGTCAACGGCGAATTTCTCGAAGTCGATCCACCCAGCCGCCTCGCCTACACCTGGGAATCAAGCTGGATGCCGGTTCTCACCAAGGTTTTATGGGAGCTCGACTCGCAAAGCAACGGCACGCTGGTTAAACTCACGCACAGCGGATTCGCCGGAAACATCGACCAAGCCAAGGGTCACAGCTTCGGCTGGACGCTCGTCTTCACTTGGCTGCAAGCCTTCGCCGAAAGAGGCGAAACTGGTGACATCAGGAGTTAAATATGGCAACCGCAACTCTCACTCAAAATACTGACGCGGTCCTGGCGGAAATTTTCATCGCCGCTCCGCCAGCCCGCGTCTTCGAAGCCATCACCGATCTCAAGCAACGCGCGCAGTGGTGGGGAAAGAAAGGCCTCTTCCACGTCACGGACTCGCACTCCGATCTTCGTCCCGGAGGCAAATGGTACGAGGTTGGTTCCACTGACGACGGCCGTCCTTTTCGCCTCGAGGGCGAGTATCTCGAGATCGATCCGCCGCGCTTGCTGGTGCACACACGCTCTGCGAATTTCGCGGAGAACATTCCTACCGTTGTGCGCTGGGAACTCGAGCCTCACGAAGTGCACGGCCTGCATGGCAGCAGCACGCACCGCGTCGGCACCGGCACCATGGTGCGAGTGCGTCATTCCGGATTCGCCGGTCATCTCGAACAAGCCCAGAGCCACCAGAACGGATGGGGCGCCTCGCTCGGCTGGCTGAAAGCATTCATTGAAACTGGCGAAACTTTTGAAATGAGGAAATGAATGGCCACTGCTCAAGTCACTCCCGACAACGATGCCGTTACTGCCGAAATCTTCATTGCCGCCCCGCCGGCGCGCGTCTTCGAGGCGATCACCGATCCCACGCAGACAGCAAAATGGTGGGGACAGAAAAGTCTTTACCGCTTGACCGATGCACAGGGCGACGTTCGACCTGGCGGAAAATGGTTCAGCGAAGGCGTCGGCAGCGATGGCAAGAAGTTTCGCGTGGAAGGCGAGTATCTAGAAATTGATCCGCCGCGCTTGCTGGTACAGACCTGGAATCCGAGTTATGGTGATATTCACACCGTAGTGCGATGGGAACTTGAACCGCGCGATGTCCATGGCCTGCAGCACCAGGGCCCCGGACGCGTCGGCACCGGAACTGTGGTGAAAATTCGCCACACCGGGTTCGCCGGCAACATCGCTGCCGCGCGGGGCCACGGCCAAGGCTGGATTCGCGTTCTCGGCTGGATGCAGGCCTTCGTAGAAAAAGGCGAAACCGTCGACACCCGAACGTAGTTCGTTTTTCATTCCTGATCAGGGTGCCCCATCCTTGTCGCGCACTTTGCGACAGGGTGGGGACTTTGACTTACGCCGCCCTCCACGCCCGATCCGTCGGACGCGTCACATAAGAAACATAAAGCAGCACCATCAGGACCACCGGAAACATTGCCTCGCCTTTTTGTCCAGCTGAGTAATGCGCGACAACCGCGCAGATCCACGCAAAAGTAAATCCCGCGTACGCCCACTCTTTCAATTTCACAAATCCGGGAACCAGCAGCGCAATCGCGCCCAGCGGTTTCACAATCCCTAAAATAATTCGCAGCTGTTGCGGATACCCAACCCGCGCAAATCCTTCCACC